>Ga0302123_10000375_pt1 | contig 36562 bp, 36 predicted proteins | sample CB21_321_MG_FD_203109 | JGI IMG/M metagenome (GOLD analysis project Ga0302123, IMG submission 203109) | Marine microbial communities from Western Arctic Ocean, Canada - CB21_32.1 | ecosystem: Environmental > Aquatic > Marine > Oceanic | place: Canada: Western Arctic Ocean | collected 2017-09-28 | reverse complement strand
CAAAGATCTCACCGGACTCCGTCGTCTCTTCATCAAGAAGCGCCATGTACTTCAGCCGCGTGATGGTGGCCTGCATACTCTCGAACTTTGCGGCTGCGCTATCCATCTTGGCCAACACCGTATCCAAGTCAAGGCCAGGCGCGGCCGCCAAGGGGGTTAGCGTCAATAGGGTGAGACAGAGAAGTCGTTGCAGCATATGAAGATCCCAAGCGTACACTTACATGTACGCTGTTCAAGGCAAACAGGTTACGGAGAAAGTGCTGGGCGCGGACCGCTAAGGACGGGCGTACACCAGGTAGCCGGTCACTTCTCCGCCCGCGTCCGTCGAGGGCCGCGTTTCGACGACCTTTAGATCACGGCCGATTCGGCGTCGCAACAGGTCCTGTACGGCGACAGTTATCTCGTCGCCTGCCTTGTCACCCACCGCCGCGGATTCAACAAGGAACACCTGCGTGCGCAACTCGTCATCAAGCGCCTGCACCTCGCGAACCTTGGGCAACCGGGGTTGATCGTTGAACAGGCTTCGCGGTGTCAGGAAGATGAACGCGAGAATCGCGACGACAATCAGGTCGTACTGCCACGAGCCGCGCCGATAACTCCAAAACAGGACCGGCCGCAGCCATCCCCAGAGCTTTCCGAGCATGCCGTTAGTTTATCGTAGAATGAGGTTCGCTCCCCGTAAGTGATTGCTGGATAAAACGATGACCGCTATCAAGACCAGACTGCGCCAATTCGTGAAGGTGGCAACGCACCTCCAGCTCATGCCCGTGCTGGAAAGTGGCGACGATCCGCTCATCGGCGGACAAGCGGTGATCGAGGGCGTCATGATGCGCGCCCCGCACAGCTATTGCACAGCGGTGCGCCGCCCCGATGGCACGGTCGTTACGCAAGAGGCGCCGATCCATCGGCCTTCCGAACGTCGAAAGATCTGGGGCTGGTACGGTCTCCGCGGCTTGGCGACGCTAGGTCAAGCTTTGAAGCTGGGGTTCAGCGCTCTCCAATTCTCGGCCGCGAACGCGATCGAAGAAGACGAGAAGGACGCAAAGGAAGCCTCGAAAGAAGGCGATAAGAAATCCGCTGAGGTTCCCGGCTGGATGATGGCGCTGAACATCGCGTTCTCGATCGGCTTCTTCATCTTCCTCTACAAGTTCGTCCCACTCGTCGCGGCCACGCAGATCAAGGAAAGCACCGGCTGGTTGCAAGGGAACTTCGCATTCAGCATGGTCGATGGCATCATCCGCTTGGCGATCTTCCTCACGTTCCTCACTCTGGTCTCGCAGATGAAGGACATCCGCCGCGTCTTCCAGTACCACGGCGCCGAGCACAAAGTAGTCTTCAACTACGAATCCGGTAAGCCCGTGGAGGTCGCGAATGCGCAGGCCTTCCGCACGTTTCATCCGCGCTGCGGCACAAGCTTTCTGATGGTTGTCATGGTCGTCAGCATCGTTGTCTACGCGCTGCTGCCGTTCGAGGGTTTCGCGCTCCGGTTCCTGTCGCGAATCGTGATGCTGCCGGTCATCGCAGGGTTGAGCTATGAGGTCATCCGGTTCGCTTCCCGGCGCGGGAATCGCGTAATGGGTTGGCTGGTCGCGCCCGGCTTGTGGCTGCAACGCATCACGACCAAAAATCCTTCCGACGACCAAGTCGAGATCTCGATTCGCGCCCTCAACGGTGCGATGGAACTCGAGCGGCAACAGGACGGCGAGCTAATCGTCGCGTAAGTTCGAGATCTCCCTATGGACTGGCTCAACAAACTTGAAGAGGTCGAAGCTCGCTATCACGAGCTGTCCGAGCAAATGGCCGACCCGTCTGTGGTATCGAACCAGTCGCGCTATCAGCAACTCGCCAAACAAACGGCGGACATGACCGCGGTCGTCGATAAGTTCCATTCTTGGAAGAAGTTGAAAGGCGACGCCGAGTCGGCCCGCTCGATGTTAAACGAGCCGGACCCGGAGATGGTCGAATTGGCCCGCCAGGAACTTGACCAAGCCGAGACCCAGCTCACCGAACTCGACGAAGAGATCATGGTCCTTCTGCTTCCGAAAGACCCCAACGACGACAAGGGCGTCATTCTCGAAATCCGCGCCGGCACGGGCGGCGACGAAGCCACCCTCTTTGCCGCCGAAGCCTTCCGGATGTATTCCCGCTACGCCGAGTCGCAGCGCTGGAAAGTCGAGATCATCTCATCGAACGAGACCGGCGTCGGTGGATTCAAAGAAATCATCTCGATGATCACCGGCAACGGCGTCTACAGCAAGATGAAGTTCGAGAGCGGCGTCCATCGTGTCCAGCGTGTACCGCAAACCGAGACGCAGGGCCGCGTCCACACCTCCGCCATCACCGTCGCTGTCATGCCTCAGGTCGACGACGTGGAGGTCGCCATCGAGGCGAAAGACCTGCGCATCGACACCTACTGCTCGTCCGGGCCGGGCGGGCAATCGGTCAATACCACCTATTCCGCCGTCCGCATCACCCATCTGCCTACGAACCTCGTCGTGACGTGCCAGGACGAAAAATCACAAATCAAGAACAAGGCAAAAGCGTTGACGGTGTTGCGGTCTCGGCTTTACGAGATCGAAACCGAAAAGCAGCACGCCGACCAAGCCGAGCAGCGCCGCGGTATGGTTCGCACCGGCGACCGCAGTGAGAAGATTCGCACGTACAACTTCCCACAGAACCGCGTGACCGACCATCGCGTGCCGGGGCTCACGGTGTACAAACTCGATCAGGTCATGGAGGGCACCCTTACCGAACTGCTCGAACCCGTAACCGCTCACTTCCAGGCCGAACAACTCAAGAGCGTCCAGGATGCCGCCTGAGGCCCTCTCCTCGCCGGAACCAGTCTCCATTTCGCAAGCCCTTCGGGAAGCGACGCAACTCTTTACGGATCATCGCGTCGGCGTCCCGCGTCTAACGGCGGAAGTGCTGCTCAGCCACTGTCTCGGCGTCGAAAAGCCTCACCTCTACGGACATCCAGAACAACTCCTCACGCCGGAGCAATCCGAGCGTTTCGACGACTTTGTGCAACAGCGCCTCGCTGGCAAGCCGACCCAGTACATCACCGGCACGCAGGAGTTCTACGGCATCTCGTTTCGCGTCGATCAAGATGTCTTGATCCCGCGCCCCGAGACGGAGTTTCTTGTCGAGGAAGCGCTCTCGCGAGCCTCGCATGAGGAACACATTCTGGATCTCGGGACCGGCTCGGGATGTATCGCCGTCGCGATCAAGGCCAATGCGCCGGCAACCCATCTCGTCGCCGCCGATATCTCCGGCCCCGCGCTTCAAGCCGCGCGCCGCAACGCGGTCGAGCATGGCCTTCATGTAGAGTTTGTCAACAGCGATCTGATCGCGGCATTTCGTCCAGGCAGCTTCGGGATGATCGTCTGCAACCCGCCCTACGTTCCTTTGAAGGATCTGCCGGGCCTTCAGCATGAGCTTCGCTACGAACCAGGAGTCGCGCTTTTCGGCGGCCAGGATGGTCTCGATGCCTACCGGCGTCTTGTCGAAACCGTGGCTTCGGCGCTCAAGCCCGAAGGGTGGCTGTTGTTGGAGTTAGGATATAATGGCCGCTCCGCGGTCGAAGCAATGTTCTCCGATGCCGCGTGGCATCTTCCCATCGTGCGAGCCGACTTGGCGGGCATCGATCGCGTGCTCGCCATCCGCCGCCGTTTGTGAGCGGGTTGATCCTGTTCTCTGCCTATAACCTCCCGCATCTAAAACAATGAAAATCTCAAAAGTTGAAGCTTTCCTTCTCACCTCGCCCCTCGACGAGCCCTTGTTGCTGCCCTTCTATGGCGGCGAACGAACCATCCTGAAGCGCGACGCCATGTTGATCCGCGTTACGGCGGACAACGGCCTGAAGGGCTACGGCCCCGGTCCCGCGCATGAACGCGCCGCGCGTGAGATCAACAAGACGATCGCACCGTTCCTCGAAGGCCGCGACCCCAGCCAGTGGAAGACTTTCGACTTCCCCGGCGAGATCGAATTGCAGAAGACCTACCGCGCGGTCGAAGTCGCCGTGATCGACTTGGCGGCCCGATTCGAGGGAGCGCCTGTATCGGAACTCGTCGGCGGGCGAAAGCGTGACCGCATCAAGCTCTACGGCAGCGCGGGCATGTACATGAGCCCCGACGAATATGCCGCCGAAGCGAAGGCCATCGCCGACCTCGGATTCACCGCCTACAAAATGCGTCCCGCTCGCGGTCCGGAAAAGGATCTCGAAACCATCGCCAAGATGCGCGAGGCCGTCGGCCCCGACGTCGGACTCATGATCGACGCCCACGCCTGGTGGCGTATGGGCGACAAGAGCTACTCGCAGGAAACCGTTGAGCAACTAGCCCGCGACGCCCAACCGTACAAGCCCTACTGGTTCGAGGAACCGGTCCCCCCGGACAACCACGCCGCGCTGAAGCACCTTCGCGATACGGGTTCCGTGCCGGTTGCGTCAGGTGAACACGAATTCGACGAGCCCGGTTTCATGGACCTGATCGACACAGGCTCGGTCGACTTCGTCCAGATGGACGTCTGTTGCCAGGGCGGGTTCGAGATGGGCCGCCGCGTGTTCGAGGCAACCGCGCGGAAGAAGCTCCGCTTCGCTTTCCACTGCTGGGGCACGATGCTCGAAGTCATCGCCGCCGCGCATCTCGGTATCTGCTGGGACGCGGATGTCGTCGAATGGCTCGAATACCCCTGCCACGCCAACCGCGGCAAGCCGGGCATGTATCCGTTCCTCGTGGCGGATGACGTCCTCAAAGACCCGCTGCCGATCGAGAACGGCGACCTCGTTGTGTCCAACGAACCGGGCCTCGGGATCACCGTCGACGAAAGCGTCATCGAGCGCTACCCGTATCAGCCGGGCCCCTGGTCGATCTTCAAGATCGACTCACCTCCGGAAACGCTTGCCGTATCCGGGGACCACAGTGTCTTGTGGGTCGACCCGGAATCGGGCGAGTAGCATTGCAAGGCGTTTCTCGCAAAGGCGCTAAGTACCGCGAAGCTCGCTAAGGAACCCTGGTGGGTTTGTTCGAGTGTTGAGGCGGGCGGTATTGGCTTTGTCCGCTCATTTAGGGAAATTTCTGCAGAGAATGGCGGGTTTTGTCATGCGGGGAGATTTGCGCGAGGTCTCCATTTCGGCTGGGTGATTTTGGAAGCTTTTGGGCCGATGAAGTCCGCTGTGAGATTGGTGGGCGTCGGGCACGGTTTTCAGTTTCGGATCGATTGTAACCCGGTGGATGCTGACTAACGTCCGTACAGTTGAGGATGTGCTTGGAACGAAAGGGGATTCAGGTGCGCTGCGGCCGTGACTGACGTCGCTACCATCCGTCCTCAATCGCGGGTGCCGGCGGCGGCGCTCGTTCCCTATGTCCTGATTACGTTTGCGATCACTTGGGGCATTGCCGGGCTCTATATCTTTCTCCCGGAGCGGGCCGTCGCCTGGTTTGGCGAGATCGCCGGCACACACCCGCTCTACATCATGGCCACGTGGGCCCCCGCCTTTGCCGCATTCGCTGTGGTGGGTTTCTTTGGCGGCCGCGCCGGACTCAAGGCCTATCTCACGCGCCTCGCTCTTTGGCGATGTTCCATCGGGTGGGGCGCGTTTCTGCTGATCGGTGTGCCGTTGACCTTCGCGGCGGGGGCTTTGGTGAAAGGCACGCTGGCCGACCCCTTGCCGTTCGACAGTCTCGGTTCTGCTTTGGAGCCTCGCCGCTTACGGCTATTCCAAAGAGCCCGAGAGCGTGCACAAGTTGGTGGAGGACGTTCAGAACCGGGAAGGGGACATGGTCAGCAACTTGTGGGTGCTGGGCTTGCTAGGCAACCGTGGCGTTGAGCGCGAACTGATCGTGCGTGAGTTGATCGAAACGGTCAAGGATCCCGAGCCCGAAGTGCGCCACTGGAGCATCGAAGCTCTGGGCAAGATCGGCTCCAACGAAGTCATCCCGATCTTGACCGACGCCTTTCGCTTCGAGCCGCAAGCTCAGGAGTGGGTTTATCAGGCGCTTCGCGAGATCACCGGTGAGGGGATTGGGAATGATGCGACGACTTGGAGAAATTGGGCCGCCCGCCGGGGGCTGCTGTAGAGCGTACTGCCAATAACGCTCTACATGCGCGGAAGCGCTGACCCTTGCATCTCACAATAAGTCGGCGTCTTTCGCAGAGGCCGGTTGGTCGACCTCCTGAGCTAGGGTAGCCCTAGGGGACGTTTGTCAGGGGCGGATGCGATAGTCCCCGCTCATGGTGCGGTCGATGAAGCTGGTCCATAGGTCGTCGCCGAGGCCTTCCATGTGCCGATACCTCCAGACGGAGAATCGATATCGGACTTGCGCTGAGCCGTTGGAGTGAGTTGGTCCTCTTCGGCCTACCTTCGTGCTCCCCCCCTTCGCGGAAATGAGGGCGAGAACTTCGATCGGGGAGGCCCGTCGGCTCCAGGCGTGGTTGCAAGGACGCTCTTGACATACGATAAACATCGTAGTATGGTTATCGTACATGCCAACTGACCTGCCAAAGCCGACCGACGCTGAGCTTGAAATTCTGTGCGTGCTGTGGAGTCGGGGCCCCAGCACGGTCCGCGACGTTCACGATGTGATCGCCGGTCGCAAGCCCACGCAGTACACCACCGTGCTGAAGCAGTTGCAGGTGATGTCCGAGAAGGGGCTGGTGCGCCGTGATGAGTCGCAACGGTCTCACGTCTATCAGGCGGCGCGTCCGCGCGATTGGACGCAGCGGCAACTCGCCGGCGACCTTTTACGACGCGCATTCGAAGGATCCGCAGGAAGTCTGGTAATGGGCGCGCTATCAGCACAGAAAACGTCCAAGCGCGAGTTGAAAGAACTACGGCGCGTACTTGATGAGTACGAAGAGGGACTGAAATGAACGCCATTCTCGAAGCACTCGTAAGAACTCCGCTCAGCGAGGCGCTCGGGTGGGCGCTCTTCCATTCGTTGTGGCAGGGCGCGATCGCAGCGGGCTTTCTCCTGATGTTTCGCACCGCGCGGACGCGTTACGTTGCCGGTTGTGTCGCGTTGGCGGCGATCCTGTGCTGCTTCGCGTTCACTTTCTGGACTCTACTTCCCGAGGCGGGAATCGCGGGTGGCGTAAGGGAACTTGCAACGCCGGAGAATCGATCTGTCTCGGCGCTTGCCGCGGATGGGACGATGCTTCGCGTCGGAGATTTGCTCACCTGGCTGACGCCCCTATGGTTCACGGGTGTCGTTCTGTTCCAGCTAAGAGCATTGACCGGCTGGATTGCGGCTCGTAGACTGCGCCGTCGTGGTGTCTGTGCAGCGCCCGAGCGCTGGCGCTCTACCCTCGAAGAACTGGCGGCCCGGATGCGCGTTTCCCGGCCTGTTCAACTTCTGGAATCGAGCTTGGCGGAGGTGCCGGTTCTGGTCGGCTATCTGCGGCCGGTTATTCTTGTGCCGGCCGGTCTGCTGAGTTCGATGCCGCCTGAACACGTCGAGTTGATTCTCTTGCACGAGCTTGCGCATGTCCGCAGGCACGACTACCTGGTGAATCTATTGCAGACGCTGACGGAAGGACTGTTCTTCTATCATCCGGCGGTTTGGTGGATCTCGGGAGTCGTCCGCGCCGAGCGCGAGCATTGTTGCGACGACCTGGCGGTGGATGTCAGTTCGAGTGCTGGGGCCTACGAGTACGCGCTCGCGCTGACCGCACTGGAGCAGAGTCGTTGGGGATCGACAGATCAATTGAATAGAGCCGCCGGAGTGGCGGCAACAGGAGGAATACTCATGACACGCATTCATCGTCTTTTGTACCCGAAGCGGCCGACCGCCGTCTCGGCTGGAACCCCTTTGCTAGGGGTCGTCCTCGCAGTGCTGGTGGCATGGCAAGGCATGGCCACTCCGCAGGGGCCGACGGGAGGTGCGGATACGTACACGAAATGGGTCAACGAAGATGTGGTCCATATCATCGACACTCGTGAGCGCGAGGCCTTCCTCAGGCTGAATACCGACGAGGAGCGTGAACGCTTCGTGGAACAATTTTGGGAACGGCGTGATCCGACACCCGGCACGTCGGAGAATGAGTTCAGAGAAGAACACTACCGGCGCATCGACTATGCCAACGACCGATTCGGTTCGTCGAGCCAGGCCGGCTGGAGTACGGACCGAGGGAAGATTTACATCATGTACGGCCCACCCGATGAGATCGAAGCGCATCCCTCGGGGCGTGCAGGCAGTCCGCCATTCCAACAGTGGATGTACAACGAACTCGAAGGGATCGGCGAGCGGGTGATCATCGAGTTTGTTGACGCCTACAGGAATGGCGAGTATCGACAGACTACTGATCCGAGAAACAAGAACTGAATTTCGCCTCGTATGGCGCGCGTGGGTGAACGGATGCGGTGGCGTCGTAATCCCGTGAGGCGTCGTGTATGCTGAACCCTTTTTGTGAGCGTCGGCTTGTCGGCAAGCCGTCTACTCATTCACAGCCAAGGGAGGCTCCAGGTTCATGATTCGATTTCATCGTCTACGTTCGTTCTACAAGGTCGCGGCAAGTTTCAGCCTTCTCGCGGCGATGCTGATTCACGGGGCCTCGGTACAAGCGGCGTCGCTACAGGGTCGGGAGTTCTTCGGTCCTCTCACAGTCAATGCGGGGTAGACTCTCCAGATCGTTCTGGCGAACGTGTTGAGTGCAAAAGGCTCGTCCGTTGCCGTACGAATCTTTGACCCGGCGGGTACGGTTGTGGAGAGTATTGGCTATCTGAAGGACACGCCTCTTCCGGCGGAGCTTGCCCCCAATGAGTCCGTTGTCGTTGACATCGAGTGCGAGACGTTTCCGACGTGCGACTATACGGCGGTCGCCGAGTTGTATAGCAAGTCTGGGGGAACGCACGCTCCCCTGCTGAGCACCCAAGTGATCAAGCGCGACGGCACAGCCGGCATCTGGGGCACGGGCGGCGTCGCTTTGAATGCAATCTGGGGTACAGGCGGTGTAGCGCGCAAAGGCATTTGGGGGACTGGAGGTGTGGCCCGTACAGGGATCTGGGGCACGGGTGGCGTCGCCTGGCAGGACACCGTAGGCGCATTCCCCGCCGTGAGAGTCGCTTCTGTTGAAAGGTATCGGCTCATCGCTCAGAACCCCTACGACAAACCAATCACGATCAAGCTGTCCGGTATCTTTCTAGGGGGCGTAGGGGACAAATCAACCGGCGAGATCACGCTTCTTAAAGGTGAAGTCGCAACCTTGGAACTGCCAGGCGAAAACAGCGACATCGTGGGCTTGGTTGAGCTGATCAGTAGTTCGGCATCCAACCCCGGCCCTCTCACGACGATGCAGGTCATTCGATCCGATGGAGCGGCGGGCATTTGGGGTACAGGAGGCGTCGCGTACGAGGCCGATGTCCGGCCCTAGGTTTTTCAAGGACTGCCACGGAAAGATCAAGTGGCCGGTGTGCGGCGGCGCGGACTTCGTTGCACCGACCCGCGTCGTGCCACCGTGCTTGCCGGCCGGTTGACGCGCTCTTTCGAGCGCCGCTATGATCAAGTTGGCTGATTTCAGGCCCTTTAGGAAATAGGATCAATCTGAATGGGACCCATAGGCATACAGGAGATGGTTTTCATCTTCGTGTTGGCACTCCTTGTGTTTGGGCCCAAGAAGCTTCCCGAGCTGGGTAAGACGTTCGGCAAAGGAATGGCGGAATTTCGCCGCGCCTCCAACGAGTTGAAGTCCACCTTCCAAACGGAGATGGACAACATCGAGCGGGAGACCAAACTCAAGGAAACGGCTAACGAAATCAAGACCGAAGTGAACAAGCAGATCGCTTCGAGCACTTACGACGATAGCGAAGACGACTATTACGAGTACGACGACACGCCCTACGGTAGCGGGGCCTCGGCTGCGAAATCCACAACCGCATCCACGGCCGAGACCAGCGAAAGCCCCTCCATCGATGGCGAATCGAGCGTCGGATCAAGCAATGGCCAAAGCGCACCGGCCATTGCCAGCAGTGAACCGAAGCCGGCGGAATCGAGCGCCAACGCCGATAGCTCCACAACCAAGGCCAGTTAGCAGGGGCTGATGAGTTCTGACGATCGAGACACGCGGGAGAGCCGCGACCAGACGACTCCGTCCGTCGACGAGCCGGTGCGCGAAACGGATGACCTAGCATCGGATTCGTCCGATGTGCCGGAAGCGTCCGCGCCCGGTGACGGGGAGCCCGTGCCTGAAAAGCCCGTGGCCCAAAGTCCCGACGCGCCCCAGGCCGACCCTGAGCAGTCGGAAGCTGAGCCGTCCGAAGCTGGGCAGCCCGAAGATACGCCGTCCGAAGGTGAGCCACCGGAGGGCGAGCCGCCCGAGGCCAAGCCCAAAAAGGCCGAGACCGAGGGTGAATCTCCCTCCACCTTCTACGACGATCCGTACGACGAGTACGAATACGAGTACGAAGAGCCGCAGTCCGAGAGCTCTGTCTCGGATGCAAAACCCGAGCCGGCCCAGGCGTCACCTCCTCCACCTCCCGTCGATACCGCGGACGACGATGACGAGGACGGCGATGAAGACGGCATGTCGCGCATGTCGTTCCTCGATCATCTCGAGGAACTGCGCACCCGCATCATCCGCGCGCTCAGCGGGCTCGTCATAGCCTACGCCCTCGCCCTGACGGGGAAGGATTATCTGTTCCAGATCATGCGGCGGCCGTTTGATCAAGCCGTCGAGATGATCAAGCTGACCCATCCGGAAAACACCGACATGGTGATCCAGCTCGTCGCGCTCACGCCGATTGAGCAGTTTCACTTGATTTGGTTCAAGCTCCCAATCGTTGCGGCCCTGTTTGTCGCCGCACCCTGGTGGATGTTGCAGGTCTGGTCGTTCGTGGCGCCGGGTCTCTATAAGAAGGAACGCCGCTGGGTGCTACCGTTCATTTTGTCCGGTGGCTTTCTGTTTATCTTGGGCGGCGCATTCGGCTATTTCGTGGCGCTCAACTTCGCCTTGGCCTTCTTGCTCGATGTGGGCTCGGAGAGCGGGGTCGTGCCTCTGATTGGTATTAGCGCGTATTCCGACATGTTCATCGGCATCCTGCTCGGCCTGGGCGTCGTGTTCCAGATGCCCATCGTCATCTTCATCTTGACGGCGTTGCGCATAGCCAGCCCGAAGTTCCTGATGGAGAACGTCCGCTACGCGATTCTGATCATCTTCGTGCTGGCGGCCGTCATCACACCCACGCCCGACATTTTCAACATGATCACGTTCGCTGCGCCGATGATCCTGTTGTTCTACGTCGGGATCTTTGTCAGTTATCTCTTCCTGTTGAAACGGGAAGGGAAGAGTTTACCTTGGGGCAAGATGTTGTTGGTTGTTCTCATCGTGCTCGCCCTCATCGCGGGCCTCATGTACTACTTGTGCTCGGAGATGGGGTACCGGTTTGTGACCGAGTTCCCGTGGTTTGTCGGGCCCATCGGGTAGCGCCCCTTAACAATGTCACCGCTCTTCGCGCACAGCGAGGCCAACGGACTTATTCAGGTCGAATCCTGGCGCGCGAAGACGTGGCTCATTCACGGATTCACGACGCGGCAGGCCGGCGACTTTGCCACGCTGGATGCAGTCCCCAGCGCAATGAAGACATGGGGCGCAAGCGAGCTGACATTCGAATCCGTTCGGCAGACTCATTCAGACCGCGTCCACATTTCTGAGAGCGGCTCGGCCCGGGAAGCTGACCATCCGGAAGCCGACGCGATCCTTACCCAGAGCCAGGGAAGTCTGGTATCCGTTCGTACCGCTGACTGTCTGCCGCTTCTGTTCGTGGATGAAAGCCGCCGGGCGCTCGCGGCGGTCCATGCCGGGTGGCGGGGTACGGCTCAGCAGATCACGCAACGGGCCGTCGAGCGCATGCGGGACGAGTTCGGTTCGAGGTCGCAAGACCTTGAAGTGGCGATCGGCCCTGCTATCGGCGTGTGCTGCTACGAAGTGGGGCCGGAGGTCGCGGATCAGTTCCCGGCATCAAGCATTCAACACAAGCAGCGCGCTCACCTCGACCTCGTCGCCGAGAATCGCCGCCAACTCATCGAGTCCGGCGTGGTTCCCGAACAGATACACGCAGCCGGACTTTGCACGCACTGCCGGTCAGACCTGTTCCACTCTCATCGCCGCGACGGCGCCGCCGCTGGACGGATGATGGCCGTCATTGGCGCTCTCCCTACCTAAACCTGGTTGGAGCACCTGACCGTGCCCCATACTCTGTAAGTGATGCTCAGCGTCGTTCAGATCATTGGCCGGCAGCGGACACGAGCGGAGAAGGGTCTTCAGAAGCTACTCAACCAGGAGATTTCCGTTCCTCTGGAAATCATACTGGTCGACATCGAGCCGACGGCCCCCGCGTTGCCCTCGTCCGCTGATCCGCGCGTGCATGTCATTCCGAAGCCCGGCTTGCGGGACTATGCGGCGGCCATGGCGGCCGGGGCCCGAGAGGCTTGTGGCGATTACGTGGCGTTCATCGAGGACCATTGCCACACTCAACCCGGATGGGCGTCCGCTGTCGTTCGAGATTTTGAGCGGCCCGTCGCGATGGTCAACTACTCCTTCATTGATACCGAACCCGGTAGTTACCTCAGCCGCTCATTTCTCATGGCGGAGTATGGCCGCTGGATTCATCCCACGCGTCCCGGTCCTCTCTCGATTGCTTCCTGCGCGAATATCTCCTACCGCCGCGACATTCTAATGGGGCTTGCCAACGAGCGCCCTTTGGAAGAATGGTTCCGGGCCGAGTATGTACTTCACCGTCGGATTCAGAAGGACGGCGGTGTGATCTGGCAGTCAACGGACGCCGTCGCGGCCCACGAAGACTGGGTCACCCTCCCGGGGGGCCTCCACGCAAACGGCGCCTTGAAGCGTTACCACGCCGCCGCCGTCGCGTTCGGAAACCCACCGTGGAGCCTGCTCAGGCGATGCGCCTACGCGGCAGGAATGCTCGCGGTGCCAGGACTGCAAATGTGGCGACTGCTACGCAGCATCATTCCGAGGCCATGGCATTGGGGACATTTTGTCTCCGCCCTTCCAGTTTCTCTGGCGGTGTATGTTTATGCAGCGGCTGCCGAGGCGGTGGGTTATCTTATGGGGCCGGGTGATTCCGGTGAACAGTTCGTCGCCGTGGAACTTGAACTGGCTAGGAAGTAGACCTTAGCGTGCCGGCAGCATCCGTTATCCTTCCCGCCTACCTGTCTCACTCGACGATCGAGGGCTGCCTGTGCTCTCTCGCCGCGCAAACGTTCCGAGATCTCGAGGTCATCGTCGTCGATAGCTCTCTGGACGAACGGACGTCTGAGATTGTCAGCCGATTCCCGGAGGTGCGACTCATCCGGCCGGAGAGGCGGCTCCTCCCGCACCAGGCGCGCAACCTCGGAGCCCAAAGCGCCCGAGGCGACATTCTTGTCTTCACTGACCCTGACTGTGACGCCTACCCTAAGTGGCTTTCCCGGCTCATGGACGCACACCACCGGGGCCATCAGGCGGTCGCCGGCGCCGTCCGCGCGGAGCCGGGGTGGTGGCATTGGGCCGTCCATTGGGTACGGTATGGGTGGTGGATGCCCGGAGGCAAGGCCCGCCTCCACCCCGAGGCTGCCAGCTCCAATAGCAGCTTCAGCCGGGCGCTTTGGGAACAGCTCCGTGGCTACGACGGTACCTACTTTTCAGGGGACAGCGAGATTAGTTGGCGCAGCCACTCGTTGGGTCACTCGATCTGGTTCGTGCCGGATGCTGTCGTAATCCATCGCCATCCCTTGTCTGTTCGGGGGCTTGTGCGGGACCGCTGGTCGAGGGGTCGTGATTTTTCTCTGATGCGTGTGCAGCGCCAGCAATGGTCTCGGTCGCGGTGTCTTGCCTATCTCATGGCAGGCCCGATCCTGCCGTGCGCGATGACCCTACGTGCTGCTCGGCATGCCGCTGATTCCGAATGCTTAGTCGAGTGGGTGGTTTACGCGCCTTTTCAGCTTGTGTTTCACAGCATCTGGTGCGCTGCTGAGTGGCTTGTTCACCTTAGCTGCGTCGTAGGCCGGGGCTTCGGACAGGACCTCCGCGCTAGGGATTTCCCTTTATCGAATCGATAGAAATACCCGTTGCACCTGCGCATGGAGAACCGCATGTACAGAAAAGACACGCTCGCGAAATTTTCTCTGGTCCTGCTGGCCGCTCTGTTGGCTACGGCGTCTTGCCTTGCTTCCGAAGGCGTGATCGAAATCAGCCAAGCCATCGTTGAAGATGAGGGAGGCTTCCCGTTCACGATCGCGGGCGCGGGCAGCTACCGCCTTACGACCAACCTTGACGCCGGCGCTACCACGGCGATCGAGATCACCGCCGGCACGGTCACCGTTGATCTCAACGGCTTCCATATCGTTGGCGGTGGACCCCAGGCCGCCGGCTCGCTCGAAAAAGGGATGGAATTCGGGTACAACGGCGTTTATGGCGCCCCGGCCACAAGCGTCACGGTTCTCAATGGCAGCGTTCGCGGATTCGATGCAGGCGTTTTTCTCGAGGGTTCCGGGAACGCGGTCAAGATGGTGACGGCTTCCAATAACTTCGTTGGCATCTACATTCACCCTAGTGAAGGCAAAGGACTCAGCGACGCGCCTGGGTTCGCGGTGGCCGGAGGGCTCGTTGAGAACTGCAAGGCCGTGGAGAACGCGTTCGGCATCGCGGGTATCGGTATTGTCCTAAGCGACTCCGTGGTTTCGGGCAACTTTGCAGCGGGGATGCCCGAGTGCCAGGACTGCACGATTACCAACAACCTCGTCGCGGACAGCGGCAGCGTTGGCATCGTTTGCAGCCGCTGCACGATCTCCGGCAACAAAGTTACCGGTTCGCTGCTCAAGGGGCCACCTAGCCTCGATGCCACCGGTATTCAAGCGGAGGACAGTCTGATCACAGGCAATACCATCCTCGTGAGCACGGGCTTGGGGATGGAGCGACGATGGTTATTACCAACGGTGCCGGCAAGGCGATCAGCGCGGACCAAAGTGTCCAGATAGCCATGCACTCACCGGGTATCTTCACGCTTCCTCAGAACGGTATTGGCCAGGCCATCGTCAGCTTCGCCGGTACAGCGGACCTAGCTGCCCCGGTTGGTACGGTAGGCGACAGCCATCCGGCGACGGAAGGTGACTATCTCACGATCTGGGCGAATGGACTGGGGCCCGTTACCCCGCCGATCGAGGATGGTCACAACTCCTGCGAGCCGGACGGAGATTGTCTGGCCGAGGACGCGACGATCGTCTTGCACGAGACGCTCACCAAACCGGTCATCCGGATCGGTGGCGTCGAAGTGCCGGAGGAGAACATCACGTTCTCCGGCCTGTCCGTCGGATCCGTGGGTGTCAACGAGGTTGTCTTCCAGATGCCCGCGGGAATGCCGACTGGTCCAGAGGTAACACTCACCTTGGAGATCGGCGGCGTTGTCAGCAAAGACGACGTGACCATGGCCGTCGAATAGCCTGTTGGGAGGTGTGGGTGTGAATCCGCACGCTTGCGGGAGCATCCCTAGCGACGCCACTCAACTACTAGCCGAGCCGCGAGAGAGACGAGCGGTGCGACCTCCGACAGTAGCGTTGGCTCGAAGCTAAGCCTGCCGGGAACCACGCAGTGAAGAAGCGCGTCGGTCCGGGAGATCGGGGGCGACGATCAGGTCAGTAGGTCAATCTATCCTGAAGTGCACCCGCGCGGGGCGCGGAAGCGTGATCAGGCTCGCCGGGCGGCCCGAGGGAGCGGGCGTGTGCGAGGACGCTCCAACCGAACAGTCGGCTGACTCGCGGTAACTTGGTCCGGCTCATCAGTAACGTACGTTCGCGACATTCGATCGTGCCAGGTGAGCTTCTCTTCGTCCGCTAGGGCCCAGAAGAAGCCGACACCGGCGGCACAGAAGCTCAGAATCGTTCCAGCGGTGCGAACCCACTTTTGGACCGTGCTCGGAGCTTTCCCGTCGAAGGTCACAACGCGCAGCCGCATCCAGTTCATGCCGGCTGTCTCACCGATGTAGCGCAAGTAGAAGGTCCAATAGAAGAACAACAGTCCCAAGAAGACCGAGCAGATCGTCCGAAAACTTTCCGCGCCTGTTCCGAGGTCGCCGCCGATGCCATGGACAACACCGATGAACACGCCGAGCGCCACGAGCACCACGGCCATGTCCAGCACTCCCGAGATGAGTCGCTCTCGTACGGGTGCGGTCCGGTTTCGTGCCTTCGCGTGTTGCACCGGCTTGGGCGCGGTCGGCGGCGTGGGGCGCTTATCAACGACCAGATCCTTGGCGGTGGTTGCGTTGCTTTCTCCATTGCGGACGAGCGGTGGCAGCTTGGGACTGCCAGGCGATTCAATCTTGCGCCAATGGGCTGCTGGGCTCGGTAGAGCCTCGCCGAGCCCGATCTCCGTTTCGGGGCCGTCGTCCGTTCCTTCTGGCGACTGAAACGCGATTACTTTGTTGCGCCAAACCGGACGCGGTTCCACGATGGCTGCGGGCTTTGCCTTCGCCTCTTCCTTCGGGGCTTCTGCCGGCTCGGTACTCTCAGCTTCTTCGCGAGCTTGCTGGCGGCTGCGATACGTGTCGAGCTTGAGATTGAGTTGCTTCTTCCAGGGAGGAAGCGGCGGAGGCATCTCGCTCCGGTCGCCGCGGCTGAGTGGCGGCAATGCGGCTGAAGCCGCTACCGCTACCGGCTCGCGCCGTCTCTCTTCCCGAGATGATCGCTCAGGGCGCCGCCCGCAATGCGAACAACGATTCTCTTCTTCAGCATTCCAATACCCGCAGTGATTACATAGCATTGTTTAATCTCGTCAGCCAAATCGCCCCAGCGGGAATGAGGCGGTTACAACTTCGGCTTGTCGAATCTTTTCGGTCGCGTTGCGGGAGAAGCAACCGTCGTGGCTTCCGCCCTTGTCCCAGTGAAACTTATCGGCAATTCACACAGAACCACTGCAGGGCTTTGATCACGTTTGTTCTAAACATCTTACCTTAGTTCTGTTCGAGCCCTGACAATTCTTTTTGGCCGCGAGGCGGGCCCCGGCCGCGCCGGCCGCAAACGACTCGCGCTTGTTGGTTGACTGCCATTTTCCCGCTGTGATAACTTGATGATTTCAAAGGCCCTTTTGCTCCACGAACGAGCGGACCTTCCGCCTTCCCGCACTCAGGAAACTTGAAGTTCTTGAAGTTCAAGCGTGCGCGGTGCGTCGAACCGCTTTAGAGCCGGTCTTTCTTAAAAGCCCCTATGGCGCTTGCAATTGCGAACCGTTACGCGAGAGCGCTGGCCGACGTCCTCGGCCGGCCCGACTCCCCGTTACCCCTTGAAACCGCGCTCCAGCAGATCGAGTCGTTTCGCGATCTGCTGATCGAGTCGTCGGATCTCAAGAATGCTCTGACGTCTCCGGCGGTCGACTCCGCTAAGAAGATTAACGTCGTCCGCGCGGTGGGCGTCCGCATCGGACTCGCCGAGCCCGTGCGCAACTTCCTTTTCCTTGTGGTCAACCACAAGCGTATCGGGATACTCGATACGATCATCGTCTCGTTGCGAGCTTGGCTCGACGAGAACCTTGGCATTGCTCGTGTCGAGGTTACTTCCGCCGTACCCATGGATACGGCTCTGCAGCAGTCCCTCACCGACAGTTTCGGCCGTGTAACCGGCCAACAGGTTCGTGCTCGCTTCAAAGATGATTCCGGCTTGCTCGGGGGCGCCGTCGTGCGGCATGGCTCGACGGTTTACGACGGCTCGCTACGCGCGCAACTTAACGCACTCGACGACGTTCTCGCCGGAAATCGGTAAACACTTATGGCTCAAATCAGCGCACAAGAGATCTCGAAGCTCATTCGTGAGCAGATCGAGAACTACGAGGGGACAGTCGAAGTTTCCGAAGTCGGCTCGATTGTCTCCCTCGGTGACGGCATCGCCCGCCTCCACGGCCTCGAAAAGGTCATGGCCGGCGAGATGCTCGCGTTTCCTCACAACGTAGCCGGCATCGCCATGAACCTCGAAGAGGATCAGGTCGGGGCCGTATTGCTCGGTGAGTACACGAATCTCCAGGAAGGCGATGAGGTCCGCCGCACCGGCCGCATCATCTCGGTCCCCGTGGGCAAAGCGCTCATCGGACGCGCCGTCGATGCCCTGGGACGCCCGCTGGACGGCAAAGGCCCGATCGAAGCGACGGAACACTACGCCGTCGAACGCATCGCTCCCGGTGTAATCGAACGTCAGCCCGTTACTGAGCCCATGCAGACCGGCATCAAGGCGATCGACAGCATGATTCCCGTCGGCCGCGGTCAGCGTGAGTTGATCATTGGTGATCGCCAGACCGGTAAGACCGCCATCGCGATCGACACTATCATCAATCAGAAGGGCACCGGGGTCATTTGTATTTACGTCGCCATCGGCCAGAAGCGCTCTACGGTTGCTCAGGTCATCAAGACGCTCGATGACCACGGCGCCATGGCCTACACCATCGTCGTTGTCGCTTCGGCATCCGATCCCGCTTCCATGCAGTACCTTGCGCCGTTCGCCGGTTGCGCCATGGGTGAGTACTTCCGCGATAACAGCGGCCACGCCCTCTGTATCTACGACGATCTTTCCAAGCACGCCGCCGCCTACCGCGAGATTTCGCTGCTGCTGCGCCGCCCGCCGGGTCGCGAGGCCTTCCCTGGAGACGTCTTCTATCTCCACAGCCGCTTGCTCGAACGCGCCGCCAAGCTGAGTGAGGCCAAAGGAAGCGGTTCACTCACTGCCCTGCCGTTCATTGAGACCCAGGCCGGTGACGTGTCGGCTTACATTCCGACGAACGTCATTTCTATTACCGATGGCCAGATCTACCTCGAAGCCGATCTGTTCAATGCGAACGTCCGCCCGGCCGTCAACGTCGGCCTCTCGGTCAGTCGCGTTGGTGGTAATGCTCAGACCAAAGCGATGAAGTCCATCGCCGGTACTCTGCGTCTCGAGCTAGCGCAGTACCGCGCTCTTGCCGCCTTCGCGCAGTTCGGCTCCGATCTCGATAAGGCATCGCAACAGCAGCTCCATCGCGGCGAACGCCTCACCGAGATCCTCAAGCAGGGTCAGTATCAGCCTGTGCCGGTCGAAAAGCAGATCTCCATTATTTATGCCGGTACGAACGGCTACCTCGACGATCTAACGATCGCGCAGTGTCGTCCTTTTGAGAAACAGATGTACGACTATCTCGACGCGCAAGGCGACGGTGGCGTGCTCGATCAACTCCGTAACAAGCCCAAGATCGACGACGAACTGAAGGCCGCGTTCAAAACCACGTTGACTGAGTTCAAGACGGCGTTCCTCGCGCAGCATAAGAAGGGGGCCGCGGTCAGCTAGCATGCCGAACCTGATTGACCTGCGCCGGCGCATTCGCTCGGTAAAGAACACGCAGCAGATCACCAGCGCCATGAAGATGGTGTCGGCGGCGAAGCTGCGCCGCGCGCAAGATCGCGTGATCGCCGCCCGGCCCTACGCCTCGCTGATGCGCGACATGCTTGGCAGTATTCTCGCGCAGTTGCCCGAGGGCTCACCTGTTCTCGAACACGAACTGTTGCAACGCCGCGAGGAGAAGAAGATTTCGATTCTTCTCGTCAGTGGAGACAAGGGGCTCTGCGGTGCGTTTAACAGCAACGTCACACGGTTCGCAACCCGCTTTCTGAGCGAGAACCCTGGCACTGAGATCACACTCGAATGCGTCGGTCGCCGTGGGCGTGATTTCTTCCGCCGCAAGCGCGTGCCGATCAACCGCGAGTGGGTGAACCTGTTCGCCAAGCCGATCGAGTTTTCGCAGGCCAAGGACATTGCCGCGGACCTCATGCAGAGCTTCCGCGACGGCGAAGCAGACGTCGTCTACCTGCTGCACAACGAGTTCAAGAGCGCTTTGGCGCAAACGGTCATCTTTCGCCGTTTGCTTCCCATCCAACCCGCTGAGAGCGACGAAAGCAACACGGTTGACTACATTTACGAGCAGCCGCCGGAAACCATTTTTGAAACCCTGCTACCGCGCTACGTCGAGACCAATATCTATCAGGCGATGATTGAATCCGCGGCAGCCGAACATGCCGCACGTATGGCCGCCATGGATGCGGCGACGCGCAACGCGGGTGAAATGATCGACAATCTCACGCTGCACCTGAACCGCGTGCGGCAGGCAGCCATTACCAAGGAATTGATCGAGGTCGTCAGCGGCGCCGGAGCAGCGCAGTAGCAAGGGATATCCCCCGGGCGGTCTCGGAAAAAGAGGATTTTATGGGTACGAACGTTGGCAAAGTCATTCAAGTAGCCGGTCCCGCCGTGGACGTGCAGTTTGAAGAGGGCAAGCTGCCCCAGATTCACGACGCTGTGCGAATCACGAGTGAGGGCTTCGATGTCCCTGACCCGATCAGCATCATCTGCGAAGTGCAGCAGCACCTCGGTGAAGGCCGCGTCCGCACCATCGCCATGGAGCCTACCGAAGGCCTCGTGCGCGGCATGCCCACCGAAGATCTTGGCGGACCGATTAGCGTTCCCGTCGGCCCGCAAACACTCGGCCGTGTGATGAACGTGCTCGGCGACCCGGTTGACTTGCGCGGACCGATCAATACGGAGCAACGGTTCCCTATTCACCGCGCCGCGCCGCCGCTTGACGAGCAGTCGACGGAACTCGAGATGTTCGAGACCGGCATCAAGGTCATCGATCTGCTTGAGCCCTATGTCCGAGGCGGCAAGATCGGCCTGTTCGGCGGTGCTGGTGTCGGCAAGACCGTCATCATCATGGAGCTGATCAACAACATCGCGTTGAAGCATGGCGGTGTTTCGGTCTTCGCCGGTGTGGGTGAACGTACCCGTGAGGGCAACGATCTCTGGCTTGAGATGCAGGAGTCCGGTGTTGTCGATCCCGACAACTGGGAAAAGTCCAAGGCTGCCCTGATCTACGGTCAGATGACCGAGCCGCCGGGAGCTCGGCTGCGTGTCGGCCTGACCGGTCTTACCGTCGCCGAATATTTCCGCGACGTTGAAGGCCAGGACGTACTGCTCTTCATCGATAACATTTTCCGCTTTACACAAGCGGGTTCGGAAGTCTCGGCGCTACTCGGCCGCATGCCCTCCGCTGTTGGTTATCAGCCGAACTTGGCGACGGAAATGGGTGAGCTCGAAGAGCGTATTACATCCACCAAGAAGGGCTCGATCACGTCGGTCCAAGCCATTTATGTTCCGGCTGACGATTACACTGATCCCGCTCCGGCCACGACGTTTGCTCACCTCGATGCGACCACGAACCTGTCCCGCGAAATCGCCTCGCTGGGTATCTACCCCGCTGTCGATCCGCTGGCTTCCACCTCACGTATTCTTGATCCGATCATTTTGGGTGACGAGCACTACGACACCGCTCAGTCGGTCAAACAGGTCCTGCAGCGCTACAAAGAACTTCAGGACATCATCGCCATTCTCGGTGTCGAAGAACTTTCTGAGGAAGACAAACTCATCGTGGCGCGTGCCCGTAAACTGCAGCGCTTCTTGTCGCAGCCCTTCTTTGTAGCGGCGCAGTTCACGGGTCTCGACGGCAAGTACGTTAGCCTTTCGGACACGATTCGCGGCTTCAAGGAGATTTTGGAAGGCAAGCACGACGATCTGCCTGAGCAGGCCTTCTACCTCGTCGGAACCATCGAGGAAGCCATCGAGAAAGCGAAAAACCTCGACAAGGCGGCTGCGTAAACCATGGCCGAGAAGCTCACCCTCGAAGTCGCCGTCCCGGAACGGCAGCTCGTCAACGAAGAAGTGGACGAAGTGCAGGCCCCCGCGGCGACCGGCTATCTCGGTGTGTTGCCCAACCACGCGCCACTTATGACTCAATTGCAAGTGGGCGTTCTGTCCTTCAAAGCCGCCGGTAAGACCCGCGCGATGGCGGTGGAGGGCGGCGTCATGGAAGTTCTTCCCGACTACGTCCGCGTCCTCGCCGATGGTGCGCAATGGGGCGAAGAGGTCGATGTCGAGCAAGAGACGCAGGTGCGGGACGAAGCACAAAAGCGTCTCCGTGACCGCCCTGAAGGTGTCGATTTCGACGGTGACAGCCTAGCCATCGCCCGAGCTCAGGCCAGACTCGAAGCGCATTCTCGCACTACCTGATCCACCCCTTTCTGAAACTCTCGGACGCGGTCCCCATACCGCGCCTCAACAAACGCTACACTATGTAAGTTTGTTTGGGCGCAGGCCGACGACGGTCCGTGGAGAAACTGACCGTTGAACCCGTGGCCTGCTCCGGTGAAGGAGCTAGGAACTAGGGATGAAGGTCTATGAGGGAAGTGAGATTCGCAACGTCGGCGTAGTTGGCCACCGTGACTGTGGCAAGACCAGCGCGCTAGCCGCTCTTCTCTATACGGCGGGAGCGACAACTCGCTTCACGCGTGTGGATGAGGGCAACACCGTCACCGATTTCGACGAAGAAGAAATCAATCGTAAGGTTACAATCACTTCCTCGCTGGCCTTCGTCGAATGGAATAAGACGAAGATCAACTTCATCGACACCCCCGGCTACAACATCTTCATCAACGACGCCAAAGCCGCTCTGATCGCGGCCGGCACGGCACTCGTCGTCGTGGACGCCAACAGCGGCGTCGAAGTTCAGACCGAAAAAGTATGGAGCTTCGCGAACGAGTACGGCCAGGCCCGCGTCATCCTCATCAACAAGCTGGACAAGGAGCGCGCCGACTTCAACAAGGCGCTCGCCGGTATTCAGGCGGTTCTAAGCAAGAAAGCTGTTGCCGTCCAATTGCCGATTGGCTCGGAGAAGGAGTTCAAAGGCGTTGTCGATCTAGTTCATGAGAAGGCATATCTCTACGAACCCGATGGCGACGGCAAGGGCAAGGAAATCGACATCCCGGCCGACATGGCCTCCGATGTGGAGTCCGCTCGCGAACGCCTGATCGAAGCGGTTGCCGAGTGCGACGATGACCTGCTCGCCGAGTATTTCGAGAATCTGACGTTGCCGCAGGAGAAAGTGCTCGCCGGCTTGACCAAGGGCCTGCTTGATGAAAAGATCTACCCGGTGATGTGTATGTCCGCCGTGCACAACGTCGGGTCCGGCGCGATACTCGACTTCCTACAAACATTCACGCCCGCGCCCACCGTGCGACACGAGTTCCCAGCCGAAGGCGGTGTCGCGCGCAAGATGGTGGACAGTGAACCTCTTTCATTGTTCGTGTACAAGACGGCCGCGGATGCGTTCGCCGGTCGTGTTAGCTACTTCAAAGTCGTCTCGGGCGTTCTCAACAACGACGACCATATCTACAACTACGATCGCGACTCCGACGAACGGGTCTCGCGCATCAGTCTTGTTTTCGGCAAGGACCTCAAGCCGGTGACCACGGTTCACGCCGGTGACTTGGCCGCGGTCGCCAAGCTCAAGGACACTCTCACGGGCGACAGTCTTGGCGACAAGGCGCATCCGATTCACTTTCCGAAGGCCATCACGCCCGCACCGGCGATCGCCTACGCCATTGAGCCGAAGACCCGCCACGACGAAGATCGCCTCGGCCAGTCGATTCACCGCATTCTCGAAGAAGATCCGGGGCTCACGTTCTATCGCGACCCGCAGACGAAAGAGTTCCTGTTGGGCGGTAACGGCCAGCAGCACCTGGAAATCGTCGTTAGCAAACTAAAGAAACGCTACCAAGTTGAGGTCGAACTCCACGCGCCGAAGATTCCCTACCGCGAAACCATTCGTGGCCGCGCCGAGGTGCAAGGCCGCCACAAGAAGCAGACCGGCGGCCACGGACAATTCGGCGATTGCAAGATCAGGGTAGAGCCTCTTGAGCGCGGCAAGAACTTCGAGTTCGCGAATGAAATCTTTGGCGGCTCCATCCCGAAGACCTATATCCCCGCCGTCGAAAAAGGCGTTCTCGAAGCCGCCGAAAAAGGGTTCGTGGCAGGCTTTCCTGTCGTTGACTTCAAGGTGACCCTATACGACGGTTCCTACCACGATGTCGACTCATCGGAATTGGCGTTCAAACTCGCGGGCCGCAAAGCTTTCCGGGCCGCGATGGAGAAGGCCAAGCCCGCGCTTCTCGAGCCGATCATGCATGTCGAAATCGTCGCGCCAATGGATTTCGCCGGCGACCTCATGGGCGATCTCAACAGCCGCCGCGGCCGCATCCAGGGTATGGAAACACGCGGCGCCAACCAGATCATCCGCGCCGAGGTGCCGATGTCTGAGATGTTGACCTACGCGAACGATCTCACTTCCATGACGCAGGGCCGTGGCGCATTCACGATGGAGATGTCGAACTATGACTTCGTCCCGAGCCAGTTCGCCGACAAGATCGCTGCTGCGGCAAAGGCCGGCGCCGCGGGTGCCGAAGAAGATGACGAGTAGGTTCGACACTACATTCCTCAACGCCTATGGGGGCACGGGTCAGTGACCATCCATCGAGCCGAGCCGCGCGAGAAACAAGCGGTGCGAACTCCCAGAGCATCACGGACCTGAGATGAGGAGGCGGTCCATCGCTCCGACCAGGCTACGTCCGCCGCGCCCGTTAAACTGAGGGTTATCACCCGAGAGCGAACTGCCGACTCGCGGCCCGATCTCCGCCACACTTGCCGTCGAGATCGCCAGGTCTCGACCCCACTGGAAACCCGCCTTGAATATCCTTATTGCTGACGCCGTTGCTCCCTCCGCCCTCGAAGTCTTGCGCGCCGAACCAGGCTGGACCGTCACGGCCTCGTCGCCCAAAGAGTTCCACGAACATCTCCCTGAAGCCGATGCGCTGCTGATCCGCAGCGGTGCGCAGGTGACCGCCGAGGTGCTCGACAAGGCTCCCAAGCTCCGCGTCATCGGACGCGCCGGGGTCGGCATCGACAACGTGGACGTCGACGCTGCCACGGCTCGCGGCGTACTCGTAATGAATACGCCCGGCGGCAACGCGATCTCCGTCGCTGAGCATACCCTGGCACTGATGCTCGCCTCCGCGCGCTCGATTCCCGCGGCGTCTGAATCCACGAAGTCCGGCAAGTGGGAGAAGAAGAAGTTTCTCGGCACCGAGCTGAACGGTAAGACGCTCGGGATCGTCGGACTCGGCAACATCGGCATGCTCGTCGCCCGCCGCGCCCGGCCCTTCGGCATGGAGTTGCTCGCCCACGACCCCTTCGTCAACCCTGACCTGGCGCGCGATCGCGGCGTCGAGATGGTCAGCCTTGACGAGCTCTATGCGAAGAGCGACTACATTAGCCTGCATCTCTCACTGACTGAGAAGACCCGCAACCTGCTCAACCGTGAGACCTTTGCCAAGCTTAAGGACGGTGTTCGCATCGTCAACTGTGCGCGCGGCGAATTGATCGATGCCGACGCCCTCCAAGAAGCGCTCGCGAGCGGCAAGGTCGCCGGAGCGGCCCTCGACGTTTTCCCGGTGGAGCCACCGACGGGCTCACCGCTACTTGCCGAGCAGGGAATGATCGCAACGCCTCACATTGGCGGATCGACCGAGGAAGCCCAAGAGACCGTCGGGATTCGTATCGCCGAGCAGGTACGCGACTACCTGAAAAGCGAAGTTGTTCTCAACGCCGTTAACATGCCCTCGATCAACGCCGAGCAGTACGAGCGCATCCGCCCCGACCTCGATCTTGCTGAGCGCCTCGGCTCGTTCACCGCGCAGATTGCGACCGGCCGTCCCAGCCGCGTGCAGCTTATCTACTCCGGCAACCTCGGCAAGACCAGTTCCGGGCTCGTTCGCAACGCGGCTCTTTCCGGCATTCTGAAGCAGTATCTATCGCAGCCGCCGAACCTGATTAACGCCAACCGCATCGCCGAAGAACGCGGCCTCTCGATCAGCGAGAGCCGCCACGGCCGCAGCTATGGCAGCGACTCGCTCACCATCGTCATCGAGACCGAGGATGGACAGCACACCGCTGAAGGCACCGTCTTTGCCGACGGTTCACCGCGCCTAATCAGCGTCGACGGTATCTACGTCGAAACTCGCCTTATCGGCCACATGGTCCTAACGAGGAACATCGACATCCCCGGTGTCATCGGGTGCGTCGGCACGCTGCTCGGCGAGAACAAGATCAACATCGCCGACTTCTCGCTCGGCCGCGAAGAGAATCATCAACCTGCGGGAGAACCGTCAATCGCCGTGGCTGTTGTCCGCGTCGACGAGCAGGTCCCGCAGCCGATCCTCGACAAGCTTCTCAAGCTAGAAGCCGTCCAGCACGCCCAAACCATCGAACTCCCGGCTTGACCGAAACTCCACACGGAGAACTCAGAGTCGCAGGCGGCCTGCGATGACAAAGCCGTCATGGCCGCCGAAACTGCTCCAGAGGTCGAATTCAGATCCTAGGAACCCACTTCCCCGTCTGCTACGTCAATCTCCATCCGCAGTAGACCCGCGCTGAAGGTCTTGCCCTGGGCGTCCACGCGCAACGACACCGTTCCGCCGCCGCCCAGCGACTCGTGGAGTAGAAAATTTAGCCCGCCAAGGTTCGGCAACTCGAACCGCTCCACCTCGCCCTGGCACAAGTCTTGGAAGTGCTCCTTGACCCGCTCGGGCGTCACCTCCCGCACCAGGATCGGGTAGTAGCGCTCTTCCCGAGCGATCAGTCCGATGTTCACCGTGTCGCCCTTGTCGCCCGAGCGCGCGTGCGCAATGTCAATCAGCCGAATCCGCATATCGTTCCTGCATTATCGGCCACCCCGTCGTGCCAAAGCGAGATGGCCGGTGATCTCAACATTGTCGGCTCATTGCTGCGCGTTGTAGTAGAAACGCTCGTGGACGATCTTGCCGTCCTTCCACTCCGCCGCGGACACCTGTTCGACGTGTACGTCATTGCCGTTCACATCAACCCAGTCCATGACGTTCTCATAGAGAGAGACGTTGTCCCCGGCGGCTACTTTGGTTGCCTGGAAGTTCTTGAACTCCTTCACCGACGCGACAAACTTCTCTTCGCGTTCGAGGTTGGCCGCTAGGCCGATGGTTTTCCCGTAGGCCGGCTCTTCCATGACGACATCGTCGGCGTAGAACTCATTCATGGCGTCCATGACGCGTCCCTGCCGAACGTAGTCGACGAGTTCGCGAATCCTTACATTGTTGGTTGTGCTCATTGTGTTTCTCCTTTTCGTCGTTGTTCCGTTCTTGTCTTAATTGAGATCGAAGAGCAATACTTCCGCGTCGCCTGTCGCGCGTAGTTCGAGCGTCTTACCATCGGTCAGAGCAGCGCCGTCTCCTGCCCGCAGTGCCTCCCCGTTCGCGAGGACGCTTCCGCGAACGGCCTGCAGCCACCCATTCCGCTGGGCGCCGAATGCGTGCGAAACCGCCTGTCCCTCGTCGAATCGTCCCGCGTAGAGCGAAACGTCCTGGTGGACCGTGAGCGAGTCGTCGCGCCCGTCTTGCGAGGCAATGAGCACGAGTTTGCCGCGCTGCTCGTCCATCGGGAACGCCCGCTGCTGATAGCCCGGCCGCAGACCCTGCTTCTCCGGAAGGATCCAGACCTGCAAGAAGTGCACTGAGTCGGTCGCTGACGGGTTGAACTCGCTGTGTGTGATTCCCGTTCCCGCCGACAGAAGCTGCAACTCGCCGGGAACGATCACCGAACCGGTGCCCATGCTGTCCTTGTGCCGCATGGATCCCTCGATCACGTAGCTCAAGATCTCCATGTCGCGATGCGGATGCGTCCCGAAACCCTGGCCGGACGTGACGCGGTCTTCGTTGATCACACGTAAGCTAGAAAAGCCCATATGAGCGGGGTCGGAGTATCCGCTAAAGGAAAACGTATGGTGGCTGTCGAGCCAGCCCCAGTTTGATTTGCCACGCTCGTCACTTCGTCGAATGCTCAGCATTGTCTGTTCCTCGCTTTCTGTATGTGATCACGTTAGTCGTTACAACAATTATTAGCCCCAAAAAAACTATCGGTTTCGTACCACCGCAAGCAGCTTCATCAGTTCCGCCAGGCGCTTCTTGCTGACATGCTTGAGTTGCTGTTTGTGTGTCTCAATCACCGGCTCGTCAAGCTCACTGAGCAAAGCCAGACCGGCCGGCGTGATGACGACTTTGACGACTCGCCGATCGTCGGTTTGCCGCTCTCGGGCCGCGAGCCCCCGCTTCTCCAAACGGTCGACTAGCCGCGTGATATCCGGGTCACGATTGATCATGCGGTCCGAGATATCGCCGCAAGCCAGCCCCTCTTTGCCCGCCCCACGCAGAATGCGCAGGACGTTGTAGGCCGCGTTGGTCAGCTTCTTCGGCTTCAGCAGCCGGCTGAACTCCGAATCAAGAAGCTCCGCCGTCCGCAGAATGCTGATGAACGCCTCCTGCTCCGGGACTACTTCCTTTCCGCGTTTGCTCGCCATCGTTGTCAATCCGCCTTTATCAACGTTAGTACGATATACGTTATAACGACTATTGTCAAGTGACACTCCATACACAGCTTGGCTATTCGGATCAACCTAGGGTTCGCGAACGGCTGCCCCCGGGCCCCGAAAAGAGACCCGCCCTGCCCCCCGTCGTCGAAATCAAAGCGCGCTGCACATACCAGGCGAAGATCATCAGATCGACACCTACTTCCGCGTCCCGAAAGGGCGGTTGAAGCTGCGCGAAGGCACGATCGAGCAGACGCTGATCTACTACGAACGCGCTGACCAGCAGGGCGCGAAGACGTCCCACGTAGCGCTCTACAAGCAGCCGGGCGTCGGGCTCAAGGCCGTGCTGACGCAATCACTCGGAGTTCTCGCCGTCGTCGACAAGCGCCGCGAGATCTACTTCATCGACAACGTCAAGTTTCACCTGGATCGTGTCGAAGGGCTCGGCACATTCGTCAAGATCGAGGCCATCGACGAAGAAGGAAGCATCGGCGAGACGCGCCTCCATGAACAGTGTGAGTACTACATGGCCCTTTTTGAAATTACCGAGGAGGACCTTGTGAGCGTCTCGTATAGCGACATGGTTCTCAAGCAACGTGAAACGTAATCGTCGTCTTCGGTGGGGTGGGTTCGTTCGTTTGTCTGGTCGCGGTTGGAGTCCTCTCTCGATTCCGGTCTGTGGCCGAGAATGGCAGATTCTGTCAGGCGGGGAGATATGAGAAAGGCGTTTCTCGCGAAGAAGCCAAGTACCGCAAAGCTGCGTAGGGGTCTTCGGGTGTGATGTGTGATCTGACGGCGCTGCAATTGGGGAAGGCTGCGGATATCAACACCGAGATCCGCGCTACGGGTGTGGCTTGGCGATGGGGCCAATGTTTGTTCGCGTCGGCTTCTTGCCGCACCTGCCGGCGCGGCGCCCATGGGTTTACACCCATGGCTCCGTTGCTTGGCTGTCAATTTCATCGTTGTAAGAAAAGACCTGAGGCGCCTCAGGGTGGCCCTGCTGGCACGACCTCAGTGGTTTCACCTCGACAGAGCCGAAGGTGAAAGTTGAGCGGTCGACCTTTGGCGCGATCTTGACATTTTGGGCGTACCACCACGTACGCCCTGGTGTCTCGATCGGCGCCGCGAGTCGGGTCCGCGGGGGATCCCTCACGAGCGCATGGCAACTTGCTCTGTCCTGGCCAGGCACGGGCAAAGTCGTTACGGTGAACAATCCTTACCGGCCTGATCTGAACGTATCACGCCGTGTCAAGTTTCTCGGGCCGATTCTGCGTTAAGTGCTTGATAGTGCGGGGCGAAAGCTGTTGTGACTAGGTTGCAAGGCAAGGGGCGAGAGCCTAGAGCCTCAGTCTGCCGTTAGCGTGGTCGTGTTTGGCATAATCGATGCGTCGGCACCGATAGGTTCGGGAGTGTTCCCCGGCCAGTCGGCCCTTGGGGGTCGTCCACGTTGCCTTAGGGTCGACGAACGCAGGTCCCATTCATGAAGGAGTTAGATGGCGAGCAAGTGCTGATGCAAGAGATAGCCGAGCGAACGATCTCCTTGGTCCGCTCCCTGGATCCAGCCTTGAGCGTGAGGTTCGACCAAGAACAGTCGTTTTGTGCCATCCAGCTTCCTCCAGCGCGCGATGCCGAGTATCGCTTCGCTCTTTACTTCTACGAGAATGGTGAACCTCAAATCTGCGCCACCCTCGTAAGCGGCGACCCTAGAGCCTACTTCTGGCACTGGCCATTTGAAGAACCCGACTTTGACACATCTGCAGAGCGCGAGTGTGCGTTCCTTGCCGCGGTACGGCAGGTACTAGCGTCGCACACCCGAATTCGACAGAAGCGTGGTCTTCTGACAACGCAATTTCAATGTGAGACGCGAGATGGCGACAGGTGGTATCAAGTTGGGCCCTGCATAGCGGGTCTTAGATGGGGAACAAAGGCACCACCTATCAAGCATAAAGTCGTCTACTACGAGTCTCCTGCCCTTATCTTGGTCTAGGGCTGTTCAGTTCGGTGCAGTGGGGATTGATCTTCGCCCAAACGCTTGCTGCGCATTGCCGGTTCATTGGCTCAAGCCGTCTTCCCGCAAGGCCCCTTGAAGGGGCCTGGTTCATTTTCGTCGCCCCGTACCAGGCGTAGAACGCCTGGCCTAGTTCAAACCATGGCCCGTAAACGGGCCAACGGAACTGTCCGCCACTCGTTGAATGGAAGGTTAACAACAACGATGGGGAGCCTGGCCCATCGCTGCCTCTGTGGGCCGGCCGGTCTATGATGTCAGCAATGACTAGGTATGCGGCGCGGCGCGATCGAATGAAGAGTGCCGGCGGACCACACACGCGACGGGACTTTCTTGGACATGCCGCGCTCCTGTCCTGCGCGGGGCTAGCCGGGGGCTGTGCGACGCGGGACGCTTCGTTGGTTCTTGATCGTCCACCGCGTCGATTCGCACGGCTGAAGGTTTCGCGGGAGCTGGTGATCCGGACGATCGTAGGCTTGCGGCCTCATCGGGCCTCGGGTTTCGTGGTGCGGGCTGAGAAGTTCGACAACAAGACGGTCGTCCATAACTATGGGCATAGCGGGGCCGGCATCTCGCTGTCGTGGGGCAGTGCGCATCTGGCGGCGAATCTGGCGCTCGAAACCGGCGCGAAGGATTTCGTGGTCCTCGGCGCGGGCTGCATGGGGTTGTGCACGGCGCGGCTATTGCAGGATCGCGGGGCCGAGTCCGTGACGATCTGCACGAAAGACCTACCGCCGAATACCACCTCGAATGTCGCCGGCGGACAGTGGTCGCCGCTCGCCGCATACGCGCCCGAGGGTGGCCCGGCGTACCTCGCGCAATACGAAGCGGCGGCGCGCTTCGCCAACAAGTATTTTCAGGAGCTGAACCTGCCGCGCTATGGCATCCGCTGGATCCCGAATTACATCCTGAGCGAGCGGCCGTTCCCCGACTACGAAACGTGGGCTGAGCGGAACCCGATCGCGGATCTCTATAAGGACTACCGGCTCCTTGAGCCGCGCGAGCATCCGTTTCCCGTGCCGTATGTGCAACGCTTCACGACGATGCTGATTGAGCCACCGATCTTTCTGAGTGAGGTCATGCGTGAACTGCGGCTGGCGGGGGGCAAAACCGTCATCCGGGAGTTCGCGGACGTGAAGCAGGTGTTGGCCCTGCCACAACAGACGATCGTGAACTGTACCGGTTTGGGCGCGAAAGAACTTTTCGGTGATGAGGAACTGATGCCCATCAAGGGGCAGTTGTCGTTCCTTGTGCCGCAGCCGGAGGTGGACTACATTACGGTGGGTGCAGGGAATCTTTATATGTTCCCGCGAACGGACGGCGTGTTATTAGGCGGGACCTACAAGCGCGGTGATGGGTCGCTGGAACCGGACCCGGTCGAGACGGATCGGATTGTTGAGGGGCACCGGAAGTTGCACGCGGCGATGAGTTAGATCCCTTCGACCTTTGGTCTAGCGCGGAGGTTGCGCATAGCCCGACCCGGCACGGCGAAGCCGTGCGCCACAAGTTACGCGGCGGGGTTCTGGGTTTGGGCGATCATGACGCGGCTCTTGAAGTCTTCAAACATCGTCTCGTCGAGACGGATCTGCGTCGGCCGCTTGGTGAGGGTGGTCATGCGGTCGATCTTGTCCTGCAACTTGAGCAGCGCGTAGAATAGGTTCTCGGGACGCGGCGGGCAGCCGAGGACATACACATCGACCGGGACGATCTTGTCGACGCCTTGCAGAACGCCGTAGGTATTGAACGGTCCACCGACCGACGAACAGGCACCCATCGAGATACACCACTTCGGTTCCGGCATCTGGTCCCAGATGCGCTTGAGAACCGGAGCCATCTTGAGCGTTACCGTGCCGGCGACGATCATCAAATCCGACTGTCGCGGGCTGGGTCGAAATACTTCGGCGCCGAAGCGGGCGATATCGAACCGCGAGGTCGACGATGCGATCATCTCGATCGCGCAGCAGGCCAAGCCGAACGTGAGCGGCCAAATAGCCGACCTACGCGCCCAGTTGAATACGTAGTCAACCGAGGTCGTCATGAAGTTGCGTTCAAACTGGTTCTGAAGATAGGGCATCGTTGCTCCGACAGAACATTATACCTGGGTGAAGCCCGCGGGAGGGCTCTCATGCGCGCTCCAGCTCCGTTGGTGGGGACGTATGTTATCTTTGGCGAATGTCCGCTTCTCGTCGATCTTTCATCCAAACCGTCGCCGCCGGTTCGGCCGCTTCCAGTGCGCTTCCCGGCGCAACGCCCTCCATCAGCCCCGCGGCCGGTGGGTTCGTCAATCCTCGCAAAGTCCTTCTCTGGGAGAGCACCCGCAAGGAGTTTCGCGACCTGATGGACTCCGGCAAGCTCAAAGCCGTCATCGTGCCGACCGGTGCGACCGAACAGCATAACGAGCACCTCGCCATGATCCACGACACGGCCAGCTCCACGACCATCGCGCAGCAGGCCGCGCTGGCGCTGTACCCGCACGTCCTCGTCGCGACGCCGGTGTCGGTCGGCATCTCGCCGCATTGGATGCACCGCCGCGGCACGCTCACGCTCAAGAAGGAAACGTTTCTGGCGGTAGTATTCGAGATTTGCGAAAGCCTCAAGACGCACGGCGTCGAGAAGATCCTCATCCTCAACGGACATGGCGGCAACGTCCGTCCGCTACGCGAGGCCGTCGGCGGTTTCAAGGAAGAACTCGGCATCGACGTCCGCTTTCACTCCTACTGGGACGCATACACCAAGGAAATCAAAGAGAAGCATATGGAGAGCAAGACCGCGCCGGGCCACGCCGCCGAGTTCGAGACGTCGTTCGCGCTTGCCGCTTTCCCGGAACGTGTTCTTTGGGAAGGCGTCGACTACGACAAGGTGAAGCCGCAGCTCGTCGTTAAGGATGAGCGTGACGCCGAGCAAGACGAACGCTTTGCCCGCGAAGCCCACCTAGCGACAGCGGCGAAGGGCGAAGCCATGATCGACATCTCAGTCCGCTACGTAACCGATCAGCTGAAAGAAATGATCGGCTAGAGCCCGTAGGCCTCGACGGCGGTCTCGCCCCAGAAACGCGCTTGTTCGGAATCGCTCAGCCGCGCGACATACTTTTCGATCAACCGGAACCAGCGGTCGTACGGGGTCGCCAGCAGGCAGACGGGCCAGTCCGAGCCGAACATCAAGCGCTTCGGCCCGAACGCCGAGAAGACGGTATCGAGATACGGTGTGAGCTGATCGTCGGTCCAGCCACCCCAGTCTCCTTCGGTCGCCATGCCCGACACTTTGCAGTAGACATTCGGCCGGCGAGCGAGTTGTGTGATGTTTGTCTGCCAAGGCGAGAGAAAACCGTCTTTGATGCGCGGCTTGGCGATGTGATCAAGTACGAAGACTTGGTCCGGGTGGCGGTCGACGAACTGCAAGGTCTGCGGCAGGTGCCGCTCGAAGATCAAGATGTCATAGACGAGGCCGAAGTCTTTCAATAACGCGACGCCGCGATCGAAATCGTCGCGCAGCATGTAGCGGTCGTCCGCCTCGTCTTGCAGGACGTGCCGCATGCCCTTGAGCTCTTCCTTGTCAGCGAATTTCTCAATGTCGCCGCGCACCGAGCTGTTCACTAGCGGGACCCACCCCACCACACCGCGAACAAACTCGTATTCCTTGGCCCATCGCAGCAAGTCTTCTGTCTCTTCAAGCGTTTGCCTCGCCTGCACGGAGACAACACCGTCGACGCCAACTTCGCCGATCACTTGCTGGAGGTCGGCCGGAAGGAAGCTGCGCCGGATCGCTTGCATGTCGTCGTTGATCCATCCGTATTCTTCTTTGGAGTAGCGCCAGAAGTGATGATGAGAGTCGATCTTCATGGTTTCGATGCCAACCTGGTTGCGCGGGTTCGTTGTCCGCCTGAACTCATAGGATATACTTCATCCCGAGCCGGGCTCGGCAAACCTTCGGGCTCACATTAAGTAGCAGAACGTGCCACCTTTCAAGACAATCCTCGCGGCGACCTTCTTCTGTGGCTACCTGGCAGTGCAGATCTTTCTGCCGAGCCTGTCGTGGCTGTCGCTCAGCAGTGGACGTTGGGGGTGGGGCATGTATGCCGGCCGCCGCGGACTTTCATCGATCAGTTACGAGATTCACTTCCCAAGTCGCCCGGCCAAGGTTGCTGTCGAGGAATACGGGACGCCGGTAACCATAATCGAATCGGAGGGCAAGCGTATCGGGAGCATCGTCTCGACCGTGAGTCGCCGACAGTTTGTACTTCCCTACCTTTGCCGCACGCACCCCGGCGCTGAGTGGGTGGGTCTTCGTTTCGATGCTCAGGAAGTTGTGGACAAGATGGCGTGCCGACCCTAGGCGCAATGCGGGACTTCTTCGCGGCCCAGACCGGCGGGCGGCCGCTAGGTGTCGCCCGCGTCGGAGTCGGCATGTCCGCTCTACTCTTGGCGCTCGTCACGCGCCGCGACATGCTCTTGCTGTTCGCGCCGGATGCCGTCCGGGGCCGCTGGATCCCCTGGGTTCCCGACATCAGTCCAGACTGGCTCGATGTCTACATCGGCCTCTGGATCGTCGCTGTGGTGTTGTTCACGGCGGGAATGTTCGCACGCTGGGCCGGGATGGCTGTCGTGGCCTGCATCGTGTATCGGTTCATGGTGGATCAATCGATGTATTGGGCCCCGATCTACCTCTGCGGGCTACTCACCCTGCTGCTGACGATCGGGAACTCCGGCACCGGCTTTTCCGTCGATGCCTGGCGACGCGGCGGCGAGCAGCCCGTGCCACGCTGGCCCCTTACGCTCTACAAGATTCAGATCTCCCTCGTCTACCTGTTTGCCGCTCTCGAGAAGATGCACTCCAATTTCCTCCTGAGCGATTTCATTGTCCAGTCCGTTCCCTTGATTGGCATGCTCGATTGGCCTCCGCTGATACGGCTGGCGGCGTTCGGCACTGTTGGATTCGAAGTGTGGCTCTCGTTCGCGCTGTGGTCGCGTCGGTTCCAGCGGTGGGCTTTCTTGCTCGGATTCCTGTTTCACACGGCGATCCTGTTCTGCATCGGGTTCTATGCGGCGCTGCTCGCCTATGCAGCCATGTTCGTATCCTCGTATGCGGCGTTCATCGAAGCTGTGCCGGAATCGCGGCGGGTCGTCTGGCAGCGGGATGACCTCTTCGCGCGCCGCTGGATACCCTTGTTGCGGCGACTCGACTGGCTAAAGATTCACCGCTGGGAAGAGGAAACGGGCGAACTCCGCGTCGAGACGGATACCGGTGCACTTACCGGGTGGCGCGCGTTCACCGAGATACTGGCGGTGTTGCCGGCAACCTTCTTCTGGTCAGCGGCGCTGGAACTTCCCCTGATTCGGCACGCCGGTGAACGGTTCTATCGCGGTTACCGAGGGTAGTCCTGATTCTCGGGATGTCCGCTGGGCCAGATGCGGTTCAGCACCGGTGCGACGAGCGCTTCGATCTCCGCGAGCAGTTCTGGATCGCTTGTCTCGTCCAGGATCTCCAGGTTCTGACGCACCTGCTCGACGGTCGCCAGTCCGACCAGTGTTGTGGAGATGTAAGGATGGTCAAGACAAAAGCGCAGGGCTACCTTGGGTGTCGGCTTGCCGCGTGCATCACAGAGTTCCACGACTTCGCGGCCGACTTCTTTGACTTCCGGCTCAGCTAAGTGCCACTCCGGGGCGCCCATCGGCGTGAGGATACGCAGGTGGAGCGGTGACGCATTGATCAACCCGATCCCGTTTTCTTGGGCGAAGGGCGTGATCAGGTCGTCGAGATCCTGCACCATCAGGTTGTAGCGAGCGTACGACAGGATCGTATCCACCGGCGTGGCCTCGGCTACCTGCCGCAGTGCTTTCAACTGGAGCCCCGTGATCCCGATGTAACGCGCCTTGCCGGCCTGTTGCACCTTTCGCGCGGCCGGAATGGCCTCTTCGATCACTTGCCGTGGGTCCCCGAACTCGATGTCGTGGATCTGGTAGAGATCAACGTGGTCGGTTTGCAGTCGCTTGAGTGATTCGTCAATGCTCTCCTCGACGCGTTTCGCCGAAAAATCGAAGTCATCGAGGTCGTAGCGAGCACACTTGGTCGCGATTAGAACCTCGTCTCGCCGCCCTGCAAGCGCTTGGCCCAGCCGCTCCTCCGATACAGTCCGGCCATAGTAGGGAGCTGTGTCGAAGAAGTTGATTCCGTGGTCGATCGCATAGTGGACGGCGCGTTCCGCCTCGGCGGGGTCAAGCGTGCCGTACTCGCCCCCAAGGGGAGCGGCCCCAAAGCCCAGTACCGACACATGAAGAT
>Ga0302123_10000372_pt1 | contig 36752 bp, 27 predicted proteins | sample CB21_321_MG_FD_203109 | JGI IMG/M metagenome (GOLD analysis project Ga0302123, IMG submission 203109) | Marine microbial communities from Western Arctic Ocean, Canada - CB21_32.1 | ecosystem: Environmental > Aquatic > Marine > Oceanic | place: Canada: Western Arctic Ocean | collected 2017-09-28 | reverse complement strand
CTGCGCAAGCGACCTTATCGGTTCTTGATTCTGCCGAGTTCGGCTTCGGTCGACGAGTCCGTGAATGCGGCATCGGCGCAATATCAACTGGCACTCGTTCATCGCGATAGAGCCTTTCGCGTCTATCGCCTTGGCCCACCCTGATCGGCGCGCCTTTTCGGACCAAGACATCTCTGCCAAAGCACGTATACTAGACCTTTCCCGACGGGAACAACTCATCATGCGACTCTACACACCGATCTTGATTCTCGGGCTGCTGCTCGCCGCCCCCCTTGCCGCCCAAAACACGCTGACCCAAGCCGAAGTCGAGCAGGGCTGGGTCCTGCTGTGGGACGGCAAGACGGAATACGGCTGGGAGTGGCACGGCGATGCGCGTTGGAAGGTTGAAGACGGCCTACTCAAGTCCGACGGCGGCGGCTACGGCTGGTTGGGGACGACAAGCACCTTCGGCGACTTCGAGCTGACCCTTGAATTCCGCACACCCGCCGACGGTAACAGCGGTGTGTTCCTGCGATCGGATCGGCGCGGCCTGCCGCATCAGACCGGCTACGAACTGCAAATCTTCAACCGCCAGCCCGAGGGCTACAGCACCGGTAGTCTTGTCTACTATGCCAAGGGACAGCCCGCGCAGTTCATCGGCGGCCAATGGAACCGCTACCACGTGCGGGCGGTAGGCGACCGCTTTGTGGTGCGCCTGAATGACCGCGAAGTGCTTGACGTCAGCGACTCATCCCACGCGGCCGGCGTCATCGGTCTGCAGTACAACGAGGACAAGCCGATCGAGTACCGCAACATCAAGCTGCGGCCAATCGGGTTGAGCCCGCTGTTCAACGCGCAGGATCTGAGTGGCTGGCAGAAGGTCGACCGGCCGAATCGCGGCGACATCCACGAGTGGTCGGTGCGCGACGGTATCTTGCATGTCGAAAAAGGCGCGGGCCAACTCGAAACGGAAAAGGAATTCAAAAACTTCGTGCTGCAACTGGCGATCAAGGCGAATGCGCCGTCGGCCGACCATCACCCGAATAGCGGCGTCTTCTTCCGTGGCGAGAAGGGCGTTTTCTGGAGTGGCTACGAATCGCAGATCCGCAACGAGTTCAGCGACGGCGACCGCACCAAGCCCGTCGACACCGGCACCGGCGGACTCTACTTCTACGTACCCGCACGCCGCGTCATCCCCGAGGACGGTGAGTTCTTCTGGAAGACACTTATCGTGAATGACCGCCACGTCGCCATCTGGATCAACGGCGTCCAAACCGCCGACTGGGAAGACACGCGACCGCCGGGCAACAACGCGCGCCGGCAGGCCAAGGTCGTCTCGGGAGTGCTGAGCCTACAGGCCCACGACCCGACGACGAACCTCGACTTCAAAGACATCCGGGCGGCCGAGATCGCCGAGAGATAGCCTTGTAACCAATGTTCTCGTTATAGAATCGAACCAACAATGGGCGGGCAACTTCACGATACGAACTCGCGGGCAATCTCCCCGCTGCCTCACTTCAGCAAGGAAATCAACGGCCACCTGATCCAGTCGGAGATCGAAGGTGGAGTATTCCTCGCCGACCTCGCCGAGGGGGCCGAACTCAAGGTGAAGACAGAAAACCGGCTCTACACTCTTGTGACCTGTGGTGGCGCGCGCGTCTTGATTTCAGGCCATCCGGAGTTCTGTCCTGAACCCGTGGAAGTAAGCATTCACGGATCGACGTGGGGCGGCACGATGATCCGGTCAGGTTTTATCGGCCGTGGCATGCATCTGGAGTTCGGCCACCCAACGCGGCGGGGGCGGATTATCACTTCACCGATCGTGGAAGTTCAGGAACAGCGGTAAGGCTTACTTCGGCTGACGATCTTTGAACTCGGCGAACCAGTTTTGCACCACATGGATCGAGATTGGCTCGGCCCCTTCGAGCATCTCGCGCACCACGAACCGCTGACCGTCGTTGGCCACGTCGTAGCGCGGCGATACTGCGGGGTCAACGAAAAGGCCTGGGTGGCTAAACAGTGGCTGCGGCGTGTCCAACGTGAAGCTCGGTGTCGTTTCGACGCGAACGGCCATCAGGGTGTCCCGCTCAACGTAGAAGATCTCTTTCCCATCTCGGCTCAAACGGGGCTGGGTGCCGCCGCTCGACGAGATTTGCCGCTTTCCGGTGCCGTCCGGGAAGCTTCTCAAATAAATTTCGAAACGTCCCGACTCATTGGACGCATAGACCACGAAGCGGTTGTCCGGTGAGAACTTTGGCGCGGCCTCTTCGAACTCTGTTTGCAGGAATGCAACGATTTCTCCCAGGCTCCCGTCCTGCTGCCGCTCGCAATACACCACGTCCCGTTGCGTTTCCGGTCCCCGAGGGTTGTACATGAAATACCGCTCGTCCAGCGACCACTCGGGAGTATCTTCGTGGGCGGAAGTACCGACGAGGACTTCAGCCTCACCGCTTCCGTCGGCGGCCTTCGTAAATATATCCGCGTTCCCATTGCGCCGAGAGGTAAACATGATGTCCTTGCCAGAGGGCGTCCATGCGGCAAACCAGTCATTGCCAGGATCGAATGTGAAGCGGGTCTTGACCGGACGATCCACCTCATGAATCCAGATCTCATTTGCGCTATCGCCATCATATCCGGGCGCGGCGACGCGCCGCTCGTCCGGCGACAGGTTGGGCGGACCAATGGAGGCCTGCGGCTGACCGATCTCCCCGAGCTTGTTACCCTCTCGATCTGTCCAGATGAGTTGTTGAAGGCTAACCCCACCCGCGTCGTCGACGTACACCAAGGTACCGTCGTTGGCTACGCTCGGGTAAGCCACATCCTGCGCAATCGGGAACGCCTCGCCGGTTGGCTCCAGGGTCCCGATCGAGAAAGGCAGCGCCCAAAGCCCGCCCTCGCCGCTATTCGTCTGGTACACAATGTGCCCTGTCGCGGAATACTGAGGAAACGCTCCGGTTCCCAAAGACAAACGCTCACCGCTTTCGAGGTTCTTGAGAACGATGTCCGTATCGTAGTACGAACCGTTCCCGAAAAGTACGCTGCGAGCCGCAGCCTCGCTGGGCAGAAAATGCGGTAGGACGGCGGCCGGCCCCTTCTCCGACTCTTCCGGCTCGAAGAGCAGCTTCGCTGTCCCTCCACGAGCTGGGACTTCGTAGAGCTTCAGGGGGTTATCCGATGAGAAGACAATCGAGTCACCGTCGGGGCTCCAAGCACCACCGACGAACCAGCGAGGGGGTAACTCGCAAAGAGTGATCGCCGCCGTGCCTTCTAGTGAGATCTTCCTGAGCTCTTGGCCGGAGCCGAAGCCGATGAACTCGCTGCCGGGCGACCAGAACGGATAACGTGCGCTTTCCGTTCCTTGGATCTCGCGGACCTGCTCGTTGGCCAGGTCGCGAATCCACAAGGTCTCTGCATCGCCAGCCACGAAAGCGACATGTCTACCGTTGGGGGACACGGCGACGTGGGCGTCGCCAAACTGTCGTGTGAGCCTCTCGGGCGGCATGAACGAGAATTTGCGTAGCGGCATCGCGTCGGCGGCCGAGGGTGCGTTGAGCGACTGCATCACTGATATACCAACCGCCACGATCGCTACCGCCACGGCCCCGAGGAAGCCGATGCGTAGCAAACGCTGCCGCTGCTCAAGTTTCTGGGAAGCCGACTCAGGCACCACACGAATCGCGACGGAGCGGTGGAGTTGGCTGTCTTCGGCGCGGTAGGTGATGAGGTCGTCCTGCTCTTCAAGGTTCTCGATCACCCGGTAGCGGGTCAGCGGACCAGGTAGTGACGGGCTCTCAGCCTGTCCTTGTTTCAGACCGGCATGAGTGCCGGTCGCTACTGGAGCGCCGGTCACTACAGCGGCTGAGACGGCCGGCATGATGGTCGATTTGCCCGACTTGAGCTTATCTTGCAGGTTGCGCAGATCGACGACGAGTTCGCTGGAGTTCTGGTAACGGCTGTCGATGTCCTTAGCGAGACACTTGTTCACCAGCCACTCGAGTTCCATCGGCACGCCGGTGCGCAGCCCGGTCATGGGCTCGGGCTCTTCGTTCGTGATGGAGTACATCACGGCCTTGTCGTAGTGACCTTTGAAGGGCTGTTGGCCGGTGACCATCTCGTAGATCACGACGCCGAGCGACCAGATGTCGGTGCGATGGTCGAGTTCCACCCCGTAGGTCTGCTCGGGGGACATGTAGGTGACGGTCCCCATCGTCTCATCGGTGCGGGTGAGCTTCGAGCGGTCGGCGAGCTGAGCCAAGCCGAAGTCCATGATGGTGACGTGCTGTTTTGAGCCCGAGCCGGTGACCATCAGGTTGGCGGGCTTGATGTCGCGGTGGACAATGCCCTTCTCGTGGGCCGCTTGCAGTCCCTGCGCGGTTTGGATCGCGATATCGAGAGCGTCCTTGAGTTTCAGCGGGCCGGCTTCAATCTTCTTGTCGAGGCCTTCGCCTTCAAGGAAGGCCATCGCGATGAACGTGCGGCCGTTGGCCTCGGAAATCTCGTGGACGGTACAGATATTCGGATGGTTCAGCGAAGCCGCCGCTTTCGCTTCGCGCTCGAAGCGCTTGCGTATGTCCTCGTCGGCAACGAGATGGGCGGCCAAGAACTTCAGGGCGACGGGACGATCGAGGGAGGTGTCTTCCGCCTTGTAGACAACACCCATGCCGCCTTCACCGAGTTTTCCGGTAATTCGGTAATGCGAAATGGTTTGACCGATCACGTCGGTCCAATTCTACCGCTAAAACTTAGTTCACGAAACAATTACCGCTGCAAGACTAGTCTGGTAGCGCGAAGGAGAGGATGTTCGCGCCCGATGCAATCGCTACGTATTGCTTGCCATTGACGGTGTACGTCATCGGTGAGCCTTTCCAGATTTGGTTCGCCTCGAAGTGCCACAGCGTCTCGCCCGACGCCGCATCGACCGCCGCGAATCCGCCGCCGGTTTCGCCGTAGAAGACGAGCCCACCGTCGGTTGACAGCACACCGGAGTAGTTCGCGTTCGGCGTGCCGACTTGCGGGATCTCCCAGGCGATCTTGCCGCTGTCGACCTCCAGCGCCCGCAAATACTTGCGGGGCGGCTCGTCGGGATTGTGATAGGGCAAGAAGCCGCCCAGCCGCGCCTTGCGATAGACCGAGCAATCCTCAACGGTCATCACGTAGATGAGCCGCGTCGTCGGATGGTAAGCCGTCGAATACCAGTTCGTTGCGCCACGCACCGCCGGGCACGAAACCGTCCCTTGCGGCGTCGGGTCTTGCCCTTCGACAAGAATGGGCACGCCTTTGTCGTCGATGCCGCTCGCCCACGTCAGTCGCTCAACGAACGGCTCGGCGAGAAGGAACTCACCCGTCACGCGATCGAGCGCATAGTAAAAACCGTTGCGGTTTGCTTGGAGCAGCAGCTTGCGCTCGCGCCCTTTGAATTCGGCGTCCACGAGTAGCACCGGCTCGGTAGCGTCCCAGTCATGCATGTCGTGCGGCGTGAACTGGAAATACCACTTCAACTTGCCGGTCTTGATATCGAGCGCCACGACCGCGTCGGTGTAAAGGTTCACGCCCGCACGCTCGTCGTCATCGGTGTCGGGCCAGGGGTTGCCGGTTGTCCAATAGAGCAGTCCCAATTCGGCGTCATAGGAGCCGGTGAGCCAAGTCGCGCCGCCACCCACCTCGATCACATCACCCGACCAAGTTTCCGAACCCGGCTCGCCTCTCGCGGGCACGGTCCAGAAGCGCCACACACGCTCGCCAGTCGTGATGTTGTAGGCATCGAGGAAGCCGCGAATACCTTGGTCGCCGCCGCCAATCCCCGCCATCACCAAGTCACCAACCACGAGCGGCGCGCCGGTCGAGCCGGAGGGACCCAGTAGGTGTTCCTCGCGCATCTTGACGTCCCACATCAACGCGCCGGTGATGCGATTGATACAGAGCAAGTGCGCGTTGTCCGTATTAAAGAAGACGCGGTCGCCGGAGATCGCCACGCCGCGCTGCGCGCCGAGGGATGCGTCGCCTGAGATCTCGTCGGCCGGCGACAGCGGCCGGACGTAGCACCAGATCTCACGGCCCGTCCGCGCATCAAGCGCGCAGACTCGGTTCGGTCCGGTGATAAACATCATGCCGTCGCTCACGAGCGGCGTGGTTTCGAGCGGTGAGTAGGGAACAGGGTAGATCCACGCGGGTTGTAAGCTTCCAACGTTGTCTTTCTTGATCTGGTCGAGGGCGCTGTGGCGGTTTCCATTCAAGTCGCCGTTGTAGGTGGGCCACTCTCCGGGCGCGGGATCGAGGATGGCGCGCTTCTCCGCCTCGCTAATCTCCGGGAAACGGTGGCGCAACGGTCCGACCGCCACTCCGTCGCGGCTACTGAGAAATGCGATGAGGTCACGGCGCTCGTCAGGCGTCGCATCGAGCAGAGGCATTAACGGCGTATCTTCGACAGTGATTTCCCCGTACTCACCCTCTTGCAGCATGTGGAAACGTCCATCGAGGGTTTGCAGTTGCACATCGTGCTTCCCCCGGCTGCGCGCGAACCCACGCAGGCTTGAGCCGTCGCGCAAACGGACATTCGTCACCGCCCACGGGTTTTCGGGGCACCACGCCCATCCCGGACAGTTCGCTGAAGAACGACTTCCGGAGCGAGCCCCCGGGTCATCAAGCACCGCGCCCAGTTCCTTCAACGTAAGTCGGCCACCGACATCAGATAGATCGGGCCCATTGGTGCCGCCACGCCCGGCAATCATGTGGCACGAGCTACAGCCACCGCTACTGAAGAAGAACCGCTCCCCTGCCCCCGCGTCGCCGGGTGGCCGAGCCTCAGCAGCCGACGCGTTCAGCGAATGCACCCAGGCAGCCAGCGCGTTCAACTGAGTCGAGGGCAAGGCGAAAGGCGGCATGCCGTTCGCCGTGCCGTCGCGAATGATTCCGAGAACTTGGTCTTGCGAAAGCCGCCGCAGCTTACGGTTGTCGACCAGCGCCGGACCACGGTCCGACCCGACCGCGCCTACCCCATGGCAGGCAGCACAAACAGCAGTGAACTGACGCTGTGCCTCGGCATGTTGGCCCTGTCCCAGGGCGGGTAGAGCAAATATGACGACAACAAACGCGACGATGAATCGAGATAGGTTCATTTCCGTGGAATCCTGAAGCAATCTCCGGCAGTGTAGCACCGCGTCGGCGGCGCAACGGCACTGCGAGGATACTGTCCGCGTCGGTTATACTCGCCGATTATGAGCGAGTCCACACAACCCAGTCCCGCGCTGTTCTGGGACTACATGACCGGCTTTCAGAAGAGTGCCGCCATTCGAGCCGCCGTCGACATCGGCATCTTTACACATATCGGCGCCGGGGCTACGACCGCGTCCGCGATCGCCGCGAAGGCCGGCGCGGGCGAGCGCGGCGTTCGCATCCTGGCTGACTACCTCACGGCCGCCGGGTTCCTGACCAAGGCTGACGGTGCATATGGGCTCACCCCGGATAGCGCGGTGTTCCTGGATCAACAGTCCCCGGCTTATCTCGGAAGCATGGTGAAGTTCCTTCAGCATGAGGAGCAGCGCAACAACTTTCTGGGCCTGACGGAAGCAGTGAAACTCGGCACGGTTCCCGATACGCGTTCCGATTCACTAGGTGTCGAGCATCCGATGTGGATCGAGTTCGCGCGGTCGATGCAAGGCATCATGGCCCCGGCCGCCGAGTTCATGGCGAACATCGCGGCCGACGGTGCCGGCGACAGTTTGAAGACACTCGATATCGCCGCGGGCCATGGGCTCTTCGGCATCGCGGTTGCAAAGCGTTGTCCGCAGGCAGAAGTCGTTGCGGTCGATTGGCCGGGCGTGCTCGCCGTCGCCGAAGAGAACGCCCGCGCCGCGGGAGTAGCCGACCGGCATACGCTGCTGCCCGGCGATGCATTCAAAGCCGACTACGGTTCCGACTACGACCTGGCGCTGCTGACGAACTTCTTTCACCACTTCGATCGCGAAACGAACGTCGCGCTGATGCGTAGGGTGCGCGAAGCAATGCGACCCGGTGGACGCGTCATGACGCTCGAGTTCGTGCCGGACGATGACCGCGTCAGCCCGCCGGACCAAGCGATGTTCGCGATCATCATGCTGGCTAACACGCCCTTCGGCGATGTCTATACTCTTAGCGAGTACGACGCGATGTTCCGCGAGGCCGGGTTCGGAGGCAGCAAGCTCATCGAATTGCCGAACGCGCCGCAACGATTGATCGTGACCTCGGCATAGCTCTCACAGCGGTGCTTTGTGGCAAGGGAGAACAGCATGGCAGACAAGACGAAGACGACTCGGGCCATCCAGGCCGGTGGATCAACGCTCAGCCGGCGTGCGCTCTTCCGCAACGGAGGGCTGCTCGCCGCCGCCGGGCTCGCCGCTCCGGGTACGTCATCCGGCGCGAAGACCGCGGGCAAGCTGAAGATCGGAGCGGAGTTGTACGAGTCGATCGGCATCCGCCCGATCATCAATGCCAACGGCCCGATTACGCTCTTCAGCGGTTCGGTCATGCTTCCGGAAGTGAGGGATGCGATGGCGGAAGCGTCGCGACGCTACGTTCATCTCGATGAGTTGATGGAGGCCGTCGGAGGCCGCCTCGCCGAAATCACCGGAGCCGAGTTTGGAATTGTCACATCAGGCTGCTCGGCAGCGCTGGTCCACGCCACTTCGGCCTGCATCGCCGGTGGCGCGCCCGAGCGCATCCAACGCTTGCCCGACTTGTCAGGGCTCAAGGACGAAGTTGTTGCGCCGGTTAGCTCGCGTAATGTCTACGACCACGCGGTTCGGATGTTGGGAGTCAAGATCATTAACGTGTCGAACGAGCGCGAGTTGAGGGCGGCAGTCGGCCCGCGCACCGCGTTGGTGATGGCGCTCGCCAAGATAGCGGACCGCAGTGAGACGCTGCGGCTCGAACATATCGTGCCCATCGCCCACGAGCAAAACATCCCCGTGCTTGTCGATGCGGCGGCGGAAGACCTCAGCATCCCCAACGTTCATCTTGAGCGGGGCGCGGATCTCATCGCGTACAGCGGCGGCAAGGCGTTCCGAGGACCGCAAAGCACCGGACTGCTCATCGGTCGCAAAGACCTCGTCCAGGCAGCTTGGCTCAACAGCGCACCGCATCACGCCTTCGGACGACCCATGAAGATCGCCAAAGAGGACATCATGGGGCTGCTGGCGGCGGTCGAAATGTGGGTCGAGCGCGACCACGAAACCGAGCGGCGCACGTGGGCCGGCTGGGTCGACGAAATTGCAGCTAGCGTCGGCCGAGTGCCTGGCGTCAAGACACACGTCGAACGCTTCGAAGGCATCATGCAGCGCGAGCCGTTGATCGGCATCAAGTGGGATTCCAAACCGCGCTTAGAGATCACCTGGGATCGCGCGAAACTCGGCATCACCGGAGACGAAGTATATAAGCGACTCTACGACGAGGAACCGAGAATCGTGCTGCGGGCCTCAAGCGAGAGCGGCGTGACGGTCGTCCCGATGTACATGCAGCGCGGCGATGCGAATGTTGTCGCGCAGCGGCTCTACTCACTTCTATCGAAGCCACCCGAGTCGAGTCGTGATGCGCGCGGGGAGACACACAATATCGCGGGACGTTGGGATCTCCACATCGACTTCGCCTACGGCAGCGCGGAGCACAAGCTCTTCATCGAGCAGAACGAGGCAGACCTGCGTGGCGAGCATCAGGGAGAAAGAACACACGGCGCAATCTCCGGCTGGGTCGACGGGAACAAAGTACGTTTCCGCGATACACAACGCTACGAAGGTGGCAGCTTCGCATACTTGTTCGAGGGATCCGTGACGGACAACTCCATGCAGGGCAAGGTAGACCTAGGCGAATACGGCCTAGCAACGTGGAACGCAAATAGACATTCCTAAAGCACCCACGAGCAAGCAACCCTACCACTAGCCGAGCCGCGAGAGAAACGAGCGGTGCGCCCCCCCACGACACCTCAGCCCTGAAGTTCGCTTACCGCAACGGCAAGGCAACGGGTCAGCGAGAAGTTGCTCGCCTAGTCGTGAAGCATCCAGGAACCACCACTACTCCAAACCCAGTTCCGTCTTCTTCCGAGCAAGCCACTCCTCATACTCCCGAACGAGCTCGGGCGTCTTGGGGGTCGGGTACAACTCGCCCGCCTTATACTTCTTCGTCGCCAGCATCTCCTGTGTCCATTGGTCCTTCAGTTCGGTGAGAAGGACCTCCCGGACAACATCACTAACAAGATGCGGCGGGATCACCGTAATCCCCTCTGCATCACCCACAATCAAGTCCCCCGGCATCACGGTGACATCACCGATCTGCACCGGCACATTGATGCCGCTCAACATGACATTCCGCAACGGCTTCACATGCGCCTCGCGGTAGTAGATCGGCACCGGCTGCTTCCGAATCCCATCGAGGTCGCGAATGCCGCCATCCACGACAAAGCCATTGCCCGTGGCGGCATAGATAGCCGCGGAAAGGTTGTCGCCCGTCATCGAGCCCTCTTCGATTTTTCCGAACAGATCGACCACCAGCACATCACCGGGCTGCAGCATCCCAATGACCCGCGTGTGCGTACGATCGGACAGTCCCTCGCGAGCCGCATCCGTCTCGATCACCTCTTCGACGTCCGGGCGGACAGGCATGTACTCCGCCGTGAATGCGCGTCCGATGAGCTTGATCTCGGGACGGTTAATTCGCCAGTGCCCTTCCCACTGAAACTGATAACCGCGGTCCCACAACGGTTTCCAAAGCATTTCGGACGAAGCCCGGCGGAGCTTGCCAATCAGATCATCGGGGACGTTCGGCCGACCGTCGGCGAAGCGGCCATAGGGATTCTTGGGCGTGTACTTTATGATCTGCCGCCGCGAGAAACCCTCCATCTGGGCTGACAGCGGAACGACGACGAAAGCGAGAATGAGAAGCAACTTACTCATGGGGCGAATGTAGCACGGACGAGCACTTTACAAAGAATTCACAACTTCGGCTAACCAGTGAGTCCCATCATTCGCCATATTGAGGAGTAGGTCGTGAACCGCCGGCAAGGAGAAACCATCATCGTGAACCCTCGCACAACAACTCTTTTCGCTCTTCTGTCTCTGGTTGTAGCCGTGACCCTTTCGGCCGAACCGAATATCAAGGACTCGTGGCATCAATGGCGCGGCCCGAACAACAACGGTGTCGCCGAGGGTGATGCGCCGCTCAACTTCTCGAACACAGAGAACGTCAAGTGGAAGATTACGGTCCCTGGGAAAGGCAACTCTACCCCCGTGATCTGGGGTGACACCATCTTCCTGACCACGGCCATACCCACCGAGCCGATGCCGGAAGGCCCAGCCGACGGAGGACGCCGAGCCGGTCGCGGCGGACCGCCCCGACGCGGTGGCCCCGGGGGCGGTGGGCCAGGCGGCCGAGGCGGATTCGATGCCGCACGCATGATGGAGCGACTACCCGAAGAGCAACGCAAGCAAGCCGAGGCGCTGCTCAAGGACCGCGACATCTCCGACCTCAACGACGAGGAACGGCAACAGTTCCGCGAGATCATGCGCTCCGCCTTCGCGGGACGAGGCGGACCTGGCGGCGGCCCCGGCGGCAGGGGTGGCCCGGGCGGACCGGGCGCAGGACCCGGTGAGAGACGCGGACGCGGCGGACCCGGCGGCGCTAGCCCGGCCCTCGTCAAACACAAGTTCGTCGTCATGGCGATCGACAAGAATACCGGCAAAGTCCTGTGGGAACAGACCGCTACCGAGCAGACGCCCCACGAAGGCTACCATCGCCAGTACGGCAGCTTCGCTTCCAACTCACCCGTCACCGATGGAGAGATGCTCTACGTCAACTTCGGTTCGCGCGGCCTCTACGCCTACGATCTCGCCGGCAATCTGAAATGGAAGAAAGACCTAGGCAAGCTTCAGATGCGCAACGCTTTCGGCGAAGGAATCGCGCCGGTCCTTCACGGCAACCATCTCATCATCCAGAATGACAACGAGGTCGATTCCTATATCGTTGTGCTCGACAAGCGAAACGGCAAGGAAACCTGGCGGAAGAAACGCGACGAAGTCAGCAGTTGGCCGCAACCAATCGTAGTCCAGTACAACGGACAGAACCAGCTCATCACCAGCGCGACGCACATTCGTGCCTATGAACTCGAAACCGGCAAGCTCATCTGGGAAACCGCCGGACTCGGAGGCAACGCCATTCCCGCCGTCGTCAATGTCGACAACGAAATGGTCATCGCCATGACCGGCTGGCGCGACGCCAACGCGATCGCCGTCAAGCTCGGCGGCTCGGGCGACCTGACCGACAACGCCGACTACATCGCGTGGAGCAACCAGAAAGGCAATTCCTATACAGCCTCGCCGGTGCTGCATGATGGGATTCTCTACTTCATCACCGACCGCGGCATGGTAAACGCCGTCGACGCCAAGACGGGTAAACCGTTCTACCTACAACAGCGACTGCCCGAGGTCTACTCGTTCAAAGCCTCGCCCGTCGCCGCCAACGGCAAGCTCTATCTCGCCACCGAGCAAGGGGATGTCGTCGTGTTGAAGCTGGGCAAGACGTATGAAGTCCTGACGACAAACAAAATGGGCGACGAGATGTTCGTCTCTTCCCCGGTCGTCGTCGGAGGCGATCTATTCCTACGTAGCCAGGACGAGCTATTCTGCATCAGCAGTGACTGAGCATCCCACAGCAGGGAAAGAGGCGCGCATGTAAATGTGCGCGTCCCAAAGCCGCTCCCGGTCAGGGACTTACGGTAGAATCAGGCGCGGCCCAGCGGCGTCCTTAGCTCGGGCCCTATTCACTTGCAGCCGGGTCGACTTCGATCGACCTTGCGCCTAATACTAGGAGAACACCCTTGGAATTCATCGTTCACTACAAAGTTCACGCCGGACAGCGCGAAACCGCCCAAGCCCGTTTCAGCTCGACAGGAGCACCACCACCCGCCGGCGTCACCATGACCAACCGCTGGCATTGTGTCCACGGTGGAGAAGGCTACCTCCATTGCCAATCCGACGACGCAGCGGCCATCGCAACATGGATCCAGCAATGGTCCGATGTGCTCGATTTCCAGGTTACACCGGTAGTTGGCGACGAAACGATGGCCGGGATCATCGCCGGCTGACCCGTTCGAACCGTCACCAGAAGGTGCCCTAAGCCCCGGAGGGGCGTTGGATAGTAGCCCAGGGTGCAACCCTGGGCAACCGTCAGCAACAGCCCCAGCCCTGAAGGGGCGTAGGAATCCTCCTAGCCGGAGAGACAAAGGGATGCGTTGCGCCGTAGACCTTTCCACCATGGATACACGAATTCAAGCTAGAATTGGCTCATCTTGATCGGCACAACCATTTCGCACTACAAAATCACCGAGAAACTCGGTGAAGGCGGGATGGGTGTCGTCTACAAGGCCGACGACACCAAGCTCGACCGCCCCGTCGCCCTCAAGTTCCTAGCGCCCCATCTCCTCCGAGACGAGGAAGGCCGCAAACGTTTCGAGCGCGAAGCCAAGTCGGCGGCCAAACTCGACCATCCCAACATCTGCACGGTCTACGAAATCGACGAGGTCGACGGACGGACGTTTATCGTCATGGCCTTCCTCGGAGGCCACCCGCTAAGCGAGCGTATCAAGGAAGGTCCGCTCAAGCTGCCCGAAGCACTCTCCGTCGCCATTCAGATGGCCGAGGGACTGGAAGCCGCGCACCAGAAAGGCATCACCCACCGCGACATCAAGCCGGACAACGTGATGCTGATGGCGGGCTCGCGCGGCCTCGTCAAGCTGATGGACTTTGGTTTAGCGCAACTCGCCGGCAGCTCAAAATTCACCCGCGAAGGGACGACCCTCGGCACCGTCAACTACATGTCGCCCGAGCAGGGCGAAGGCGCCGAGGCCGATCCGCGCACCGATATCTGGTCGCTTGGTGTTGTGCTCTACGAGATGGTCGCCGGACAGCGGCCATTCCTGGGTGAGTTTGACCAGGCAATCATCTTCTCGATCATGAACGAGCCGCCGGAGCCGCTGACGGCGGTCCGCACCGGCGTCCCCAAGGAACTGGAGCGCATCACTAACAAGTGCCTGACCAAGAAGGCTGACGAGCGTTATCAAGACGTCACGAATCTCCTCGTCGACCTCCAAGCGTGCCGACGTGAACTTGAACCACAACAGTCTCGGGTCGCCACACCCGCTCCCGCCCCCAAGCGCACCTCGCCGATGATTTTCGGGGGGCTCGCCGCTGTTGTACTTGCTGCCCTCGGTCTCGGTTGGTGGTTCGGCACGTCCTCCGAACCCACCATCGAAGCACCACCCCAATACAAGCTGACACAACAAACCTTCGACACCGGCTACACCGCCCAGCCGGCGATCTCCCCGGATGGCCGACTGCTGGCCTATGCCTCTGATCGCGCAAGCGAAGGGAACCTCGACATTTGGGTACAGCAAGTGAGCGGCGGTGACCCCATCCAGCTCACTTCCCATGCCTCCGACGAAGGCAGTCCCTCGTTTTCGCCCGACGCCAGCCAACTCGTGTTTCGCTCGCAGCGCGACGGGGGCGGCATCTATCTGATCGCGGCGCTGGGAGGGAGCGAACGATTGCTGGCCAAGAGTGGCCAAAAGCCTCGATTCTCACCCGACGGCCAACGTGTGGCTTACTCGGTCGGGGGGGGCCTGCGAGACTCCAGCGTTTACGTGGTACCAGTTTCCGGAGGCTCGCCGGAGAAGCTTGAGACCGGAGTGGCGTGGGCGGGATGGCCTGTTTGGTCACCCGATGGAAAACATATCCTCTTTCAAGGGAATGATGAGGAAACGATCATAGCCATTGATGCGATGGATTGGTGGGTTGTAGCCGTTGAGGGCGGCCAAGCTAAGAAAACAGGCGCCGTCGAGAGACTTCGTGAAGCCGGCCTGTCCTACAGCTTCACCCAGCCCGCATGGGTCCAAAGTCCCGACCGTATCATCCTGTCGGCCAGGTCCGGGGGAACGGTCAACATTTATCAGGCGCCCCTAACGCCAGAGCCTTGGCGCGTCGAAGCCCTACCGCAACGGCTCACGCAAGGCGTCGCCGAAAGCGAACCTTCGGTCGCGGACGACGGCCGAATCGCCTTTGCCAATATCGACAGAGACAGAGATATTTGGAGCATCGCCATCAACGCAAACACGGGGGAGGTGACCGGAGAACCCGCACCGGTCGTGGAGAGTGACACCGGTGAGGATTTCCCGACCGTGTCGGCGGACGGCAAGAGGCTGGCATTCGGGCTAGACCGCTCAGGAAACCGTGATGTCTGGGTTCGAGACAACATGACCGGGCGCACCTCAGCCCTTATCGTTAGCCCTGATCTTGAGGAATTTAGAGCTCTTCTTTCGCCGGACGGCTCAACTGTCGCTTTCATGCGAGGAACCTACGGGAACACCGAGTTGTACGTTATCCCGTTTGAAGGCGGCACGGAAGAAAAGCTGACCGATGGCGTATCCACGATTATCTCTTGGTCCGCCGATAGCAAGCGAGTGCTGTATGCCACCAACGGTCTCGCGGAATGGAACACCATTCATGTCGAGACAGGCGAGGTCGTTCACCTGCTGGGTGACATACCGGGTGACGGAATCGGTTCACCGTACCTTTCTCCCGACGACCGCTGGTTGTTGTTTAGCGACACACGCCCACCACTCGGCCCAGGAGGCGGCACCATAACTATCGCGCCCATGCGCAACGGAGCCATGGCCGGTCCCGACGAATGGGTAAGTCTGGCGGAGCAGAGTGGCCGTGCCTGGTGGTCCCCAGACGGAAACCTAGCCTACTTCTATTCCACCCGCGATGGCTTCGGATGTTATTGGGCGTGGCGTCTGGACCCCACAACGAAACAGCCGATTGGAGAGATCATCGAAGTGTTACACATGCACGATGGCCGGCATTCCCTTTCCCCACAAGCCTACGGGTTGGCCTCGGATCGTTTGTACCTGAGCGTCAGTGAAACCAGATCCAACATCTGGCTCGCCGAGCCCGTGAAGCCAGAGTAGCCCGCTACTGACAGGCCGAGTGAACCATAGCCAGACCCGTGTGTCCGGCCCTGTTGTACTAAAGTGATTGCCCATGACCACTGACTCATCCTCTCGACCCGTCGCGATTGTCACCGGCGGCAGCCGAGGCATCGGCCGCTCCATCGCAACGGACTTGGCCCGCACCCACCGCGTGATCGCAACCTATCGCGGGCGGGAAGACGCCGCCCGGAGCCTGCAGGAAGAATGCGGCGCTGAGATCTTCAAGATTGATCTGGCGCACAAAGAAGACCGCGACGGACTGCTGGCGTTCTGCCGCGAGAAGTTCGGGCGGCTCGACCTGCTCGTCAACAACGCCGGCATGGCCCCCCGCGAGCGCCGCGATCTGCTCGATGCAACCGAGGAGAGCTTCGACGAGGTCGTCGGCACAAACCTGAAGGGTCCATATTTCTTAACGCAAACCGCCGCCCGTTGGATGAAAGAGAGCGGCTCGGGGCGCATCGTCTTCGTCACGTCAATCTCGGCCTACACCTCGTCGCCCAATCGCGGTGAGTATTGTGTCTCAAAGGCCGGTCTGAGCATGGCCGTCAAACTCTTCGCCGACCGACTCGCCGCCGACGGGATTACCGTCTTCGAGATTCGGCCCGGGATCATCTTGACCGACATGGTCGCTCCAGTCGTAGCCAAGTACGAGAAGCTCGTCGAAGAAGGGCTCCTGCCACAGAACCGCCTCGGGACGCCCGAGGATATTGCGCGAGTGGTCCGGTCCATCGCCGACGGGCACCTGGATTACTCGACCGGGCAGGTCCTCGACGTAGACGGCGGATTTCATCTCCGCCGACTGTAAGTCGGGTTTCCAGACTTACCCACAGTCGCCCAACCCAAGCCCTGCAAGGGCGCAGGAAGCACCCCACCCCTTGACACCGGGTGTACCCTGAAACCGGAAGCGCGTCGCCGCATCCAACCGATCCAAAACACAGGTCTGTCCAAACCAACCTAGGCCTCCCGCTAACCCGCGGGAAGCCCGGGCCGGGAACACCTGCGTCCAGAATCACTCGGTGACTGTCACCTTTTTTCGCACAACGGCAATCGCGGCCTATCGCGGCATCCGAAACGAAAAATGGTTGACTGTCACCCGATGCAACGGCCTACGCCCGAGCAAGTACCGAACGCATTTCATACACAGGGCGCAAACCGCCCACAAAGGACCATCATCATGTCATCAAGATCACAAAAACGAGCCAACAAACAAAACGCACAACACTCCACCGGCCCCCGCACCGACGAAGGCAAACAACGTTCTTCACAGAATGCCATCAAGCACGGCCTCCGCTCCAAGCACCCCATCATGCCCGGCGAAGACCCCGTCGAGTACCAACAAAAACTCGACAAACTTCGCGCCGACCTGCGGCCACTCAATGCACTCGAAGAAGACCTCGTCGAACAAATCGCCGACACTTCCTGGCGTCTCAAACGACTCTCGCTCATCGAAGCCGCCGTCAACGCCTACCACCTCGACCGATGCGCCAACAAAGAACACAACGCCGGCAAAGACGAAGAGCACATCCTCGGCGACACCTTCAGCGGATACGCTCTTACCGACCTAACGCGCCTCAGCCGCTACGAATCGCAGCTCTCACGGCGCTACCACCGCGCCATCAAAGAACTCCGCGACCTCCGCAAGGGCGCCGAAGTCAACGGGTTCGACGCCCGCCTGCCCGACAACCGCACCTCGGCCGAGCGCGACCGAGACGAGCAGGCATATCAAAAGCAAGAACAACAAGACGCCATCCGACGCAACATCCAACCGATCGAACCAACCCAGTCCACCCAACCACCCATGAAACCAACAACTTCCGACACATCGGCCACTCCCAGGCTCAACCCCAACCGCGACCGATATCAACCAACAACACAAACACCCAGCCATCCAGGCCCAAAGGACGCCATCAAATAGCCATCAACCCCTGCCAAAACCCGCCAAACTCCGCCACCCAAAAAGCTCGACACCCGACGTGCGTCCACAAAACCCCTAACCGAGCCGCGCGAGAAACAAGCGGTGCGAACCCCACAAATAAACCGCCAAACCACCACAACACCAACAGAGGCGCACATGTAAATGTGCACGTCCGCGAGCGAAGCTTGCGGAAAATCTCAGTTCACCACGACGTCCACGCCGATCACATCGTGGTCAGACAAAGGCGGCTCGCGGCCTTCTCGGAACTCGTGCAAGATGACGGGATTGGCGGCCCGCAAACCGCGCGTCGCGAACCAATCGATCTTCAACGGACACTTCCCGTCATGATTCCGCAGCGCCCAGCGGATGAATGTAAAACACCAAGCCGGCACCCACTCCCGCAGATTCTTGTTCGTCTTGACGTCATCGACATCGTAGGACGTTGTGTGTTCACCGAGCCGGTTGCAGGTGCGGAAGTCGAATCCACGTGACTCGATCAACTCGAACAGCGCCGTCTCGAAGCGGTTGTAGGGATGCAGGTAGTGGTTGTCGATCACGTTGTCGACGCCCATGAAAACCCGCAGCCAGAACCCCATGATGGCGTGGAAGGCGCGGGACGAATTGTAGGTCGTCGTGTTCCAGTCGCCCCCGATGATGACCGGATGATCGTCGGTCAGCCCGTCGAGCACGTCGCGCATCTGGTCGCGGCGATGCGGCTGGCTGGACTGCGCGTCGAGATGCACGGAAACGGCGGTCACGGTCCGTCCAGGCAGAGCCACCTCGGCCACGAGCGCCGTCTGCTGCCCGAGGCGCTTCTCGCGGCCGGCCATCTTGTCTTTGCCGTTCTTGAGTCGGACGCTCCGAACGTTGTGAAGCGGGTAGCGGCTCAAGATCGCGTTGCCGTGTAGTCCGAGCTCGTTCTCGGCTGCCACGTCGTACTCGATGCCGGCGCCCTTTGACAGATTTACGTAGCAGGGCGCGAAGGCGTAGTGCATGCCGAGTTCGCGAGCCAGCTCGCGTGCGATATGCCGGTTCCCGGAGCGCGCCATGCCGACATCGGTCTCGGTCAACAACAGCAGATCGCCGGCATTGAGATACTCGTGCCCCTTCAGCGCCTCGAGTTGCCCTTCGTATTGAATGCCGCGTTCGAGATTCCAGGCGACGATGCGGTACTGTTCCCGCACGGGAGCTTCGTTCTGCGCAAAACTCTCGGATTCCGCCGCCGTAAGCACGCTCGTCGCGAGAGGCTCGATGCTTTCGTAAACCGGATGCGCAAGAAGCTCGGGCGTATTCCGGCACCCGGCCAATGCGGGAAAATGAGGCATGAGTTCTTCTCGCAGGATCCGATAGGTATCCCGCGCAGCCGGTTGAACTGGATGCTGTCCCGCGCTCATCTTGTAGAGGGTTGAAGGGGGAGCGGCAGTGGACCGCTCACCCTCCATTTTAGGGTGTTCTGATCGCACATTCGCCCTCGGGCCGCCGGGTTAGCACCCGCCGCTCCGTCGCTTGGCTGGGCGGCACAGTAAGCATTGCTGGTACCCTCTTAGGGCGTAAGGGAAAATGCCTATGGCTAGCGGGCTTACAAACCCTGTAGCCTCAAAAGGTTATGCTACGATCAAGCTTCGCCGCCCCGACCTCCGCGACGATTGACGACTTGAGTGATTCGGTTTTAGAGAGTGAAACGGGGCACGCGGCCCATCACACATCCCTTACATCGATCGGCTTGATCGTGCTGAGCACGATCAGCAGCGCGGCAGCTCAGATCCTCCTAGGCATTGGAGCAGAGGCGCTAGGCGAAGCCGGCCTAGCCGGAATCCTCACCAATTTCCCGCTGATCGGCGGCTACGCCTGTCTGGGAATGAACGTTGTGTTAGTCGTCGTCGCCTTGCGCGGCGGCCAGCTATCCGTCTTATATCCGATCATGGCATTGAGCTATGTGTGGGTGACGATTCTTTCACCAGTGTATTTCAACGACGTCATCAGCACCTCTCAGATCGCTGGGCTGACGCTGATCGTTGCCGGCGTCGCATTCATCGGTTCGGGGAGCCGGTCATGACGACACCGGTATCCTCGATCTTGCTTGTGCTGCTGGCAAGCCTAATCGGCTCGCTCGCCATGGTGCTACTCAAGGTCGGTGCCGATCGTCATCGGCGGAAACAAGATCTGGTTCAGTGGCTGTCGGCAATTGCCGGCGGCATCGCATTGTTCTTGATTTCATCAGTTCTCTACCTGTTTGGCATCAAGGACGGTAGTGTGGCTTTGCTCTTTCCGATGGTGTCGACCGGCTACGTTTGGGGGCTGCTCTGGGCCCGCCTGTTATTTGGTGAGCCGTTCAACCGCCCCAAGATTGTCGGTCTGAGCCTAGTCGTCGCCGGGGTATTTTGCATCGGCCTCGGCCAAGCGTAGCCTTCTCCCCTCCCAATTTCGAACGGTGGATCGGGTACGATACGGAATCGTCGGCATCTCCTGTTCGCCGCGCTTTCCCACGATGAAAATCACCCGCATCGACACTGCCTTCTACCGCTTCCCCGCTCACCGCAAGATCGTCGACGCTATCCAGGAGTTCACCCACATGGAGGTGATCACCGCGACGATCCACACCAACGACGGGTTGACGGGGATGGGCATCGGCTACACCATCGGCCGCGGCGGCAAAGCGATCAAGGTATTCCTCGATGAGGAGTTCGTGCCGCTCGTTCTCGGCGAAGACCCCAGTAATATCGAGCGCATCTGGGAAGAGATGTGGTGGGGTCCGCACTGGGTCGGGCGCGGCGGCATTGCGTCGCTCGCCATGTGCCCGATCGACATTGCCCTTTGGGACCTCAAGGCGAAGCGCGCCGGGCTGCCGCTCTACAAGTTACTCGGTGGGTTCCGGGACCGCATGCCCGTTTACGACACCGATTCCGGTTGGCTGAATCACTCGCAGGACGAGATTATTCGGGAAGCCGCCGAACGAGTCGAACAGGGCTATACCGGCGTCAAGATCAAGGTCGGGAAGGACAATCGCTCAGAGGATGTGGCCCGCCTGCGGGCCGTGCGCAAGGCCGTCGGTCCCGACATCAAGATCATGACTGATGCGAACCTCCGCTGGACCGCCACGGAAGCCATTGCGCGGGCGCGAATGTTCGAGGAGTTCGATCTGTTCTGGCTGGAAGAGCCCATCGAGGCCGACGACGTGCTCGGGCACGAGAAACTCCGCCGCAGCACATCCATTCCGATCGCGCTCGGAGAGAGCCTTTACAACCGGCACGTCTTCAAGGAATACTTGGCCCGCGACGCGGCGTCAATCGTGCAACCGGACGTCGGGCGCGTCGGCGGCATCACCGAGTGGATGCGAATCGCAAACATGGCCCACGGCTTCAATGTGAACGTGTCACCGCACTTCTTGATGGAGTTGCACATCCATACGACGTGCGCCATCCCGAACGCGCTGTGGGTCGAGCACATCCCATTCTTGAATCGGTTTGTCGTTGAACCGCTTCGGATCGAGGATGGGCATGCGTATCCGCCGGAAACACCCGGTCACGGCCTGGCCTTCGATCCAGAGAGATCACAACCTCACTTGATCGAGACGAACTCGTTTCCTGGGTGAGGTGGCAGTCAGGCTGTCGTCGCCATCTTCGCCCGGACGCGCTCCCCGAGCTCTTTGATCATGCGGACGCACTCGCCGCGGGCTTCCTGTAGCCCGGCCGGGGTCGGGTTCCCCGCATTGATGTAATCGAGTATGACTTGCTCGGCCGCGGCGAACTCTTCGCAAGCGTGGGCAACCTCCGAAGCGATCTCGTGCGGAATCGTGGTGACGCCGTTGGCGTCGCCGTGAATCAAATCGCCCGGCCGGATCGTAACCCCACCCACGTTCACCGGCATTCCGAGGTCAACGAGGTGAGGATAGCCGTGCGAACAGATCACGCCGTCGCTAAAACAGGGGAACCCCAACGCCCGGACTTGATCGAGGTCACGCGCCGCGCCGCTTGTAATCAGTCCAGCCGCGCCGAACCCTTTGTAGATCGTGGTCATCACCTCGCCGAAGGTCGCGGCCACCGGCGGACTGTCAATGTCTTGAATCACCACGACCGCGGGCTGAGGCAGTTCAGCGAACTTCGTCACCTGCTCTTCGAGTCCGGCGTAGTCGGCGCCGGCGCCTGGAGCAGCTGCCGATCGGAAGGTGGCCGTGGATGCGTACCCAACCATCGGCGGCATTTCAGGAAAGCAGGCGCGGATGCGCCCGTCCATGTAGCCGCTGGTCTGAGGCAGGACTTTGAAGATCTCAATAACGTTCGAGATGGTTGGCGTATCGTACCGGCCGAGAAGCTTGAGGTCGCTCTCGGAAAGCTGCGGAATACTCACGTAGGGCTCCTATCGGAAAGAGCCCATTGTAACGTGCGGACGCTACTGGTATCTTTGCTGGAGGTGCAGCCTAGACCTTACGGTCGGAAGGGCGGCGGCGGGATATCCGGCTGGACGCAAGATATGAAGGCACAAATGGGTGTGACCGAGCCACCCACAACGCGGAAGAAGAAGATGTGGGTAGTGACAATAGGTACGCCGTAACGGCAACCTGCCCCGCATCCGGTCACGCCCCAGGAACCATCCGTCAGCCCTTCGTTCACTTTGCGCGCAGCCGACTCCAACGCGACCTGGTCATAGATGGGGGAAGAGGCCAGAGAATTCGCCGTGAAACCGAGGTCTCGATTGCCAAGCGTAGCGGGGGTAGGACCTCCCGAACTTAGCAAGCTGCCACTAATCAAACCGCCAGAAGCGGCGGTCAACGACCCCAACAGCGCACCGGCCTTGCTACCGAGCGTCGGGTTCAACTTCTTGAGCTGAGCCAGGTGTTGAAGTTGCTCGACCTACATTTCAGCGATGTCGGCGGCGGCGTTTCTGCGGTCGATCGTAACCTTCTCGCGCGTGTTCGCCATGGTGACCATCTCGCCGGCCTTGCCTTCCCAATGACCTCACCGTTGGGGCGGGACGCGATCATTTGACCGTGCTCAACCGAAACGGAAAGGATATCCAGACGTGAAATGTATGCGACCGCGCGCGTCTGCTCATCCTGGGGAGTCAGCAGCAATCCGGCGACCTGGAGAGTCGGAGTGTCAGAACTCAACGTCAGAATTTCGAGGGAACCTCCGTCAAGCGCAATCTTGTCTCGCCCGACTCTTACGCGGGAACCGACACCGACTAGATATCGTGAACCCTCGTTGAGCTGCAGTTGGGTCGGAAGCTGACCACTGGTCACCGCCTCGCCCAAGAACACAGTAGTACTACCCATAATCTCACTGCCGCTCACATCGAAAACAGAATCGGACACAGCCAATCCAACCGCAAGACGACCTTCACTCGCTACCGCACCTCCCAGGGTGAAACACAAACCAAGAAGTAAGGCGGCTGTACCGCATATAAGACGACGCTTCATAAATCTCCCACTAACTGTGCTACCGTTGGGGCTAGCACCTCGAGGTCCATGTGGGGGGAGGAACATCTAAGTTGTTACCCTATATTGTCCGGGATACGACCTCATCCGTCAAGCTACATTTGGAGTAAGCCGGCGTCGACTCAGACCTCCCGGCGGGCCACCCCGGCTAGCGGAAGTGATTGATGAGACTGCCTGTTAGCCGCGATGCAACATCTATTTCCACACGCGAAGCCGGCGTCAGCGGCTTTCAGGCAGCACGGTGAGCCGTGCGTCCAACCGGTACAGGGACGGATCAACTCGAGGGTTCACCTCAGCCGTCCGGCCAAAAAGCTCGAAAGACTTCTCCCCATCTTCCTCGCGACGGACGTTCCAGGGCACCGTCACACCCGAGACATCTCGGTATTTTGAATACATGGTTCGCTCTTCGGAAATGATCTTCGTTTTGGGGTCGCGCCGCTGGTACACCTGCTGAACAGGAAGCCGATCGGATTGCCGCAGGTAGTACGTCGCACTGTCTCCTTGGCTGTCCGTAACGTCGATGGCGTCGGTCGGCACATTGTCAATGATCTCCACGCCACGGTGGTAAAAGTACATCCGCGGCTCATCGAGTCGGTACCGCAGGAAATGGAAAATGTCGCGGCGTACCGATTCCCGGTAACGAACCATCCGTTCACGCGCCAGGGGTCTTGCTCCACGGTAGGTGACCTCCCAACCCTGTCCGCGCTCGAACAACGTGTAGTAGTCGCCTTTCTCGGTATAGACTTCACGCCTGCTGATAGGGAGCCAGTCTAATTCGGCGTCCTTCTCAATCGGGCCGTAGTTTTGATATATGGTGATCACGGCCAGCCCTTTGATGTTTTCCCGGTAGAAGGCGTAGGCGCGGCCCGTCTGCACGAGGTCTCGTACGTTAAGGAAGCGCTCTCCTCCCAGCGCATCGCGGCATTCCTTCAGCAAGCGTCGCCCTAATTCCTGGCGACTCTCCGCCCTTCCGGCCGCCGATGCGGCCAGAGCCACGCCCAGCAGTACGAGCAGCCGTCGCCGACTTAGCAAACCGGGTGAGTGGCGCGATTCGCAACTTTGCCGACGGACTTCTCGATAGGCCTTCATTCTCACCACACCTCTTACATTGTGCGACGCGCCGGCGGCCGGCACGGTTGCGAAACTGCCACAAGTTTAGCGGCCCGACCCAGCCGGCTTCAGAAGTTGTATCGGCAACCACCGCGAGAGGTTGACAAACGTCAAGCCCCTCGTCACAATGCAAAGCGGATCGAACGGGAGGCTTCTCATGTCAACGAACGGCATTAGCAGTAGAAGGACTTGGATCGCAGCGATCGCTTTGACGTTAGTGCCGGGAGCGCTGTCAACGGCACACGGGGCGAAGAAGATGCAACCGGAGGAGCTAGTCGGCTTGCATCTCGACGCCATCGGCCCCGCTGACGTGCGCACATCGATGAAGTCTCGCGTCTTTCGGGGACAAGGGGTTTGGCGGGTGCTTCAGGGTGGCCGTGCTCAACTACCTGGCGCGGTATTTGAAGCTTCCGATGGGGAGTCGATCAGCCTTCGCTTCGATACGCAGGGGAACCCAACCTACTACGGTGAACACCTTGTCTACAACGGTGACGATGTGCAGATCTTTCAGGGCTTTCAGGGCGGCAAGTCGCCGCTCGGGGAGTTCTATATAGGCAACAAAAGTTTGCTGCGGGAAGGTCTCCTTGGCGGCGTCACATCCACCGCATGGCCGCTGCTGAACCTGGAGGCAAGAGGCGCCAAACTCAAGTACGGTGGACTCAAGAAAGTGGAGGGCCAGGAACTGCATCGTCTCGAGTACAAGGCGCGAAAAGGCGGCGGACCTGCCAAAGTACGGCTCTATTTCGAGCCCGAGACATACCGCCATGTCCGGACTGAATACGACTACGAGATCCCCGGCGGCATCGGCGCCAACCCCGATGCTTCGGCGGCCCAGCAGTCGACCTACATTAACGTCGTCGAAACCTTTTCGGAGTTCCAGGATATCGACGGACTCACCCTTCCCGTGAAATGGAAGATACACTACAACCGCTCCAGTCAGGGGCCCGGCCCGGGATCGTTCGTCGCTGAGTGGGAGTTCACGTTCAGCAGCGCGACTCACAACCAGCCGATCGACCCGGCTCTGTATGAGATGGGCGCCAAGGCTTCCGAGTAGACGGGAACGCTACAGCGGTTCCCTCCTGTTCGCGGTTGATGCTCAGCGCGCCGAGTAGCCTTGGCGTGTCCGCACCTTCACGCCTGGTTTCTTTACCCGTACCTCGACAGGACGCCATTCACCATCGAACTTCTGGTTCTTCGGATAGTAAGCAACGGTGTAGACGCTCCGAAGCTCCTCTGTCACTTCCACGAACGGGTCGACTTCATCCTCGGTCGTGGCGTGAAACACGCGACCACCCGTCGCCGCCGCCAAGGCTTCCATGTTGTTGAGCGCAACCTTCTGGATCGGCTGCTTGGAGCCGTTACCCGCCGGACCTTGCCCGACCAGGAACGGATAGATCAACGTCTCCAGCCGGCCCGCCGCCCCTTGTAGGTCTTCAAACTCCACCAGGGAAGCAGCCGCCAGCAGGTCCCGTCGGGCTTCTTCGGCACGCTTTTGGTATGCAATCCAGCGCTTGTTGTTCTTTTTCTTTTCCGGGATTGGTTTGTGCGACAGCGCGGCGAGTTGATTGTCCTGGCCGTCGCTAATGATGACCAAGGCGTTTCGTTGTCCCGCCCTCGCGCGTAGCTCTTCGTTGTATGCCAGTACGACGGAATCATAGAGCGGCGACCCGCCGGACATCGCCGGCAGTGCATCGATCTTCTGTGCCAAGTGCTCCCGGTCCGAGCTCAGGGAAGAGGCCACCGTGAAAACCTCGTTGCCCAAGATGTAGACCGCGATGCGATCCGCCGGACGAGCCGCCGCAACAAACCGCCGAGCGACCAGCCTCATCCCGGTGCGGTCTTCGATCGTACTTCCGCTCATGTCGAGCAACACGGCCATATTGAACGGTGCATCGCCTGACGTCACGGAAACAAGCTCCTGATCCTCACCAGCTTCGACGACTTCAAAGCTGGATTCATCCAGGTCGGCAACCGGCGTGCCGTCTTCGGCGGTGACCGAAACGGCCAGGCTGACCATCCTAACTTCGGACGAGAACCGTACAGCATCCGCTCCAAGACCGTCGGCATCGAGCAGACTGGGGCCGGCTTCAGACTTCTTCCGGGGCGCGCCGCTCAAGATCTCTTCGAGGATGACAGGAGCCTGCCAAGGCATCTTGACCACGGCGTCGCCCGGCACCGGCATGTCTCGAAAAACAACGTGCTTGGGAGCGGAGGCTCGCAACTCGATCCGGCCATAAGTATTCTTGCGCCGGCCTTGCGTGTCACCGATCGTCACCGCCAATTTGCCGGGCGCCATGCCGGGCGATGCATCCGGGGACGTCGCGATCTCCAGAAGCCCTCCCTCCGGGAGCGTTAGTGTCTCGGGCTGCGCGCCGAGTTTCCCATCCACCCGCATGGCCTTCCAGGGCGCCGTGATCTCGATCCCTCCCGTTTCGGTCTCGATCTTCCCGGTGACCGTCATCCCTTCGAGCACGATGTCTCCGCTCTCACTCTTGCCTTCAAACCCGACGCCGTAGGGCAGCTCCAGCGCCAAGTTGATACGCGCATCCTTGGCGACACACTCGATGATGGTGAGCGAGTCTTCCTGCGTCATGACGACATCGCCCTGGCGGACTGGACGGTCCGGACCTTCCGCGCTGAGTTGCAACAGGCCTCTCACGACAGTCACCGCCGTTCGTCCCGACGGATTGATAACGCGGACCACCGGCCCCGTTCTCTCCTCATAGCGAAGAAGTTTCTCCCAGTCGGAGAGTTGGTCACGCAGCTTCTCGATGTCGGTTGCGGCGGGAACCTTCGCAATGAACTCGCGGTAATGGTTCGAAGCCGCGTCAAAGTTCCCGTCCCGGGCGTACAGCGTGCCGAGCATGCGATGAACGCCCGTGTACCGGTCGCTGTCATCGCGGGTAAGAACCGCTTCCGCCGCTGCTTGGGCTCCGGCATAATCATTGAGCTGGAGGTACGCCATCGCCGCATAATAGAGTCCGAGCCCCGAGTCTTCGTCCACCTCCGCTAACTGCTCACCCAATTCGACAACCGTTTCCCAATCCTCCGCCTGGGCCGCCGCGTGGAGCTTCTCAACGTCCTCGGCGGTTTCGAACGAACTGATCTGCTCTTCGACAAGCTCGCGGTCGACCGCGCCGGGGCGGACTTCGAGATAGCGCCGATAGGCCTCCGTAGCAGCCGTGTAGTTCCCCTCGCGCGCATGGATACGCCCAAGTAGCTGGAAGACGTCAGGGAACTTATCCGCTTCGGGACCGGCGGCGACCGTTTCCGCCGATGCTCGGGCGGCATCCAAGTTCTCGAGATTGTATTCGGCGGTCGCGAGGTAGAACGACGCGTCCGCGCGGGCCGCGTCAATCTTCAATAGAGTTTCGGAACGTTCTTTCGCTGATGCCCACTCCTGGTCCTGGATATCGAACCGCGCCAGGTGAGCGAGCGGCTGGAGGTATTCGGGATCGGCCTCGGCGGCTCGCGCATAGGCCTGTCGAGCGGTCTCTTCATCGCCCAATTGCTCGCGCGCATAGCCCAAGACATTCCAGGCAACGGCGAAGTCGGGGTACTCATCGACGGCGCGTTGCAGGTCTTCCGCCGCACGGACATAGTTGGGAGCATCGGACGCCAGTACTTCAAAAGCGGTCTTATAGAGCGTCAACGACGAGATCGGCGCGCCGTCGGTTGTCTTGCTGGGCGACGGCCCAAGAAGCTTCTCAAGCCGCTTGCGCTGCTCCTCGGCCAATGCCCGTCGGAACTCTTCGTTGTCGTAGTAACCCTTGCGGTGGTCGAGCTTCAACTCGGGCCGATTGACGGTGATCTTCACCTCGCGTATCTTCTTGGTGTTCTCGCGCTTCGGGGGTGAATAGCCGATCAGGTAGTAGCCTCCGAGGTCCTTCTTGACGTGCTTGAAGATCTCGCCGAGATCATTCGAGTCAGTGACCGCCACACCGTCGGTCATCTTCGCGAGCACCTTGAGACCCTGCTGACTGCCGCGATAGCTGTCCATCAACCCCGCGGTCACAGGGGCCTGACCCTGTATGAAGCTCGAAGCTCCGAACGCGGACTGTGTCGGTGTAAGAATGATCTCCCTATCCATCCCGGTGCGGTTGGCGGCGGAGACGCTCCCGACGTCGAGGCCGCGAGCATCAACGACGTACATGCTGATGCGCGCCCGCATCGACTCACCCCTGAGGCGCTCCAGTAGATCCGCGTCCTGAAGACCGGTGAAACTTCGTTGAAACGTGTCGAAGCCCATCGAATGCCCGCGCGAAAAGAGCACGATCATCTTCTTGCCGGGATAGATGCTCAGATCGCGAATCAGATCCACGTAGCGCAGGGTGCGCACGCGGCTCATGTGATCGTCGAACATGTTGAACGTGTCGTTGGGTGTATTAGGGCCAGCACCGCGCACCAGGGCGTCCATGTCGTTCGCGTTAACCGCCTGCTGTGAGTCGTACTCCATCACGATCTGTGGACGGCTCTCGGTGAAGTTGTTGCCCGACAGCACATCCTTGAGTCCGACCCTGTCGATGTAGGCCAGCAACAATTCGCGGTCGTCGACGAACGGCGTGCCGTTAAGTGAGAGCAGCGCGTCGTCAGGCATATCGTTCTCGACAAAATTCCGCACCGCCTTGCGAACGCGCAATTGCTCCGCTTCGCCGATATGCGTCGCGATGAAGATGCGCAACTCTTCCGAGGGAGACGCTTTGACGTCCGGCGGGACATCAGGCGAAGAAGGGGACGTTTCGACACCGGGGATCGTGCGCTGCTCGCCCACCGCGACTGCATCTCCGCGCGGATAGTCCACGTAGTCGAAACTGACGATTTTTTGCGGCTCGCCGTTCTCGAAGAGTTGGAAGTCCTCGCGAGTCAGCCCCTCGACGGGTTCGCCGCGCCGCAGGGTCGCACGGACCTCAACTTCCATCAACGCCGTTTCCGTGCGGAAGACGACATCGTCGCCCGCGTCGGTAGCCTCGGGCTGTTGAGCATCCTGTGCCAGCAGGTAACCGCCGGCCGCCAGGACAACAGCCCCGAGACACAGTCGTTTCAGTCGTTTCGTCTTCACCAAGAGAAGCCCCCTGACGGAACTACGGCCAACTCAGAAACGGTGCTAGCCCAATTATGGCTCACACAGCGAACGACGGCCCAAACCCATCCCGCCAACCGTGATATACATTACCGGCGATGACGGGGTGTGGGTTGGTTACATCGATTCCGCGAAGGCCGGTAACGGGGTCTTCGGCCCTGGGTCGCCTCTTCCCGTCGTCCCTAGAGAGGCTTCACAACCTGGAAGCTGCGCTCCCAACGCGTCTTGTCGAAGAAGTGAAGCGCTACATCAGCGAAGTGTTCGAGGCGAAACTCAAGCAGCCGGTCCGTGGGCGCATTGTAGGACCAATAGATCACCCAGGGCTTGCCGATGATGTTCTCCCGCGGCACGAAGCCCCAGAAACGGCTGTCGTCGGAGAGGTCGCGATTGTCGCCCATCGCAAAGTAGCGCCCGGGCGGAACAACAAGCTCGCCGTCTCGCACGTGGTCGCGCAGCATGTTGATCGCCTCGGGCCGCAGCGACCCGTCATCCGGAACCGGAGCCGGGAAGTAGTCGCGGATCGCCATCGCATAGGCCGTCTTGTGAATCTTGTAGGGCTCATCCACCGGCGAACCATTCCGGATCAACTGCTTGTCTTCGATGCGGATCCGGTCCCCCGGCAATCCGATCACGCGTTTGACATAGGTTTCTTTTAGGTTCAACGGGTACCGAAAGACAATGATGTCGCCGCGCTTCACCTCTTGATAGGGCAGGAGCTTGCCGAGGAAGTCTCCGCCCGGCGCGTACGCCAGCTTGTCGACCCAAAGGTGGTCGCCGATCAGCAGAGTATTCTCCATCGAAGGCGTCGGGATCACGTAACCCTGCACAACGCACGTTGAGACAAAGAGATAGACAACCAGCACGGTCGCCCACTCGGCGATCACGCGGCGCCAACTCTCGCGGGCAGGTTCAGCGACGGGTTGAGGCTTCTTGTTTCTGCGCTTCGTGGCTCTCCTGTTCATTGGACGTACGAAATTCCTCAGCGGTAGCCCGTAGCGCGGTCCCCGGTTTTGAGGTCCGCAGCTTGTGCGGAATCCCCGACACCCAACGAGTTACGACAGGATCTGATACGCCGCGAAAGCGCACACGTATCCCATGCCGGTCATGTAAACAAACTGGATGATCGCCCACTTCCAGCCGCCCGTTTCGCGCCGTACGACGGCCACGGTCGACATGCACTGCATCGCAAACGCAAAGTAGATCAGCAAGGCGACCGCGCCGGGCAAGGTCAGGTCCGACTGCAGCGCGCTCTGCAATTCCAGCGAACCCTCGTCCGCCTCCATCCCGTAGATCGTACCCAGTGTGCCGACGACCACCTCGCGCGCCGCCAGCGATGTGATCAGTCCGATTCCGATACGCCAGTTGAAACCGAGCGGCTCGATAATCGGCTCGATCGTCCGGCCGATCGTCCCCGCCACGCTATCGGCGATCTCCGGCGGTTCGCCGTTTTGGAGCGGCACGCTCGCCAGGAGCCACAAGATGACGGTCGTCGCCATGATGACCGTGCCGGCCCGCCGCAGGAAGATCTTCGCGCGGTCATACAGGCGCAGCCCGATCGACCGAAACGTCGGCATACGGTAGGGGGGCATTTCGAGCATGAATGGCGTTCGCACGCTCTTCAACACCGAAGACTTCAACACCGCCGCCGTGAAGATCGCCGCGGCGAACCCCAGCGCGTAGAGGCCGATCATCACGGTGGCTTGCAGACCGAGAAACTTACCCAAGATTTCCTGCTTGGGAATGAACGCCGCGATGACGAGCGTGTAGACGGGCAAGCGTGCCGAGCACGTCATGAACGGGGCGATCAGTATCGTCGCCATGCGGTCGCGCTTGTTCTCGATCGTGCGCGTCGACATGATCGCGGGGATCGCACAAGCATACGCCGAGATCAACGGGATGAACGATTTCCCCTGCAACCCGACCTTCGCCATCGTACGGTCGGCGATCAGCGCCGCTCGCGCCATGTAGCCTGAGTCTTCGAGCACGCCAATGAAAATGAACAACAACAGGATCTGCGGCAGGAAGACGATTACCGAACCCACACCGCCCCAAATCCCTTCGATCAACAACGACCGGAACCACGACTCCGGCAGGATGGATTGAATCCAGCCTCCCGACATCGAGATCATCGCTTCGACACCGTCCATGAGCGGTACGGCGGCGAGAAAAATCGTCTGAAACACCGCGATGACGACGACGGTGAAGATCAAAGGCCCGGCTACAGGGTGCAAGAAGGTTGCATCGAGCCGACGCGTCCACTTTGAGGGCAGCGGCGCGCGATACCCCGCGCGCTCGCCCAACTGAGCCGACCACTGGCGGCACTCTGGAGCATTCGAGATGACCGGCAACTGAACCGGCTTCGGCAGACCGAGAGCACCTTCGAGAAACTTCTCGACAGCCGGCAATCCTTCGCCAGTGCGGGCGCTGATCAACGCGACGGGCGTCCCGACTTGTTCGGCCAGCGCATTGACATCGACCTGGCCGCCTCGCCGCTTAAGGTCGTCCGCCATGTTCAGCAGGACAAGCGTCGGAAGTCCAAGACCCAAGATCGGGGCAGCGAGAGTAAGTTGGCGGCCGAGATTTGTGACGTCGACGATCAGGATGACGGCGTCCGGCTTCGGGACATCGTCCATCTCGCCACGCAACACATCGTGGGTGACCTGCTCGTCTTCCGTACGCGGATACAAGCTGTAGACGCCCGGCAGATCGACCAGCAGCACGTCCTGGCCTCGAAGCTTTGCGCGGCCAAGGCGTTTCTCAACCGTGACGCCGGGGTAGTTGGCGACCTTCTGGCGAAGCCCGGTCAGACGATTAAAGAGGGTTGACTTGCCCGAATTAGGCGGTCCCACAAGCGCCACTGTCCGGTTGGCCCCTGCCGCCGTGGCAGGCAGATCGAGGACAGGCGAATTCGTCGGCGCGGAACTCATGCGTCCCCGTTTTGTCGGGACGTGCGAACAAACAACTTGGCTGCCGTCTCGCGCCGTAGGGCAACTTCCGAACCATCTACTCGGAAAACACGAGGATCACCGAAAGGAGCGGAGCGCGCCGCGGCAATCGAGGTTCCCGGCAGGAACCCTAGCTCCATGAGGCGGCGGGCCTCAGGCTCGGATAGGTCGATCCGGTCGAGAAATGCCTCTTCTCCCTCGCGGAGATCGGCAAGAGTGGCGACGCCGTTGCTTGTCATGTGGCGGAACTGAAGCCTCTACTTGACACTCAGTTGCAAAGAGACTTCAGTATCCTGCGCACAAAGTCGGCTTGTCAAGGCGACCCAGAAACACCCGCCACCATCCAAGCTAGACGGAGGGGAGGCGCGGATGTAAATCCGCGCGTCCCGCGGGCCACAAGCCCGCGGAAGGCCCAATGGGCCGATAGGAACACCGGCCACGGCAGGAAAGGAAGAAGTGCGGAGCGCCGGCCCATGCCAGACGCTCCGCACGGAAAGAATCAGAGAGAGCCGATCAGGGTCCGATCGGAATCTTGATGATCTTCTTCTGAATCGCGTATTGCACCAACTGCGCCTTGTTGTGAATGTCGAGCTTCCGCATCAAGTTGAACTTGTGGGCCTCGATAGTCTTCACGCTCAGGTTCAGATGCTGTGCGATCTCCTTCACCGACTGACCTTCGGCGAGGAACTTCAGAATCTCTTTCTCGCGCGGCGTCAAAGTGGCGAACCGCGGTTGGCGATGCGTCGACTTGATCCGCGTGCGGAAGTCATCGACAAGCTGCGAGAGCATCTTCGGGCTCAAGTAGCTGCCACCGCGATAGACGTCACGGATCGCCAGCAGCAACTGCGGCGCTGGGCTGTCTTTCAGCACATAACCGCTTCCGCCCACTTCCATGCATTCGACGAGATAGTCTTCGTCGTCATACATCGTCAAGAACAGCACCTTGGTTTCCGGGCGCGCTTTCTTGATCTGGCGGGTTGCCTCGAAGCTCGACAGCCCCGGCATTCCGATGTCCATTAGGACAACATCGGGCCGCAGGGCCGCAATCTGCTCAACGGATTCGGAACCGTCTTTTGCTTCTCCTACCACCTCGATGTCCGTTTCGTTGGACAGCAGGGTGCGAATCCCCTGTCGAAACAGGGTATGGTCGTCGGTTAACAGAACACGTATCTTAGGCATTGGCTTAACCTCATTCACTCTTAACTGATTCCGCCGCTTTGGTGGCGGCCGGAATCGCAATTTCCACTCGTGTACCCTTGCCGAGGGCTGAATCAATATTGATGTCGCCGCCCAACAGCGCGACGCGTTCCCTCATGCCGGATAGTCCGAATGACTCCCTCTTGCGGGAAGGTTTGGACAAATCAAATCCCACTCCGTCGTCTTCGACTTTCAAATGAATCCGCCCGTTTCGGCGGCCTACTCGCAGGACTACCTGGTTGGCATGGGAGTGCTTGATGATGTTGCTAAAGCACTCCTGCACAAGGCGGTAGACCATAATCTGTGTGCTCTTGGGCAGATGATCCAGACCAGTCATCTGCAGATTGACATCGCCGGAGAACGTCCGGCGGAAGTTACTGACGAATTGCCGAATACTCGCCGGCAGCCCCAGATCCTCAAGCACGTTCGGACTGAGAGCCGCGATCAGCCGCCGCATCTCTTCGATCGTCTGCTCGGTCAGGCTCTGGGTCTCATCCAACCGCTTCGCCACATCCCGGGCTTCCTCCGGCAGGCTGCTGCGGGCCATCTCCAGGTACAGCCGGATCACCTGCATCGACTGCCCCACTTCGTCGTGCAGTTCTCGGCTGATGCGGCGGCGCTCTTCCTCTTCCACGTTGAGCATGTGCTCGCCAAGCTGCCGGATCTGTTCCTCACGGTCGTGCAGCTCCTCGAGCAATTTCGCCTTGTCAATCGCCAAAGCGCACCGTTCGGCAACCGCTTCGAGCAATGTCATCTCGCGCGGCAGGCAGTGATACTCCTGCGAAAAGGCCAATTGCAAGACGCCTCGCACTTCGCCACGCACCGTCAGGGGGACACCCCACACGCTCCGGAACGCCTTCCGGATGGCGGCCTTGCGGATCAGCGGTTCGTCTCGTACGTCAACCACCGCCATCGACTCGCCGCTCTTGGCGATTCGTCCCGCCATGCCGCGCCCGCCCGTACTGTTGAACTCGGCGGCCAACTCTTCGTCCAGGCCCTTCCAGGCCTTGGCTTCCAGCTTCTTCGCCCGCCCTTCACGCAGCAGGATCACACCCGCCTGCGCCCGGAACGTGCGCATCAGGGTATCGAGCACCCGGCCCATCAACTCCTGCACGCTCAGGGACTGAAGCTGATCCTGGAATACTTCATAGAACGCCTGCGCCTCCATGTCTCTGACCTGGTAGATAGGCGCTGTTCATGGTGAGCTTGATGCAGAAGTTGAGGTGATCGAGCGCGGAAAGGTACGCCCGGTAGTCCTTCGGGAAAAGCTTCTTGAGATCGGGGGCGAGCGCCGCTTCGTACTCTTTCAACGATGCGAGCACGCTGTTCGGTGGCACGTCCAGCTTCGCCAGCCGGCGGCTGTGATAATCGACCTGCTCAAGAAACTCGCTCAGGTGGCCCTCGGCCAGCAGTCGACTCCAACTACCCGGATTGATCGCGGCAAGCGCCCGCAACGTTGCATCGTCGAGTTGCTCGGCGAAGACCGCCTTCAACTTTCGACGCCAACGTTTCTCCACCGCATGCGCCCGCGGACCTAGTTTTCCACCTAGTCGTTGGAGGTCTTTTTGGACCTTCTTACTTATGACTACCTCGTCCCGAGACAGGACTGGTGTACGTTCTAAATCACGCATTGGCTAATAGTGCGAGTATACATCCCTCATAGGATTGCACCAAGGGTTTACCTTATAAATCAGTGCTTTACCTTAGTTGTGAGTACTCCAATCCTTGTATCGACCATCGAGCGAAAAACCTTAACAGCGTCCTAAACCTCGTGGCTCAACCGCCGGACCTTAGTAGTAAGGAAACCGCCTCAGCCGTTTGACAGGGTTTCGCCACGTTGATAGCATGACATCCATAGTTAGGCAGGTTCCGTTCGCGTTCCCTCGAACGCGGAGCGGACCGCCGCTCATCGGTTTCATCCCTCCCCTTTCATAGGCTCAGTCGTGGCTAAGCTCACTCGGAAACAACTCAAGAAAGATCGGTTCGTCGAAGAAGTCGGCGAAGCGGTCGGCATCTTCACCACCCACCGCAATCTCATCATTGGGATCGCCGTGGGCGTGCTCGTATTGGTCGTCGCCGGCGCAGCCTTCTACCGCTACCAGCAGGAACAAGACACCGAAGCGCGGCTCGCCTTACAGGAAGCGCTCGGCAACTACTACGGCCAAGTCTCCCTGAACCGGATACCCGGCCGTGTCACCTTCGCGACCACTATTGCGAAGGATGAAGCGATCCGTGAGTCCCTCACCAAGGTCTCTGAAGACTTCGCGGGCCGCCTAGAGGGTGAAGTCGCACGACTGCACCTGGCCCTCTACGAAGTCTCCGACGGTGACCTGGACAAAGGCAAGACGATGCTCGAAGGCCTGCTCGATCATCGCAATGACGAAGTCGCGGCACTGGCGCGGAAGGCTCTGGCTGACCAGCTTCAGCGAGAAGGAAAGAACGAAGAGGCCGTCCCGCACTATCAGCATTTGGTTGACAACCCCACAGACATGATGCCGAGGGAACGGGTCGAGTTGTTCGGCTTGTACGACGCGCTGTTGGCCACCGACGAGCAGAAAGCCCTGGAACTCGTGAAGTCTATTGAAGAGCGCGACGGCGCTGGACGCGAGATAGCCGCCAGAATGCGCGCCGGCCTTGAGAGCCGCCTGGGCATCACGACTCCGCCGATGCCTCCCCCCGTAGCAACTCCTCCGGGGTCTTAGTTCCATAGGATCGCCGATGCTCGCCCGCTTGCGGTTTCCGAGCGAGCACAGCCGGGGACGCCGCTTTCCGGAAACGCCCCATCCATTTCGTAGCGATTACCAGCGCGACCGCGACCGCGTCATTCACTCCCGCGCGTTCCGGCGGCTTGAGTACAAGACGCAGGTCTTCACCGTTCCCGATTCCGATCACCTGCGCAACCGCCTCACCCACACCATCGAGGTGTCGCAGATCGCCCGCACTGTCGCCAAGGCGTTGGGACTCAACGAGGAGCTCGTCGAAGCCCTGGCGCTATCGCACGATATCGGGCATCCCCCGTTCGGCCACGCGGGCGAAGACATCCTGGATCTCCAGATGCGCAAACACGGGGCGCGGTTCGACCACAA
>Ga0302123_10000370_pt1 | contig 36780 bp, 54 predicted proteins | sample CB21_321_MG_FD_203109 | JGI IMG/M metagenome (GOLD analysis project Ga0302123, IMG submission 203109) | Marine microbial communities from Western Arctic Ocean, Canada - CB21_32.1 | ecosystem: Environmental > Aquatic > Marine > Oceanic | place: Canada: Western Arctic Ocean | collected 2017-09-28 | reverse complement strand
AGCCGCTGTTGCCGGGGTTGCACGAGCCGCTCTACCACACGTTGCAAGAGGTGCAGGAGCCGCTGTTGCAAATAAGATGATGCAACCTAAGCAACAAGATCAAGCGAACTGTCGTAAGATGATGCACAAAGGGGACAAGCCTTGGATGAAAACTAAAGGTCATCCCGGCAAGCACGACGTGTAATCAGTAATTAACCAAAAAGCCCAATGCAAATTTTGCATTGGGCTTTTTTTATGTAACAAAATCCAATAGAATACCTACATGTCTAAATTCTTTATGAAACCGAGCGATCTTGTAAGTCACGAAAAATCTCTTGATCATGGCCCTCTTCGTGGGACGCTCGGTTGGGCAGAGATAGAAGAAGCAATGTTTTCTGTCATATCACAAATGGCTGAAGAACACGACCATTGATTGGAACAAGAACATTCTGTGAATACTTTACTTATGAAAAAGGCAGTTTCCAATTTTTCATTGGAGCAGAGGCTATTGTAAAAATTCATCGAGGAATAAATGAGAGGCCAGAGACTATGATACTAATAACACAAACCAAGGAGAAATAATGACAATACACAAAAGCGATCTTGATGAACTGCGGAGAATGGCCACGAACGTATACGACAATGACAAGAAGTTTTTGAATCGAGTAATCATGGGCATTGGAATAATGGAGAGTGAGATCAGAAAGCTCACGGAAGAAAACAGCGAATTGAAAAAGAAAGCGAAGGAATTGAAAGTGGCAAATAAGGTCAAGCTTGAAGGATAACTGATGAAAGTCGATAGGATGAAGCAGAGGGTTGAATTTCGAGGAGAAGATGGTTGTTCTCTTGAAATATGTTACAGTAACATGGGAGAACCGTTCAGAGAGGGCATCCAGCTATCTCTGGACGAAGGCGATCATGAGAGGTCGCCGTATATCTTTCTCGAACAACATGAAGCTAAAGAGCTTCGGGATTTGCTAAACAGGCTGTATCCAGAATGACTACAAGAGTTCATTTTCAAAAGAAGCCATTTGATGTTTTTATTGGCAGACCGGAAAAATGGGGTAATCCATTTCCGATCAGGAGTGACCGCTCCAGAGAGGAAGCTGTCAGGTTGTTTGAAAAATGGATACGCAACAAACCTGATATGCTGGCTGAGCTTGATGAGTTGGAAGGAAAAGTGTTAGGATGTTGGTGTGACGAAGAGGAGTTATGTCACGGAGATGTTTTGATAAAACTTATCGAGGAAAAAAATGAACATAGAGCCAGCGAAGGGTAAAAAGGGATTTCTTCTATACAATCCTTTTACCCATAAATATTTCTTTAGGGTCTATGATCCAGAGGATAAAAGCCAGCACACAGATTATGATCTGTGTGCTGAAGACATCGAGGTTGAGATCCTCGATGGTCACACTGAGCTTTATGAAGGCGAGGATCGTAATCGCTTGGATTACTCTCGCAAGGTCTTAGGTCGCACACTTGACACAAAGTGATCTTATCCAATTTGGACGACCTTCACAGGTGACGTTTTCTTTTGACCCACAAGATTCACACGTTTTGCGAGATTCGATTTCGGCATCCCCAACAAGTCTGCTGATTACTTTTGATTCGCTGGTGAGTATCTTGTCCGGTCCATAAATCAGGCCCGAATAATAGAATCTTAATTCTCCAAACTTCTCTTTAACCTGCTCGGCCTTAAATCCCGATTGAGGATCGAGAGCCATGATCTTTTCACACATGTTGTGAATGATGTCATACCAGCCGTCACCGGCGCAAATACCACAAGACATGCAAGATTCCATGGGCGTGCTGTTATACATGTCACAGAAGATTGTTGGAAAGTTTTCTTTTAGTTTGTCTTCAAGTTCTCTTTTCACAGTAATCCCTTCCTTCTCAACTCTGCACATTCTGGGCACATTTTTCTAAACACTTTGTGCTCTCTTGCATAGTGTCCAACTCTTACAGATGTGTCCATTATGTAATGCAGATTGATTTCGCTGCGAATGTACTGTTTGTCTAAAAGCTCAATTTCTTTTTTGACAGTTTGAGCAGAGCCAAAACAAAAAACAGTGATCGCAATGTTAAGTCCAAAAAACGCTGTCCAAAAAATTCTACTTGTTGTCTTCATAATAGCTCAATGTCTCCTTTTCTTTGTCTTTCACAATTTGTTTGCACCTCTTGCAATCATGATAGTTTCCTTCATGTTTTGCTGACATGTGATAACTGATCATCTCAGTTACCAAAATGCTCCATGTCACATTTTCCATAGACACGGACACCTGATCAACCATTTTATCTTTTTTGACCAGTTGTTGTTGGTACGCTCCAAAAGAAACAATTGCGCATATTTGAACAACAACTGCCATTATCATAAGTTTGTAAGACATCTAATTCCTTTCAATACAATTTTTCGTCTTCATACACTTCCAAAACAAGTCCGACAAGATCATCCAATTCACTTAAAGTGACTTCTTGTCCTTGTTCGGCAAACTGACGACAAAGACTTTGTTTTTGCTCCAAAGTTAAGTTTGCCAGCTTTTCGTATTCTTCGGGGTTTTCTCTGGCCCCATCATGAATGCTTTTACGAAACTCTTCTGTTGATTTCATAACGCTTCCAGCTTGTACTGGAGTGTATTCAACGCCGATTTCTGCCATCGCATTGCGGAAAGCTAGTGAATCTTCCATGATTTCTCCATGATTTGGGACTTTGTGTCACAAAGATACTCAAATATAGGAGTTAGGTCAATGCCAAGACTTTAAGAAAAACCCAAACAGTTTGAGTTTTTCTTAAAGTGGTGTGTAGATATAAAAGGAGGAAGAATGGAAAATAGGAATCTTCAAAAGTTGTTCAAGTCGGGAGACTTTGACGAAATGCTTCATCAAGGAAAGCAAAGAACTGCAAAGGTAGCAGAAGAGAAAGCCACTCAAGAGAAGGCTCAGCTTAAAGAGCTTCTTGAAATGGTGGACGAAGTAGATGAAATTGAAGAAGCTTTTCTGACAGCAGAGCAAGCCGCTGTGCAACTGGGTGTGTCAGCCCAAACTATCAGAAATTGGGAAAAGCAAGAAAAGCTCATTCCTCTTCAAAGAACAGAAGGCGGTCATCGTCGTTATAGCCAAAGTCAGATAACGGAACTTAAGAAGAACCATAATGATTTTGAAATCTTCATGAGAATCAAACCCAACGATCTTTTGCTGTCGATTCAGCAGATTTTGTCAAGTTTCAATCCAGAAGAAAACATATCTGTGTCAATCAAAAATGATGAACTCAACCGTAGAGTTTACTTTACATTGGACTCAGAAGATGGCCTCTGTACCTTTACAAAAACTCTAAAAATGGAGGAGTGATGAAAGAAAAGAAATTGAAGGTAAACGTAACATTCCCGTTAGAAGTTCCAGTGTTAACAGATAGTGCTGGTCGTCGTAGAAGCATACCAGATCAAGTTGCTGGATACATTGATGATTTCATGAGTGATGTCAGGATCTCTATGGAATGCGGGAGAACAAATTATGGTTTGAGTCTTAGCAAAGGACCATCTGAAAGTGATAGAGTTATTTATGATAAGATCAGCAGTGAAAAAATAGCTTTAAGAATTGCTGAAAGTGAAAAGCTTTCAAGGGAAAATCACATTAAGTTTGAGAAAAGCAAAGACAAAGAATGTAGAGAATTATATGACATGTCTTGGAATGAATTTCGAGTTCTTAATTGGAAAGAACAAACAGCCATCAAGGAAATAAATGGTGTTTATTGGAGAGAAGGAAAATGGGTGAAAAAATGAGAAAGGTAGTTGTTTTCAGTGGGGCTGGACTTTCGGCAGATAGTGGAGTTCCGACGTTCAGAGACAGCAACGGATTGTGGGAAAACCACAGTGTGGAAGATGTGGCGACTCATGAGTCTTGGTACGAACACAACAAGCAAGATTTGATGTTACGGTTCTACGAAGAAAGATACAATCAATACAAAAATTGCAAACCGCACGCTGGTCACGAAGCGTTGGTAAAATTAGAAGAACAGTTCGATGTTACACACGTAACTCAAAACATTGACAGCCTTCTTGAAGATGCAGGTTGCAAGGATGTTAGACATGTCCATGGACGGATTGGCATGAAGAAATGTGAATGGCACAAAAACATCACTACCCTCGACGGTGACGGAATGTTTAAGTGTGATTACAAAGTGGAAACTTTGAAGCCAGTGGAGTCTGGAGAAAAATGTCCTTACTGTGATGGGAAATTGAGACCAGATGTCTGTTGGTTTAATGAGTGTGTGCATATTGACTTTGAGGAGATGAAAGAATGGGTTCGGGAAGTTAAGTACGAAGAAGGCGTATTCATCTGTACTGGCACTTCTGCCCAAGTTTACCCTGCTGGCTACCTTCTTTCATTCTTCTCACAAGTCAAGGAGAAATACATTATTGACTTGAAGCCACAACCTGTTGCCGATTATGTATTGCTTGAAGGAAGGGCCAGTGATTTGTTACCGGCTTTAGTTGAAAATCTTCTAAAGTAATTGATGTCATCTCCGATAATAACAGTACAAGTTACTTAAAGGAGATACTAAAATGACAGGCAAGAATAAAGTAGACACAGGAAAAATCAAAGTCAGTGACATCATGTCTTTCGTGTATTACACGAAGGTAAAATCAATAGTCGGCGATACAATTGTCGTGCATGATTTAGATGATGGAAACAAGGAAATTTCTATCTCAGGTAAAGAACTACTGGAAAAGTCTTTTTCAGCAGATCAATTTGAGAAAGAAGAGAACATTTCAAAGACCAGAGCAGCAGAAATTCTGGTCCACTCGCCAAACCGTCCCCTTACGGTTTGCTTTCTCAAGGCAAAAGGAGAAGAGCGAGTGCTTCGGGGGCGTCTAGTAAAGCCAGAACCGCTTCTGGGACGCAGTATGGTAGAAGACTTGGATGTCAAAGGTGAGCATCGTCTACGCCAAGTAGATCATAGAACCATCAAGTGGCTCACTGTTGATGGTGTTAAATACACCGTGAAATAAACAAAAACCCGGTAATTTGCCGGGTTTTTTTGTTTTGGCTTTACAATCCAAATTTTGTAGCCTAAAATGCGGACATGTTCAAATTCAACGCAGGCCGCATCGAATCCCGTTTATCAAATCTTTTGGGATTTGGTTTTTCGGAAGAGAACCTAGTGCGGTTAAAATTAGATGACCCCATTCTCATCAAAGGCTCAGACCTTGATGTTGAGGGATGTGATTTCGTAGTCTTCTACTCAGAAGGCTTTGAAAGCAGATTTGAAAAGATATCAAAAATGCTTTCCCTCCCAACTCCAAAAGATAACATCAAGGTTCTTCACATCGATGAATCTTTTTACTTAGTGCCTTTATCCAGAGATGGGCAAACCATTTATGTTATTGGTTTGAATGACATCTCTTACGATAAATTGAGATCAGGAAGTCCCTTGTCATTTCGAATGAGAATTATCGAAGGCGAAGGGGACAACATAGAAGTAATGATGTTCTGGGGTCAAACTGAAGATTCCATGAAAAAACAATTCATCAATATGATTGGACAAAGATAACATGGGTGGCAAAAACGAAACCACAGTTCCGGCAAAGAAATCTGGCAAGGCTGGCGAGTCCATTGATGTAGGCTCTCTTCGAGTCCATGAGAGCGGTGGAGAAATTCACCTTCATGATGATGCCAACAAACTGAAGTGTGCAGTCCCGGTTGCAACATGGTCCAAAGAATGGTCTAATCTCTGGAAGCGAGTTCACGAAAGATGGACATTCGCAGACGTGGAGAACAAAACTTGGATGTCTGCAACAATTGTCGTTGTAGATGGCAATGCAAATATTGAAATTGGAATTGAGGCATTAAAAATTTCGCCAGAATTGGCAAAGCTGAATAAATTCACGGAAGGATAAGCATGTCTGGCAGAATCACTCAAGAGTTTTATTGTGGCGAATGTTCCGGTTATTTCCTTGTTAGACTTAACATGGAATTGAACTCCGTCGTCATGATTCGATGTCCGAAATGCAGCCACTTGCATCAGCGTTGTATTAACGATGGCCAGATATTTGAAAAAGGGCGTCATCAAACATCGGTCAAAGAAAACATCAGAACCACGATGGCGACCTATTCAAAAGAGCCACACACTGTTAAGATGCAGGAAGCTCAAAAGAAAAACAAACATAGCACTTATTGTGCGGATCGTCGTGACGGTGTTCCTATGTCCCAAGACCAAATGGACCGGTGGCTCAATGTCGCCGCCCGTGAAAGAGGAGAAGACTGATGAGTACAACTGAGGCACGCACGCTTAAGTTCAATCCGATCCGTGGCAGCAAACTGGAGAAGACTCTGGAAGTGCCACCAGAAATACAAATTTTGGACGACGGCCAAGATGTCCCAGAACATCATGGCTGCTTTCGTATATTGAACACCGAGTCTGGCGATGACAGACTCGTGTGGGATCGTCGATCTCTTGCTGAAATCAATGCAGCTAAGAAATCCTTCAGAGAACTGATCAAACAAGGCATGACCCCATATCGTGTCGGAACTGGCGGAAAGGCCACATCAGAAGTTATGGATGAGTTCGACCCAACAGCAGAGGAAGTAATTTTTATGGAAACAGCACTTGTTATGGGTGGCTAGTTTCTGAACAACAACCAGTAAGAAAAGGGATTTTCCGCATGAAAAACACCACTCCTTGGATCATTGTAATATGCACGATCACATTATTCGGGCATTATTTCATTGCAGCCGAGAACCAAAAGAGTCAATTGAAATTGACTGTTGAGCTTTCTGACAAAGCCATAGCTATCGAAGGGGAAACCATTCGTGATCTGATGCACGCCAATAGGCAAATTTCGCAAGAGAAAGAAGCCATTGGAAGTGAGCGATATGTCGCCGGGGTTGTTGATGCCCTTCAAAGGCCCGATCACTATGATGCCATTTGGCATGATGGATACAACCGTGGCACAGAAACCGAGCAACTTGCTCAAGCTTCCGCTTCTGAATCAGCAAAACAGAAGTTGCGAGCAGAACTCAAAACCAAACAGGTTAGTTACCCCAAGAAATAAGGATCGCAGCAATGGTCGAATATGATTCTCTTACAATTGAATGTGATCTTTACGATACAACAAGCCTCTCTTCAGGAGGGCTTACATCCTATTGTAAGGGAACATCTTCGGTCACGGCTACCAATTATTACAATAATTTAGATAATTGGGGGATGAAAACTAAAAACAATTTGTTCTGGAAAGAAAGTAATTGTGCGACCACAAATGACAAATATTCCACATGGATCGAATGTGATACATATGGAAGTACAGCAGCAACAACAATTGTAAAAATCAAAAGGCTTATCACAGAGGCTTGCGAAAACTGGTATTTTCACAGGGGCGAATGCGAATGCGAATGCGAATATAAGACTGTTCGCAAATCTTCAGAAGATAAACTCAGAGAAATCCTTCAGAGGCGTCAGTCTCCCCTTGTAATCACTTCTCGTAAGTCCATGCCCGAACCTTCGGATATACGAGAAATACGTGCTAGAGAGACGCTGAAGCGTGTTTTAGGGGATGATAAGTTCAAATCCTTCCTCAAGAAAGGATTTATCAGCGTCAGAGCTAAATCTGGGCTAGTTTACCAGATATTCCCAGCCCATGGCATCACAGCCGTCTATAGAGACGGAGAGATGACTGAGCGTCTCTGTGTGGTCCTCAAAGGCAATTTCCCGCCCACAGACTCCATCATTATGAGATATCTTCTCATTCTTAATGATGAGCGTGATTTCCGCAAACATGCCATCAAACATCAGATCATCCAGAAGAAAACGGCACCTGCTGTGGATGATCGATCTTTGCCGGAAATCTGGAAGGGTTTGAAAGTTGCATAATGTCAAATGGCTGGTAGAAACCACAGCAATTGTAGATGACACAGAGCCTATGGTCTCTGCATTCTCTTCTCTTGGCATTGAATACAAAGAAATTCATAGGAATGTCGTGAGAACAATGTCACGATAACAATTGACTAGGTGTATTTTTTACAAGTGCAATCTAATCACTTTTCCAGATGAGCCTTCTTAACTCCTTCTTTGCTAAGCAACCAATCCAAGAATGTTTTTTTGTTTTTGCGTGTCTTCACTTTGACTTCGTAAGAGGAGTCGGCATTCTGCTTAACAGTGATGACTTCCCCTCCAATATCAGATACAATTTTTGTAATGGACTGAGATGAACCATTTTCTACATCCATGATAACTGTGAATTGTTTGACTGATACCATATCGTACATGTTGTAGGTCATGAAACTGCCCAAGCTTATGATGATCAGCATCATCATTGAAAAAATGGCTTGTTGAGACCAGTATATGAACGATCTCTTTGCTACAGGTGTTTCGCAAATCTGTCCCATGCTTACCACAGGAGCACTTCCTGTGTCTCCTGTTTCTTTAATAGACTTTAGGTATTGTGGCAAATTCTTAAGAGGCATTGGTTTTTTTGACATTGTGATCTCCTTGTAACTTATTTATCCACTGCGCATAAGAAAGGCCCGATTGTTTCCAATCGGGCCTTTCTTATTTTCTTAGAGTATGAAACTTACCTATTGTTGAGTTGATTCTTGAAGTAATTTTTGACTCCAATAGCCGTAGTTTTTCCAATTGCATGACATGGATGATTCGCATTGGTGTCACCCACTCATCTGCAATAGCCTGAGCGTCTTCAAGAACCTTAAGTTGCTTCGGATCAACTGACCGAGGGGTTTTCGTTTCCATGAACTCTGCCCTCTTGTGCTTTGACATGATTCGACTGCCGTTGTTCTTCGTGACTTCGATCAAAGGCCGCAGAACGACGCCCTCACGGACCTTATCGCCCATACCAAGGTCATACGCCAAAGTTGAATTAGCGTCTCTCTGAGCATCAATGAAGGCGATTTCCGTGGGAATCTGCACATAGTCCACGAATTTGAGGCCAACTTCTTTACAGAAATCCTCTGCTTGTAGCACAGCAAGCCACATATCATCTATTTGAACATCAAAAGCAATGAACCCAAGTGATTTCCCATATGTCCCAGACATGCCTAGAAGCTTGCCACCATATGCTTCGCCATAAATCTTTACATTGATCCCTCGAAGTTCAGCAAGAATCTTTTCTTGATCAAACAACTTAACGAAGTTAACGTGACTGGCTGCTCCAGAGGAGAACTTCAATTCTTCTTTATGTGTCAAATGAGCGGATGTACCATGGATTTTCTCCAAAGCATAACACTCACGGAACATCATGATCTCTTGGTTCTTGGGCAGGATGACACAAAGAGTTACGCCAGAAATGTTGAAAGACTGGGAAAGTAATGAAAAAACCGGGGTTCGATTCCTCGTGGAAGCTTTTTTATTTGTTGCCGCCAAGCCAGCCCCAGCGTTTTTTCTTCTGCTGTGACTGATGTTGTTGAGGCGGGCCGAGATAGCTCACTGGACCAACAGGCGAACCAATATGTGCAAACTGATCATCGTCAGTTTGTTGCGGTGCTCGTTTGATTACAGGTGATTGCACAGTTGTAGTTGCAGGATCAACAGGAGGTCGAGCAGCAGCAGGCTTAGCACTTGCTTGATTCCACTGATCATCAATTTCTCCATGTCTTTGCATGACATTTTGTCTGCCTTGATTTCTGCTTTGCTTGGCATTACTCATGTTTGCACCATGATCGTCTATGTTTTTTCTGGTGTTTGCCACATAGTCTTTATTTTGTGTGCCTTTTTGTGTATGAGCGTCTTTTCTTACAATTTGGTCGCCCATCATTGCGTAGGGCTGAGTTCCATTGGCATTAGCACTGGCATTAGCGTTAGTCACAGATAGTTCGATTGACTTCTCAAGCATGATTTTGAACCTTGGAAGCAAGGCTGGATCTATTCCCCAACTGGTCAGGCCATCAAGTTCAGAATACAGAGGGCTGAAGTCCAGTGTTCCCGGAGATTCTGCTTGTATGAATTTACCAATTGCAGCAGCCATTTGTTGTGCGAGTTGAGGAATCTTGGAAGCGAGATTTTCTTTAGTAGCGTCAACTCTGCTATTATCTCTGCCGACCATATCATTAGCCAGTTTTACTTTCCATCCTTGTGTGTCTTCGGGAGTGCTGGCTTGTGGCATTTTTTGAGAGTTCAGATCCCAATCAGATACAAAGTTTAAAACTGTTCCGAAGTCTTGGCTGATGGCTGCTGTTGTTCGGTCGCTGGTTTGCTTTAGCTGGATTGAGTTAGACAATTCAGATATCTCTGAGAGCAAAGTCTCTTTTTTCTTGACAAATTCTTGAAAGTTCATTTCTGGTTCTCCATTTCAGTTATTTAGACTCATTTTCACAAAATTTGCATTTTTTATGAGGCGCAAGGCTAAGTTGTTGTCCCTAGAGTGTAGCCCATCTTAAAATCCTTCTAATTTTTGGATTGAAAACATGCCACAATTGATTTATTTTGGCATTTGAGATATGATCATTAAATGACAGATCCATTTGACAAACATCAATTCGCCGACCAACCGGATTATTGTTCAAATCCAGTGAAAATGCAGGCAAGAAATCAAATTGTCGAAGCATATCGCAAGAGTACGGGTTTGAATTTTGTACCCAAAAATAAGAACTATTGGACCTTCTGTAACAAACAACCAAACATCGAAGGTTCTGAAGTTGTTCAACTTGTAAAAACAGGATTCATAACAAAAAATCAGTTCTTCGGAGTTGACAATGATCTAAAGGGCGAAGGGATTATTGAGTTTAATAGAAGTTGTCACCCTGAAGCTAATTGGTTTCAAGGAGATTGGCTGGAAGTGATTGAAGATAATTTTGAACTCTTCAATCCGGCACTTGTGTTTTTTGATTACACCAAAACAGTAGTTAAAACAAGTTGTCACATTTATCTTGCCAGAACAATGAATATGTGTCCTTCAAAAACAGTTGTGGCCGCAAACCTCATGTTGTCAGATGGTCATTCCAGCAAAAGATTTGATCCAAAAATTCTTGTAGAATCTGTCATCAACTATCTTAGAGATCCCCAAGAATGGATTGTGTCGGATCATTATTTTTCATACAAGTCATCCCGAACTGAGATGGGTACGTTTATTTTCACAAGGACGTGATATGAGACCAACGGATTTTAACTTTACAGACCCTAATTGGAAGTTGCATAAAGCCAAACTTCCACCAATCAAATTACAAGAACCAAGAGAGCTTGGCTATGGTGGAAGAGACTATCAAGTACGTCGCTATAAAGCATTCAACAACAAAACTCTAACGCTTACTGTTGCACCTACAGGAAGCGGCAAAAGCTTAATGCAAATTTTTGATTCCGCACGAGAGATCATTCAAACAGATTATCAAAGAAAACAAATTTTCATTGTTCCACAACTCAACATTGGTTACGGATTCACAGAAAGAAAGCATCCCAAACTGTTGATTGATGGAAAGGTCTACAACTGGGAAGTGACAGAAAATTGTTGTGAGGATAATGATGAATCGGTAGCAAGAGTTAAAAAATTCTTGCTGAAAAAACCACATCCTTGTAAATCGTATAGAAAACAAGATGTGCTGGGAGGAGTTACCTGTGTTGTTAGCTATGCCGCTTTTTTAGCCGCCTTTCAAAGCATGACGCTTTCTGAAAAAAAGAAAGCCATCATCAATACGTCTTTTCGAGTTGATGAAATACAACATGTCGCAGGCGTAAGTTCCGAAGAAGACGATGCAATGAATCGTCTTGGGTCTTTCTGTAAGTTCGTGTTAGATCATGATGGTTTTCTTCACTTGATGACAGCTACGTTTTTTCGAAGCAACCATCAATCTATTATTCATCATGATTATCTCGATTCATTTGATATTTTTCGTGTCCCGTTTTTAGAACATTGGGACGTATTGAATCTTCGTGAACTACAACAAAACTTCGTTTGCTACAAAAGTGGAAAAGATTTGATGAACAAAGTTATCAAATCGATCAAACAAGAGACAGAGGAGCCTTCTCTTGTTATAGTTCCTGCGGATGGGACAGGTATCTTTAAGAACACAAACAAACCAAAGTGGACACAAGAGTTAATTCACAAACTAGAAAACATCTATCATGTTGATGAAATCCTCGATCTCATAAGCCCTGAAAGACAAGGGAAAGACAAAAAAAGATTGATGTCGGAGAATCAAAACTTCAAAGTTGTAGTGACATGTATGATCGGCAGAGAAGGCTCTGACTGGCCTCCATGCTCAAGAATTCACAACTTGAGCCTTGATCACTCAACTTTGCCCATTATTCAAAAACTTGGACGAGGGTTACGTGAACATCCAGACAAAGAAGATGTGAAAATGTTCAACTACATCAAGCATTTCAGTGATTGGGATGAAGCTCCCGAAAATATACGTCAGAAGCTCTCTGATCGATTCAATGCCGTAGTTGTGTCATCTATGCTTGATGACATGTTCTACCCCATCCTGATGCCTGTGCTGCCGCTAGACAAGGATGATAGCGAACCAGTCAAGTACATCTCTCTGGAAGACCTTTATGGCACAAAGAAGAATGATGTCATTGAAGAGATGATGAGGATGGTATTATCCATCCCCAAAACAGCACGAACTCCAGAAGCTATTGATGAAGTTCTTGAAGACATCATTGAAGCGTTTGGAGAGGATGTCTTGGAACACGTTGATCACGATGTTCTCAAAGACCGTTTAAGAAAAGAACTGTTAAGACGACAGAATCCAACTAATCCAGAGTTACGTCTTGATGGGATGATCATTGACTTTGTTCGAGAACATGGCTGGGACAAAGTGGTGCGCAAGAACATTGCGGCTCAATCCCCGTTTGTGGGGCGAGCAAACACAGATGACTTGAAAGAACTGCAAAAGTTCTTGAAGTCTGATTGGGATGCTAAAGTTGATGAGGCACTCAAAATCGGATTGATGAATCTGGACAAAGATAGTCGCCTATACCGCTTCATGAGGAATCAAGCTCGTCTTTTCAAGAGGCAAAAAGATGCTTAACAAAAGACAATTGCAAAAGTTGGAATCGGCAACTGACTGGCACGATTTCCAGTCGCAGTTTGGTTTCAAGTTTGCAAAAGGTCGCACTCCTGAAGAATGGGTTCTTGTTGCCGAACAGCTTGCAGAAAACAACGATGACAAATTGCCAATTTCAACATGGCTTTACAAAAATGGCTATCAAGGCTTGTCTCAAGCAATGAGAAAACGACCAGAGCTATTCAAAAATATTGAGCAAGAAAAGACTTCATTTCGTACTCCTGAAGAATGGGTTCTTGTTGCAGTCCAGCTTGCCAAAGACAACGATAGCAAATTACCAATTGGAAAATGGCTTATAGACAATGGCTATGGCGGCTTGGATCGAGTAATGAGAAAACAACCAGAATTGTTCAAGCGAATCAAGCGAGAGAAGAAGTACAATTCATCCAAAGAGTGGGTTCTTGTTGCAGAGCAACTTGCGGAAGATAATGGAGATGTACTGCCAAGTTGCACATGGCTCTTGAATAATAATTATACTGGCTTGGATCGAGCAATAAGAAAATATCCAAAACTATTCAAGCACATCAAGCAAGATAAAAATTGGCATACTGCTAAAGAGTGGGTTCCTATTGCAGAACAACTTGCAAAAGACAATGGAGATGTGTTGCCTAATTTCACGTGGATGAAAAAAAATGGCTATAATAGCTTATATCAAATATTGAAAAAACATCCAGAAATGTTCAAGCACATTGAGCAAAAAGATGCTTAACAAAAGACAATTGCAAAAGTTGGAGTCTGCACCGGACTGGCATGAGTTCCAGTTACAGCTTAAACGTCGCACACCTGAAGAATGGATAGCTGTTGCCGAACAGCTTGCCGAAGACAACGGCGGCAAATTACATACTTCATGGTGGCTAATCAAAAATGGTTATTCTGGTTTAGATCATGCAATAAGAAACAACCTAGAACTCTTCAATCACATTGAGCAAAATAACAATAAAGGTCGTTCACCTGAAGAGTGGGTTCCTATCGCAGTCCAGCTTGCGAAAGATAATGGCGGAAAATTACAGAATCCGAAATGGCTCACAAAGAATGGCTATAGCGGATTGTATGATGCAATGAGGAAACAGCCAGAACTATTCAAACACATCGAACAAGAAAGCAAAGCTCTTTCTCCAGAAGAATGGGTTCCTATTGCTGTTCAACTTGCCAAAGACAACGGCGGAAAATTGATAAATCCATATTGCCTTCAGAAGAATGGTTATCATGGTTTGGCTGGAGCAATAAAGAAGCGACCAGAACTCTTCAGCCACATTAAGCAAGACAAGAAAGGACGTTCTCCCAAAGAATGGGTTCCTATTGCTGAACAGCTTGTCGAAGACAACGGCGGCAAGCTGCCTAAGACTACATGGTTGATAACCAATAAACATTATGGCTTGATACAAGTCATGAGAACACATCCAGAACTCTTCAAACATATCGAACGGGAAAGCAAGAAAGGCCGCTCTCCTGAAGAATGGGCCGCTTTTGCCATCCAACTTTCTAAAGACAACGGTGGCAAGCTGCCTGATTCAAGATGGCTTAAAGCTAATAATTATTATCATGGTTTGTTCAAAGCAATGAGAAAACACCCAGAACTGTTTTGAATTTTTCATGCTACAATCCTTCTTCAACTAGAAAAAATTCACCATCAGTTTCCGATAAAATAAGTTGTGTAATGCTGACCACAACTGTTCCTGACCTGTCAGTCCATGTGTAAATATGAGTTCCATTGCCATTGTCAGTGATGTCGTAACAATCTCCGCCAACATCATGTGCAACGCCGTCTATGATGAAAATGTGATCTCCATTTTCCATCCAGAAAGCAACCTCAACATCTTTTGTGTAGAGATCTGTCATTCCCAGTAATGCAGCGGCAAGGATTAAACTATTCATCCTTGTTCTCCATCTAAATTGACTTGAATAATCGATTCGAGAGGAATATTCATGTTTTTAGCAATGTCAAAAACATGAATGCTAAAAGCATCTGTTCTTTGAAATACAAAATCTTCAATTAAGGCTTTTGCCTCTGTTGAAGGCAAAGTGCTAATCTCATTTTCAAATTCGTAAACCAAGGTAATCTTATATTTAGTCATTGCTCAAGTCTCCATTCAAACTGTAACGACAAGAGCCGCAGAACTTGCGATTCGGCATGTTCTCAAGACTGGATTTAATCTCGCAGCCACATGTTAAACAATATGGTTCACCGTTCAGAGTTACAGACCAGCCTTTGCTCTTGATTCGTTCAATGTCTTCATCAGATACATCGTCTGGAGCACAACCGACCAAAATAGATACTTCTGCAATATCGATTCCGATTTCGAATTCATCATCGTCATTCCATGACATTGCTAAAACTCCACTTGTCTACTGGCCACCAATCCAAAATTGTGCCGTCGCATTCTGGCCAGTTAGGACATGATATGTAATCAAAATCATCTCCACAAACAGAAACAAGTTTGTAATCTTTTACTTTGATTTTTTCTTCGCAATGACAACACATCATTTCATCTTCAAAACCCACATCTGAAATTTTGTGCTCCTCAAGGTATCCTTGTTTATTTTCAACGAAAACTTCTGCTTCATCTCCTGTAAGTTCTGTTATTTCTGGAAGTGGAATTGGCATCAAACAACATTTCTTGTATTTCTTTCCACTTCCACATGGACACTTTTCATTTCGACCTACTTTAGCCATTGCTCAAACCTCTCCATTTTTGATTTTGTTAACGAATTGTCGCATGTTTTTCTCATTGAAAACATGACCGAATAAATCCATCTCTGTCCAAACCTCAAATGTTATTTCCATGTCTGTCGCCTTCATATCGGCAGCGTCAATTTTGCAGGTGATCACATCATCTGTAAGCCATTTCTCGGGTTTGACTTCAACCAACTTCTGGGAGCCATCCATGTATTCTATCATAAGATCAATTATGTAAGAAGACGTAATTTCCTTGACAGGATTCCAGTAATCTACAGTAATTGCTTCAACTTGATATGTCTTTACAGAATCATCTTCATCAAGCTTTAAGAAAGCTTTCTTCTCATAAGATGATCGATAATAGACCTTTCCAGCTTTAGGAGATTCGTGCCAGCCCCTCAGATGGTGAAGTTTAGGCTCGAATCCATTGGTGTACTGCCTGATCGTGGCCTTAGAGATGTTCTCACGGTGTTCTCGGGTAAAACCACCAGTTTCTTCAAGCATCTTCTTGCGACCTTCGGAAATGTGTTGGCAATGATCTTCTGTGAAGACTTTGCCAGAGTGAGCATCTGACATTTTTTCTTTGGTTTCATCCGAGTGTTGTTTGCCAAGCATTCCAGTGGAACATTTGTTTGCGAGTAAAATGGCTGTAGCCTCTTCTCTTCTCTCTGGATGAAGTTTCCAGTAATCCTTCAGCTTCTTTTTGAATTCTTCGCTTTTGGGAATATCTTTAAGAGCGAGCCGAATTTTTTCCCGTTGCTCTTCGCTAATTTCTTTTCCAAGCTGGGCACAACTACCGCATACCTGAAGATATGGTTCTTCCATAGCTCCATAATAACTGTTTTTCTTCATCTTCCTAGATGGGTCGCCATCATGCTCTGGATGAGGACAAAACACATCAACAACTTCTTCGGTCTGGCGGCTCTGGCCAACTCGATTCATCGGGTTATCATATTTCATAAAGCATTTGCGACAAATGAACTGATCGCCGCCATTCTTCATGATGTTTCTTTTAGCAGGCTGTTTACCAATAGTGATAACCTCGTCCTGCGGATTGTGGTCGGGGTAATCACAAGTTATCTCAATCTTTTCGGCATCTTTGAATGCCGCATACTTCTCTTTGAATTCTTTAATGTTCATGTGAAATTTCCTTTCTGTCGGGAATTTATCACATTATCATCGATGTGTCAAGCGTAAAACTTGAGTCTTTCTCCTTAAAATTTTCATCCATCTCGATGCTTCTTCTTACGTTATGCGCAAACAAAAAGCCCGGCCATTGCTGGCCGAGCTTATGTTTTTCAATGTCATGCTGCTTTCTTCATCCTTAGATGATGAAATTGGCAATCGACATCCTTGCGTAGAATTTTGCTCCCTCTCGTAACAATTTTTTTCCGTAACGAGTTAGGATACCTTTTCTTGGGCAGAAGCTCTCTGGATCTAGTACCACTGGCGTTTGTGTCAGGGGTACATATGGACAGTAAAAATATCCCGAATCCATGTAAGAATCGCCTTTATAACCCATCAAAATCTGTCCCTGTGGGAACAGTGGGTCTTTATACAGACGCCATCTGTTGTTGATCGTTCCGACGTACTGAATACCCAACGATGAAGTGAAGGTTTCAGATGGTGCAGGAGCGAAACCAGCCGTAGCTGTTTCAAACACAGATGCAACTTCTGGAGAAGTAACAAGCCAGTTACATCCGCCACGGAGGGTCTTACGATGAACTACGTTACTTACTTCAACGACCTTAACATAAAGAGACTCGTACTTCTCTTTAATGGTGTCGCCAAGTGCTGTATTGAAGTCCCATACAGCGATTGTACCAGCGTTGTTACGCAAGTCAGTCAAAACTTCTCGGTCGATTTCCAAGTTGATTTCTTGTGCAAGCACAGCGGTCAACTCAGCTTCGGCGTCGAGGTTATGTTGTGAACGAAGGTCTTGCTGTGCTTCGTAAGACCAGACAGCTTTAAGCTTTCTTGTCTTGGCAGCAATTTCTTCGGACTCGATGACCAAGTTAACTTCTGGCAAGTCTTGGTTGCATTCCATGTTGTACTCATAAGAGACAACGATGTGGTTTGCGGTAGACTGTGTTCCGTCCCATTCAAGAACGATTTCACCAGTTACAACGTCAAGGCTTGAACCAGCAGTAACCGCAACGGCGTCTGGAGGTGTGCCAATAGCTGTGAAGGTGAATGTTCCGTCTTCAGCCACTACAAAAGTTTGGATAGCGACTGCACCGTCATAGACAGTACCAGTCATTGTGCCAGCCAAAACTGGGGTGTGCTCAAGTGGAGCGAATACAGAAGTTGAATCTCCACCAACATCAGTGCTGGAAACTTCATTTTGCACAAACTGGTGCGTGTAGAAGATTTCCAAGTTTCCGTCACCGGAAGCTAACTGCTGAAGTGAAGTAGCATCATCGCCGGGGAATCCGCCATTGAGGTCAGCACCTCTCATAGCTCCCTTGTTGGATGAGTATCGGAAACGCAGGTAGTAAACCAAACCGGTTGGCCCAAGCAATGGCTGGACTGAAACGATCTTGTTTGCAATAAGCTGCGGGTAAATTCTTCGTACAAGCGGAATAGAAATTCGCTTGAACTGAGCGATGTCGCCAGTGTCGGTCATGGCCTCGTTAATTAGACGCTGGTTTTCCAGCATAACGGCGGCTGTGGCTCTTTCGTAACGATTTGTAATACCGTGAAGCATTGACTTACCGTTAGAAAGTGGCTTCGACCATCTGGACTCAATCTCTCTTGCTTCGTTTAGATAACGTGCATTAAATGACATAATTGATTTCCTCTCTTAGAAGAGTTCTCTTAGCGAGACTCCTCGATACCAGATAGAACTAGAAGGTCGTTCAGCGGATTTGACCCTTCCGTCAGGGTCTCCTCTTTTTTGTTGCTGCCTTCATGTGTTGGTGCTGCGTACTCGGCAATTACCTGATCCGCAGTTACCCTTTGGCCACGCCCACTTGCATTCTTCGCTTTCTTTGCTCTTTCTTTTCTTCCGGCTTTTGTTGCTTCTGTAAGCAGTGCGTCAGCTTCGCCGACTTGCTCATTAAGCTTATTGTTTCTTGCCGACAGCTTTACATTACGTGCTTCGACGATTCGAAGCTGTCCTCTGAGTGACTCAACGGACTTGTGCGTCTCTTCAAGCTGTTTTGATGTAATGCCATTCATATCATCACGATCAATGTAGTCGGAAAGAATTTCAGCCATTTTTTCGACTGCTACTCTTTGCTCAAGTACATGTGGATCTGCGAGGATATCTTTCTTGGCAGACTCATAAATTTCTTGCTCTTGTAGTGCTAGGAATTCATCCATCTTATCGACCATGAATTCTTGCATTTCCTTAAGCTTGTTATCAAATTCTTCGTAGAGTTCGACTTCAATGTTTCCATTTTTGCCCTTCTCTGTGTTAAGTTCATTCCATGCTTCCTCGAAACCTTCTTCGAGAGCCGTTTCGAACTCTTCACGTTGTTCATCAAGTCGTCCCATTAGAGAGGCGACACATTCGTAAGCTTGCTTATAACCCTGTTCGGCTATAGCTTCGTCTGCTTCTTTTTCTTCAGCTAGTTGTGAGTAAGCTTCTTCAAGCTTCGTCTGAAACTCTTTTTCGAGTCCTTTGACTTGCTCAGCCATCATTGATTCGACAGCTTTGGCAACCTCATTCACATGCTCAGCAGGAAGAATCTTCTTTAGTGCTTCTGTGATTGTTTTCATTTACCTAACCTCGACATATATTTTTCTGATTGAGATTTAACAAAGCCGCCCAGACAGGCGATCAATGCTTCTTTGTTAATCATATCTATGCCGCAGGACTCGTTTTTAGTAATTCCTGCTTCTATATGATTCCCTCGTCCCTCAAGGTTTTGGCGGGGAGTTACGCTCTCTCGCTTCTTTCCTGATGGTGCATCTACTACTTTCTCTTGGAACGCTGCAAACGTAGAAGGATCGGCAACTGCGTCAAAGGTAATAAGCTTGTAGCTTTCACCAATAACTAGGATGCCATCTTCGTTTGTAGAACCATTCCCAACACCTCTCGAACTAATTCCGACTTTTACTCCATCATTGATAAGTGCTTTAAGGACTTTACCGTGAGGAGTATTCAGAATTTCGCCTTCTCCCATTAAGACATTCCCATCCCACCAAAGGTTGGTGATAACGTGGGAAGCGTCTGCAAAGTGAATTATTGAATCCGTTGGATGGTCCAGTTCTCCGACAAGTCTTCTTTCTTCAAGAGCTTCTTGAAGACGTTTGACATTTTCATCAAGGACACCATACGGATACATGCGCTTATTTTTGTTGATAGCTTCGGCTTCTTGAAATTTTCCTCTGAACTTCACGAGACCCCGTTCGCTTGGGGCCTCGCTTTCATTCAGTTCAAATTCAAAACCGGAGTTATTACAACAATCAATCAACAACATATTGTCCATGTAACTGCTCCTTAATAAATTATTTGTCAACTACTAAATCGGTCTCAGGACCATTCTTCATCTTGTGGCCACTACCACCTTCTCCACCAGCTTCGCCCGGTACATATGGGTTCTGAAGATCAGGCCATGTATCGGATGTCTGCCATGTAGACCAGTGTTGGCCTGTAGCATCTTTATCAACGCCTTTTTCGCCCTTCATCGTGTAGTCACCAAATGGCTTCGGCACGTAAGGATTCTTAAGTTTCGGGAAGACTTCTCCACCGCCTTCTTGACCCCAACTATTGTTTCTCATAGTCTTGGCGTTTTTACCGCCTTTATAGTTGTGGTTGTCCTGACCGATTGCAGGAGCGGAATCTCCCCATTCGCCATCATGACGACCAGCAATAGCAGGAACTTTAGCGTTTCTTGCCATGTGTGGATGATCGCCTGAGACTGTCAGGTGAGGTGTATTAGAAACATCCCACTTCTCAGAAGCATATTGGACGTTTGCTTCGACGAATTGAGCTAGCCAAGTGGCTGCTTCTTCAACGAGTAGCAAATCAGGTTTGATGTTTTCATTAAGAACGTCAGCAAGCTCATTAAGATAACTTGCAGATTGCTTCATAATGGATTTTTCATCACGTCTCTCTGCCATCTTGTAAAGACCTTGGTAGGTTTCATACAAGTCAGAGAATACTTTTCTTTCAAGACCGAACTGTTCATCCAATGTTGGGTAGAACTGCTCAACAACGCCTTGGAAGTGTGCATAAGGATCAGTTTCCTCATCACATCTTGAGGCACCGGCCAGATGAAGAATCTGGTTGACCTTTTCTGTGTAAGCACTGTGGGCTTTACGAAGCAGACCTTCTGCCATAAACACACAAGTTTTGTCTTCATAATTGCGGGCACCAGCAGTGTGAAGTGCTTCGGACACAATCTGAGCGAGTTCGCTTTGTGTGACATAAAGAAGACTTGGCCATGTAGAAACTACATGATCAAGAGACTCTTCCAGTGATTTCTGGTCAGAGAAAGCATTCTGTCGCTTCAGATCAGAAATTGCTTTGCAGAAATTTTGATCTTGTGGCAGAGCCGCAACACTTTCACGAACCTGATGGTTGTCAGCGTTGATTGTCTTCCACTTGAAGGACTGAACCTTGTTTTTGTTTCTTTCGTTAATGGTCGGCATTAACATGCCTACCACGTTTCCGGCCTTATCTGTTTTCAAAGTAGACTCTCGGAGAGTCGGACCAACTTTCATGAATTCTACGTATTCAAGAACATTCTGCGAAGTCACATAAGCGTTGTCGAATCCAGCAGCCTTTGCTGCTTGAAGAACATTAGCTCTGTGATTGTCGTCCCTGTGGCTCTTGTCGTTCGTAGCTTTGTTTCGTATTTGAACATTTTCGTTCCAACGAACCATTCCTAGATAGTCTTGAAATTGAGCAGTCGCCTGTGCATGTTCATCTTTAAGAATTGAATCAAGCATTTCCGAAAGCATTCCACGCATTTTTGTTTTGCGAGAAGATTCGTCTATGACAAGTTCTTCAATATTATTAAAGGTGATCTTGGATTCCTTCAGTTCGTACCCAGCATGAACATAGGTGTCGTTTGGTGTTTCATAAACGACAGTGGATTCTGTGAATCCATGTAGAGCAATGTGCTCTGTTCCTAATGCTTTTGCTAAGGCCGGTGCTGCTTCAACCAATTCACGCTCAGCCGTTGTTACTGACTCATTAGTCATTCTATCGAAGGCATCTTGCTTTATGAGTTTTCTTCTCATGGTTTTAACTCCTCGACTTCTAATGTGTTTGACACGTACAGCTTGCAAGTGTATGTTTTATATACTCGAATAGGCACGAAATTGACTCAGATCCACATAAATACCTTCTGCCTACTACTATCTAGTTATGCAGAGAGATGTGATTTTTGATAAGAAAGGGGTTTGTAATGTCCAACTGGCGCAGATGGAGTGAAGAACGGGAAGTAAGAGAAGGGTTTGGAGAGGGCGGCGACCCTGTTTCAAACTTTAAGTTTAGTTCGGGGGAAGAAGATTACGCTGATGATTATGAACATGTTCAGCAAGAGTTATTCAGAGCCGTGCTTGATAAATATCCCGAAGAAACAATGCAATTTTTTGAAGGCATTGCGCAACGTGGAGATCAAGAGATAGCTGGTCTTTTAAGGAAGTTGCAGAGAGATATTGGTCCAACTGCCAACAAAGAGCCTGACCATCCATCTGATGGAGACGAGGTGGTACCATCCGGTGCTGACACAGGATACGGTGGTGGAGAAGGCGAAGACTAACTCTTAAACCAATGTTTGTTTATGGCTTCTAAGTTATCTGTCTCTGGCAAAACGGAGTCTGCATTACATTTTGGACAAATAGCCGTCTGATCATTATCAGTCCACTCTTTTATTTCACTAATATCAAATATTTCTAAACATTTGAAGCAACCGCAAGAACCTTTCAAGTTCTTGCGGTTTTTCATTGCTTGAAATGGGGCTTCTGATGGCTTCATGCTGCATTTTTCCATTTGTAAGTTGAATTGAACTTTCCTTTGGCAACTTGTTTTATCATAGCCAATAAATTAACTTTAATGGTTTCTAAATCAGTCCCATAATATTCTTCTGGATTGTATTGAGAGATAAAATTATTGACATCTTGTGATGCTGCCATTAACTCAACCTTTTGAATGTTGCTCATTTTTGAATTTAGACTTGAGTTGGTTAATGCAGATTTTTTTTGCATTCATCGCAATAACTTTTAGCTTTTCTAACATTCTGCTATTTTGAAACTTTTGATTTGCCAATGATTGACGATCCTGTTTTTGTTGTGTTATTATATTCATAAAAATTTTTCATCATCCTTCCTCGCTCCTATCAGTTTCTTCTTCGTCCATTTCTTGGGCAAAGTCTTTGATTTCCAGATCGAATTTCTTGATATCCGTTTCTGTAGCATCAGGAATTGGGTTTCCAGAACCGGCTGCTGGAGGTGGGCCTTGATCCATTCCCATTTCTCCTCCCATGCCTTCTTCTGCGTCCATGTATTTACGCATTCCCGGAGCACCAGTTGGCATTCCGCCAGCTTCTCCTGCACCGGGAGGCATACCCATGGCATCTCCTTGCGCTCCCATCTCTGGACCAAGCATTGGATTAGGACCACCGGGTTCTGTTCCAATTTCTTCTCCATCATCTGGGCCGGGAAGACCTACACCTAACAAGGCTGGATTCTGTGCAATGATCTGTAGCTTCAACTCTTCCAATTTTTGTATTTTGAGTCGAGCTAACATTTCTTTGGCTTCATCTTCACTGTACTTGAGCCACAATACTAGAATGTCATAATCTGACATCAATTGTGAACCCTTTAAGTTGGCTGCGTTATTTAATCGATTAGTTACAACCTCTGCTCTTGTGAGTTCACGCCAGTCAGACGGTGGAGTCATTTTTATTTCAAGGTCTTCGTAGGAATCTTCTGTGTATCCCATTAACCTTAGATGCCTATCACAGATTTCCCAGAAAGCATCTTCGATGTGTGCTTGAAGTCTTTCGATCATTCGAGCGAATTTAATGTCTTGTGCTGATAATGAAATTCTGGTTGCTTGTGAATCTTCGTTGTTGAAATAGTTCTTTGGGAAATTCAAAGCGGTGAACAGTTTGTTTCTGAAGTAAACTGTGTCGTCGATCTCTCCAAGATTCTGAGCACCCGGTAATGTTTCAACACGTGTGTTGGCATTAGGACGAATAGGAATCCAGTAATCTTCATCAGCCGCAGGAGCGTGCCAGCGTTCTTCAACAGCGGACGCTCCGCTGCCTCCACCTTTACCACTAGCAACTTTCTTTTTCTTAAATTGATCTTTCATACGTTCTATGAATGCTTCGGCTTTAGCCGGATTCAATTGTTGAACGTCAATATAGAACACTCTTCTTTCAGGCGCACGTGTCAGTCTGTAAACAACCATGGCATCTTCCATCAATCTTAATTGATGTGCTGGCCCACGAGCGGCCTCAATAAGAGACACGCCGTATGGATAGAATGTCTTTCTATCGTCTCCGATCTTAAAGTGAACTACCTGTGTTGGAGCGAACCTTACGGCTGTGGCCTGTTGAAGATCGGCCTCAGTTGCCTGAGTGACTTCCACTCTGGCCAAACTTTGATAATCTGGGCCTTCCTTAGATTGTTGATATTCTACGATCTTGCCTTTGGTTGTTTCGATTCTGTAGATGCTGTCTGCTGGCAAAGGAATTAAACCAATAACTCCGTTCTTAGGATTTTCAATATCAATAATCAGTTCATAAAAGAAGTCTCCGTTAATGAACAGTCTTTTTGCCAAGTCCCACATTTTCTTTTGATCGAAGTTAAGCATTTTGCGATGGAACAATAACCATTCAACTTCTTCTTTAACTTCTTGATTTGCACACATGATATTCATCACATGACCTTCATCATCTTTTTGGCAATTGTGAACGATGCCCCAATTGGTTGCAAAGTTTTTGTGTTTCTCTACCGACATGTCATAGACATCAATTTCTTTCCATGGTTGAACACCGACCACTCGTCGGCGATCTTCTTTGTTGCCAAGCCACTTCATCTCTTTATTTGAGAATCCAGCATTTTCAATTCTGTCTCTTACTGTGACAAAATTATTTCCTGTGAGTTTTGTTATTTGCCTTACTGTCAATCCTTCAGCAATCATTTGGCAATAGCTGTTAACTGCCTTGAGTTCATCTTTGGTTTTTCCAGTAGTCCACTCATCTACGAATTGTCTTTCATGAACCCAACCTTTTTCGTGTGTCCATATTCTCGGGAATTGATTTGTTTTAATTCCCGTTAAGTCCTGTCTGGCTTCCAGATGATAGAACGGCATTAACTCATGTCCGTAATTAAGCTCGCCTGCTTCTATCCACTTTCCATCTCTCAATAGAATTTCATGATCTGTTGTGACGATAAAAGAGTTTCCATCATCAAGCATGATTTTGATAGTTGGTGCTGTCTTTACTTTTCGTGGATTGAATGCCCAACCAAGGGTGTAGTCTCTTTTATTATGATCGTAGCAATAGACCAAAAACCTTTCGGTCTCATTCTCTGCTAGGTCTTTGATTGTTCTAAATCCATGTGGCGTTGCAATTTTTGTACTGCCTGCCAAACATGCTTCGTCAGCGAAAACGGTCATGGCCATTTCAATTTCTGCCATGTTTCTTAAGCGTTCGTACTCTTTATATCTATGAATACGGTTCGTGACCGTAGACAAATCGACAAAATCGTTTGTGTCACGTAACTTAATCGCCCCACCGCCACCGCCCCAGTTGCCGTCCTGACCGGCACGAATATCCGGGATGGCATCGGGCTGGGACACACCAGCACCCATAAGGTCTTTTTGATCTCTCTTTGTAAGAGGATCATCAGTGAACGCATACGTAAAGACTTTGAAAAAATCCCACCAAGCCATAATTTTACTCCTTCGGGGTATTACCCTAACTCATTGTTACCTTCTGTAGTTATTAGGGTTGGGCACATTTTGCAATGGCTTACTTTAATTACAGTATCTAGGAGGAAGTTCCCATGAAGAACTATTGGATCAAACGTAGAATTGAGAAAGAAATAAACCAAGTTGCTCAAGCTATAAAAAATAGATGGGTAGGGCTTGAACTTACACAAAACAATTGGGCTGGCCCCGGAGTAGCACAGATAATGGTTAAAGTATCACAAACTGGTCATGTTATAGGTGCTGTCAAAAGACAGAGAAATGGTGAGTGGTCTTATTTATGGAGCATTTTCTCTGTAGGAACTGCCTTAAAAAATGGATCTACTGTGCCAACTTTTTTGGCGACAAAGACTATGATTAGTGGTAAATACAATTTTAGTGATCCAGCATTTTTAGCAGGTATGGAATCTGTTTTTGATAAATCTATTGCAAGTTGGAAGGTTAAAATGGAGGAGTTAAAAGAATGCAAAAAAATTCTCTCTTCATAATGACACATTTGGGATCTGGTTGGGAATCACTTGTAGAAAAACTTAAAGAAGATCAAAGGTTTGATTTCTTCAAGACGGATTTTTATTACCATCATCCAGAAGATTTGGAGATTCTGACCAATAATGATCACAAACGAGAGAATTCTGCGTCTATTTGGTGCGATGTCATATTGCACAATAAAGACTTCACTTGCAGAGCTTTAAGAAAAAGTTGTAAGTTTGTATATTGGACTTCACCGTTTAATGCAAATATTGCACTTCCTAAGCCAGAAGACTATTACTTGAATCGACTATCTGGCATGAAGTGGTATCACAAGAAAACAGGAGGATTGTGGAATCCTTCTTTAGAGAGCGATTCTCTCCTTAGTTCCATTCTTAGATGAAAAAACAATTTTGTCGCAAGAGAACTCTTTCCCTTCCCATTTGTTATTGCCTCTGTGTTTCCAGCCCTTGCCTTTTTTGACATAAGCAATTGTGATATGAGGCTTATATTCTGAGTATTTATTGGTATACTCGATGTCATCCTTCATTTTTTCATTAAAGTCAGACAAATCAGGACTATCAATCCCAATTACAACCACGTCAAATTTTAATGGGTTTGTAAATACTTCTATTTTGCCCAGTTTGACTTTTAGTGGCTTTTCAGTAATCAGTTTTCTTACTTGTTCGGAAGTCTCTGAATGTATTCCATAAAGGATTGTGACGTGCATTTCGTCTTCTCGACCAAAAGAGGGGTCAGTCTGGCTGACAAATATTTCATTGTCTGGTATTTTCTGACTTCCCCATTTTATTATGTCCTCTGCTATTTCAGTTGGAACATCTACGTGAACTGACGAGTAGTCATATTGTGTGTTTTTCATTTCTAAGAACTTTCTAAATCTTTGCATGATCATTCTTATAAATGAATAAGGCCCGAAAAAAATTCGGGCCTTGTTTGCAATTTTAGCGTCTTTAGTCTTGTAATAATTGGTTAGGCCCTTGATTTTGAAGAGCTTCAAGTTCTTTTAGTTTGGTTTCTTCGTCGTCAATCATCTTATCGAGTTCATTAAGGGACTTTTCGTTAGCCTCTTTTGACATTGGTGAAGCTGCCACACTAGCCACTCCTGCTTGAACATTTCCCCACCATTGCTGATAGTCGGTTTCTGTCTGCTGGGCTTTTTTCGATTTTGATTTTGATGCCTTATCAACATTTTTCATGGCTTGTCTAATATGAGACTTGGCCTCATCTACAGACCTGTTGCTTTTCATATTGTGATTAGCCACGCCCAATGCCTGAGACAAAAGACCTTTTATTCTTCCGAGTTGATCTGTTCCGTAATCCATTATTTTTCCTCGCTTCCCTTATGTTCTTCTGCTAGTTCAAAATGAAAGTCTAATGTAATTGGCATATGGACCTCTTCACTAGATCGCTCCATACGCAAAACTCCTGTTTTCATGTTTTTTATAAATTGATGACTCATGTTACCTCTTATCTGTTGTTGTCTGTTATTTCCATGACACCTCTCTGCATATATTGTACACATTTGAAACCGAAGTTTTCTTTAACATAGCTATCTCTTCTGCTGCTTTGGATTTTTTCATATCTCTAATTTCTTGAATATCTGTTTGGGTCAATTTTGAAGAGTTGTTATTTCCATATGACTGATTTCCATTGTACTTTCTTTTGGGTTTATCCTCTTCTTTTGTTAATCTTTTACCACTTGCCACAAATCTATTTCTGCAAGTTACAGAACACAATCTTTGACTTGGCTCTTTTCTGTAGAATAGTTCTTTGCACTCTAGGCATTCAAATTTTGGTTTTGATGTTATCCACTTCTTCTTAAGATCAATTCCAAGAGATTGCAAATACTTCTTATCAGCTAAAATCAAAGACTCATCAGGGTTTTCTTTTTTCCACGATTCCATTCTTGTCTTATGCTCTGGTGTAAGCCAGCCTTTTACCTCCACCCATGTTTTGTCATCAGAAAGATAAAAATCTGGTGTATAAGCTCTGCCATCTTCAAGAACAAATGTTTTGGGTTCGTACTTCCACATTGTCCCTATCTGATTAAGATGTTCGGTATAAGCAATTTCCCAAGTGCTTCGCATGGATACTGTCTTACCGTCAGGGCACTTACACCAATGTCTTTTTCCATGATGTTTATGTTTCTTCCCAAAGTTATGATTTAACGAACCTTTTTTAGATTCGCTCATTTTAATGCGAGTTTCTTTGCTTACTGTTTTCCCTTTGTGTATCGCAGATATCTTTTTTCTTGTTTCTTCACTGTGTGTTTTTCCTTCTCTTTGTCCTGCTTTTCTTGGCTGTATTTCATGTTCTTTAATAGATTTTCTTACCCAGTAAATTGTTGTGTTTAGATTTTCGGCTATCTCTTTGTAAGTCATGCCATCTTTAACGTGTAGTTGTGTTAATTTGTTTTTGTTTATGATTGTCATAAACTAAAATAGTGTATTGCCAACCAAATTAGTCAAAATATCATGAATTTGTCTAAAATTTACAAACATGAATGGAATTACACTCCATCCAAATTCTTTCAAGATAGCGTTATGTTTTCTTTTGTTTCCATGTGAAATTGATGCCATGTCTTTGTTTGCGTCTTCTAACAAATCCATATCGTCAATATTTATGTAACTTGGAGCATCCTTTGATAGTTCTCTTTTGATTTCTTCGTATATCTCTGCCTTGAAAGCCTCAGTCATATCTTCGTCTTCGTATCCAATAGGAACATTTCTGTTAGATGCACCTCTGGCATATAATGCAATACACATCGCCATAATTGCATCATCATGAAATCCCTTTGAAGCTTCTGCTCTTTTTGTTTGAGCGTTGAATATGAAACCTTTAAGTTCTTTTACGAACCGACGACTACGAATTGCCATACTGTGAGCAATAAGTCTGGTCTGCATTGTTTCTAAGAATTTCGGCCTGTTAGCCCGAGTGGTTTTAATTCCCGGTTGTGTGTTTTTGCTTTTTAGACTTGCTCCTTGTGAGCATTCAAACAGATTGTCATAGGCCAAATCGTGAATCAGTTTTTCTAAAACAGTTAGTCCAGCATTCTGAGATTCTACAACAATTAAAGCACTGTTGTAGGTTCTTCCCACCATGGACAAAATCTGAGAGAAGTTGTGCGGAGGAACGATGTTTGAATAGAACTCTGCCACTTGCTCGCAAGTCACAGCGTCTATGACTTCAAAACAACTGTTGTCGTTCTCGTCTCCCATACCTTCGGCACAGTCAACTCCAATGATGTACTCTCTGCCATCAACTGGTTCTCTCCAGATTTCCAAAGCACCTTTGATCCATGAATCTAAATCTTCAAGTCTTTGATCTTGAGCTTCGTGATGGTTGTTGTACTCTGGGAACAACCTTCTAATTGGCTCAACCTCACGTGTTACTAAATCGAGATCATTGATGATTTCCGGGTCGATGTATGATTCACCGGCACCAAGGAAGTCACGCATAACTTCCTGTAACCAACCTTTTTCACCAAGTTGTGATCTTGTTTGCTTAACCCAATCTTCATCATCGTAGTCAGGATGTTCCCAGTAATCCAATTCGATGATGTGGAAGTCTTTACCGAATCCTCGTCCCCTCTTAGCACCCATGAAAATGTCATAGTACCAATTGCCGACACCGTTAACCGTAGAAATTGTGATACAGTGTCCACCAGTAGAGATAGTTGGAAACATAGCTTTCCAGTGCTTGTCCATCTGTGGAATAAACGCTGCTTCGTCCAAGATCAAATATGTGATAGAACGACCACGAGCAGCTTCCGGTGTGTAGAAGAACAATTTGCAACCAGTGTCATGAAATAGTTTCTGGTGATCGTTGTTCTTTTCCATATCAGGTTTCATCCATTCTGGAAGCTCTTGCATCGCTCTTTTGACGATTTCACCAGCGGCGATAGCTTCACGATCAGACTTGGAAAGAACCATAAGCGTTTCATCGAGCTTAAAGAGACATCTCCATAAAGCCCAAATGGTTGTCACTGTCGTCAAGCCCCCTTGACGAAATTTTGACAAGATACAGAAACGGTTTTCATATTCTTTGATTACACGTTTCTGATACTTGTAAAGAATAAAAGGAAGGAGTCCTCGCTTCGGATGCGCAATCTTTACATACTTATGACACCAATATGTGAAGGACATGGCACATTTAAGCATTTCCTTGTGTATTGTTACTGGGTCATATTCTTCGATTTCATCGAAGGGTTCCATCGGATCGATTGTTTTTTCATACTTGTTGAAGCTGAAATACTTTGGATCATACTCACCGTTGTAATGATCTTCTAAAGTGTCATATTTCGACTTCCATTCTGGATCTACGTCATGAAATGGCATATTGTGTTACCTCCCAACTCATTGTTACCTTCTATAGTTATTAACTAAGTCGCAATTTTTGTACTATTTCTCTCTTTGCTTTATTACAGAAAGTAGTTACAATGCGTTTTGAGGTGAATCATGAAACTTAGAAATCTGTTAACTATCGTAATTTGTGTCAACTTTGCCCTTACAGGCGTAATCGCATATAAGGTATTTCAGGATAGAAACCAGCCACCTGTAGTAGCTGAAAATCCAAAACCTGATGACACAGGACAAATTACACCGATCCCAGAGTCAAAGGAATCTACCTTTGAAGAGGCTCTAGCATCTATTACAAGCAAAGAGCTTGAAGAACATCTTCGCTATCTGGCCTCAGATGAGCTAGAAGGAAGAATGAGTGGCAAGAAGGGCAATGTCGTTGCCGCCACTTACATTAAGGATTTTCACGAAGAGAACAATCTGGACACTGAATACCAGAAATTTAGTATTCGCAGAATGAATGCTGGCCCTAAAAACGAAAAGGGCGATGACTTTACGCAAAACATATTTGCTTGGATCGAAGGCAATGATCCAGTTTTGAAAAACGAGATTATTGTTATCGGTGCTCACATGGATCATATTGGATATGGGCCAAGTATGAGTCGATCACGACGTGTTGACATCCATAACGGAGCAGACGACAACGCATCTGGCACTGTAGCTTTGATGGAAATTGCACAAGCATTTTCCATGCTTAAAGGAAAAGTCAAAAGAACTGTTGTCTTCCAAGCTTATAGTGCAGAGGAGATGGGATTGATCGGCAGTCGATATTATTGCGACAATCCTACGTTTCCCAGAAGTACCCCTTCTATCAAAAAACACATCGCAATGATTAACTTCGATATGGTCGGATACTTAGGTCGGGGACAATACTTCGCTGGGTTCAATGCAGGCGACAGTTCTCCAGATATTGGTCGGATTATCGACAGTCTGAACGGCAAGTATTCTTTTGCAAAGCAGATCACCAGCAGGGGATCAGGTGGATCAGACCACGCATGTTTCTACAACAAAAGAGTTCCTATTGCTTTTTTACATACTGGAGGCCATTCTTACTATCATACTCCAGATGACACTGCTGATAGAATTAACTACGATGGCATAGAGAAGGTTGCTAGATATGGTTTTGAATTAGCATGGCGTCTCTGTCAGGCCGAAGGCCGACCAATTTTCAATGTAGCTGAATTTAAGAAAATGCCTTATGTGCATGACCACGGACATCCAGAGGTTCCATTCCCTCATGGTTATCACAGACATGGGAATGGAGAATTGCACAAACATGACGAATAGACATCGGAAGTATTATTTGGAAAACAAAGATCATCTTAAAAAACAATCCAAAATTCACTATGAAAAAAATCGTGACAAAATACTTGAACGAGCCAAAAAGCATCGTGAAGTAAAACGCAAATTGATCAATGAGGTGTGTTTATCTTATGGATGCAAGAACCCAGAATGTAAATGGGAAGGGGAATTTCATTCGGCGCAACTGGAATTTCATCATTTTGATCCTAAAAAGAAACAGTTTCAGATGGGACGTGGAGCAGACTATGGATATAAGTCTGTAGCAAACGAAATGAATAAATGTGTGGTGTTGTGCGCTTGCTGTCATGCGTTGTATCATGTAGGTCTTGTCGATCTTGATGAAACTATGCTATGCTCTGTAAATGATGACCTACAAATTCTAAACGAAGGAGATCACAATGACGAATGAAGATTTGGTTGCGTTGCTACAAGAAGATTTGAAGAACGAGAGAAAACACCTTGCGGCTTACACTCAGTTTGCCGTGCAAATTCGTGGACTTCATAGAAACGAACTTCGGGAGTTCTGTGAAAAACAAGCTGCTGATGAGTTGCTTCATGTAACTCAATTCTCTGAACTGATCGTCCATCTGGGCGGCGTGCCGGGCACGGATGTTAATGAATATCCAGCGGACCTGAAATGTCCCGGTGCTATCATGAAAGCCATCGTAGTGATGGAAGATGAAGTGGCTGACAAATACACTGAGCGTCTTAACCAGACCGAGGAGTTCGATAATTCGGCCACAGCATACACGCACCTCTTTTATGAAGAACAACTTTTGGATTCATGGAAGACGGCTCGTGAAGTTGAAAAGATGATTCCGAAGGACAAAAGTTGTTCTGAGAAGTCATAATGGTAATGAAGAGCAAAAGCAAAGGCATTGGAGGCCATACGAGAGCATACCAAGGAAGAACGGATGATTGGATTACACCTCAATTCATCTTAGATGCTCTCGGTCCATTTGACCTCGATCCTTGTTGTTCTGCCACTCAGCCTTGGAAGACGGCAGAGAATTCTTACAACATTGATGATGATGGATTCAACAAGGAGTGGTTGGGGCGAGTTTGGCTCAACCCTCCTTATGGTCCAGAGACAGGAAAGTGGATTGGCAAACTGGCTGAGCACAATCATGGAACGACTCTAATTTTTGCACGCACGGAGACAAAGATGTTCTTCGACCATGTGTGGGATCATGCAAATTCAATTTTGTTCCTTAAAGGTCGATTGTATTTCCATTACCCAGACGGCACCAAAGCAAAACATAATTCTGGTGGGCCTTCGGTATTGATTGCTTATGGACAATATGATACAGTGAAGTTAATGAAGGCCAACAAAGATGGCCTTATTGAAGGCAAGCACGTTTTCCTTTAGGGAGTGGTAGATGAGCTTCTACGTTGTTACAGAACCATGTTTTGGATGCAAATACACTGATTGTGTAGTGGTATGTCCCGTCGATTGCTTTTACGAAGGCGAGTCGATGCTTTATATCGATCCTGCCGAGTGCATCGATTGTCAGGCTTGCGTGCCAGAATGTCCGGTGGAAGCGATCTTCCGAGAAGATGAAGTTCCCGAGGAGTGGATAGACTTCATTAAACTGAATGAAGAGATGATTCCACAGTGCTCCAATATCACAGAGAAGAAGGATCCCCTTTGCGATGCCGACTGAACACGAATTCAAATACGTTCTCAATATCGTCACGAACGATTCATACTTTAAGAAACATTGCAAGAAGCACCTTGTGATTCAACAAGGATATCTGGCTTTCTCTAAAGGCATGACTTGTCGTGTCAGATCGTCTCGTGAAGAAGGTCAATTAGATCGAGACACCAAATGGTTCTTAACTTTCAAACAGAAAGTTCGAAAAAGAGTAATTGAAGTCGAACAACAAATGGATCAACGAGATGGAAAAGATTTGTGGTCTGTGTGTGTCGGCAAATTAAAGAAAGATCGTTATGTTGTCGATAACAACGATAACACATGGGAAGTAGATTTCTTTAACAATGGAAATCTATACTTTGTGATGGCAGAGGTGGAACTTGAAGAAGGTTCTGCGAGGCCAGAACTTCCTTTATTTATTTCTGCCAATCTTCTTTATGAAGTGCCCTTGACAGATGATCGATTTGGGAATAAAAGATTAGGTGACGTTGAATACGCTACAGAAATTTATAACAAAATCGTTCAAGGAGAGATCGATGGAAACGAAAACTAAAAAACAAAAAGTGTATGATCTTGTTTCAAACAAGCCAGTCGCTCGATTGTATTATCAGGGCAAACATCATACTCATCCAATACGCAGGACGCTATTGGTAATTGAAGAAACACCAACTCATCTTACTGGATATGAGTTTAGATGCGGAAACGAAGTCCGTACAAGGTCTGAGGCTGTTTCTAAAGTTCGGACATACCGCAAGGATCGAATTCCAAAATGGGGTGATTATGCTAGGCTTACAAAGTCTTCTAAGAACTTCATGAAAGACCCAGAAGATTCCACATTGGAAAGATTTCCAATCACGGTGATGTTCACCGAAGGTGCATAAGTTTTTCAACACAATTAAATGAATGCCCACCTTTTTGCGTGGGCATTTTTTATAGGGAAATATATGATGGTAGACGAGTTATATCAAGTTTTAATGAACAAAGGATTTTTGATTCATAGTCATGATGCAAAATTTGTGTTACAAAAAATACCAACACAAACTGATCCAAGAACATCAATTACTTCAGACGTTCAACCAGATACTTCTTTCATAAAGTTTGACACTTTTGATGAAGCTTTACAGACAGCAAAAAGTCTTGTTGCTTGGAAAGATAAAAGTGCCATCATTCAACAGTCAAATTCTGTTTGGTTTATGCAATTGATGTATCGACATAAGAGTGGACCAAAGTTTGTCGATCTTGGGGAGATGGGCTCAGTTCCTTATGATGTGGCTATTTCTGAAGCCAAGGCAAGAGCTACTCGTTACATTGAAGAATCATGCGCAGAAGAGGATATTGAAGGGTGGGATGTAAGAGTACGCCCGACTCATCCAAAGGAGTAAGCTCCTCAAACAAATCGTTTAAGTCGCTCTCCTCAGAAGAGTATTTGAAAACTGGTTTGCGAACCATCTTCCTTGTACTACTGAAAGAAAAATCGTGATCCCTTGAAGAGATCACGATTTTCTTATAGGAGGGAAAGTTATGCAGACTGTATTGTTTCCAAATGTCGGCCCCTCTTTTACATTAAGAACATGTAGCCAAAGAATGCAAGTTGAGCAACCAGAAGGACGCCCATAACTACGTTTGCCATTCCATCGCTTTTCTTTTTCTCAGCAACATTATTCTCGACAACAGATTGTGCATGGAACATAGGTTGTTTGTCCTCATGAACTACAGGGTGATCCATGTTGTCCATAAGAGCAGCCACGCCAGTAACAACACTGTCGGCTACAATCTGCCCAATCTCGTCTTTGCGAACATAGTCTCCATCAACAACTTTGTGATGATCCACTAGGCCAATGCGCTCACGCACTTGTAGTGGAACTTCTGGTTCGAGTGAACGAACTTCGATGTGAGATACTTCTCCATCTTTGATTGTTTCGTGAGTTTCCTTAGAGACAATTTGCTTGTGCTCTCGGATGATTCGCTTTTCCATTTTTAGCGGTCTTCGCTCTTCAGCGAAAATTTCAACTACTTCGTTGCCGCTATCATGTGATACATGACGTTCTGCTCTGCGTCCATCATCAAGAGTCAATTGTTTGACCTCTACATGGTCGCAGTCAGACTTGTTACAACAATTATTGTGATTATGAGACATAAATCCCCTCCTATGGGTTCTAGCACTAGATGATTAACTGCACTCTATCTATGATTTTCAGCTTATTTTTTTTGGCAGCGATTTCGTTGTATCAGAGACCCCATCTATTTTTAAGGTTTTCCCAAATGCTTCTTTTTTTTCTATCAATTGCTTCGCTTATTTCTATTTCTTCCACAGAAATGTCATCTTTGGCTCTAACTTTAGCCGCTTTATATAGTCTTTTGATCATGTCTTCCCATTCTGGAAATGGGGCGTAATTATCAAGCTCTCCAGCAATTTCTTTGTAAACCAAAAACCCTCTGTAAGTTACTTCTAATTTATGACTACTGTGCCAATATTTTATTTCAAGGTGCATTCCACGGCTCAAGCCATCGAATACATAACCTTCTTCTTCAATGAAGTCACTGTTAGCTATTGGGAGTTCATCTTTGAATGCTAACGGTCCTTTTTGTCCACTGGCTGTAGTTGCAAATTCACTGTCTGTGAAATCTTCATAAGGATCTTCCAGAAAACTTATATCCATGAACCCACTGCCTTCTCGTATAATTGGGTGTCCAAGAGCTTTGGCAATCACTCCTAATCTTCCTGCTGGTCCCATGAAATTTTTCTTTGTGGCTTCAATTGTTCTTTTTTCTCGAATTGCATTTTCTTTTTGAGTCCAACTCATTTTGTTACCTCTCTTCTTAAGACTATATAGAATATGGAGGGTCTTAATGAATTTACTTGATCAATTTAGAATATGTTGGATGCGGACCAAGGAATGTGTGGCAGGTTGTTATGACAAATTTATGAATCTTATAGGATTTGAAAAAACAATGGACGCCAGCAAAAGAGTTGGCAGAAGATACAAACGCCGCCGACCAGTGCCACGACCAGTATCAGCACCAGCACCAGTGCCCAATGCGAAGCTAATTCAATATGTCTTAAATGACATGACTACGCCTAACTTGGTTAAAAATATACCCCCACCGGTCATTCCTTCCAACTTGAAATTTACGGTTGTAAAATATAAAGGTGGAGGTTATCCACGAAGCTCAGTTGAGTCTCAAGCAGCCAACTGTCATGTTACTGTAGCCAATACAATCAATAACATTGCTAACCGTTTGTCTGGGAAAAAGATTCCAAGATGGGCTGGCACTCATAATTTGATCGTAAACCCAAGAGCAGGAAAAGACCTTAATGCTTTTTACAACAGAGCATCAATGCAGTTCTTTTATTATAACGATGTGTTTACTGCCGATTCATCGGACATTGTTGCTCATGAATTAGGACATGCA
>Ga0302123_10000366_pt1 | contig 36848 bp, 41 predicted proteins | sample CB21_321_MG_FD_203109 | JGI IMG/M metagenome (GOLD analysis project Ga0302123, IMG submission 203109) | Marine microbial communities from Western Arctic Ocean, Canada - CB21_32.1 | ecosystem: Environmental > Aquatic > Marine > Oceanic | place: Canada: Western Arctic Ocean | collected 2017-09-28 | reverse complement strand
CTGAATATAGGCCAATGATCCGTAATCTGCCTGGGGAGAGCGCCTGCGGGAGCGATTGTGGGATGCGGGACCATGCTCTAGCGGTGCCAGATGTGTTCGTGGGAAGAGTGAACTTGACGACGATTCGTACGGGTGAGGTGTTCCTCGACGCGGTGCGGCGACACTCTCCCGGGATCATCCTCGTCCACAACCATCCTTTACGGGGACCCTGCACCGAGCGCTGAGAATGCCGGGGGGACGCGCGACATCATGGCCGCGGGGAAGGCGCTGGACATAGGAGGCCCTCGACCACGTCGTGGTCGGCCGTAACGGGCACGTGAGCCTTAAGGAACGTGGCCTCGGCGGCTTTGCGATGACGGCCTAACGCTGTAGTTGAACCGCGTGCCGACAGCGGCATGCGGGAGGCGTTCGATTGCGGTGCGAGTGAGGTTGGCTCGTACGGGCGGTTGCGTTAGGCTACCGGCTGCTGCTCCACGCCAAAGCTACGGCCTGGGCGATATGGGGTGCGACGGTACGGTCGAGGGCCGGTGGCAGGATGTTTTCCTGGCCGGGTGCGTCTACCAGGTTGGCTAGCGCGACCGCGGCCGCGATCTGCATCTCGGCGGTCACGCGGGGGGCTCGTACGGATAACGCTCCCTTGAAGACGCCTGGGAACGCGAGGACGTTGTTGACCTGGTTGGGGAAGTCGCTTCGGCCCGTACCAATGACCGCCGCGCCGCCTGCTTTGGCTTCGTCGGGCATGATCTCTGGCGTTGGGTTGGCCATGGCCAAGACGATGGCATCGGGCGCCATGCGTTTGACGTCCTCGCGATTGATGACGCCGGGGCTCGACAGGCCGATGAACACATCGGCGCCCTCGATGGCCTCGTGGATGTTGCCGGTGATGCCCTCGCGGTTGGTCACCTGAGCGATGTCGCGCTTGGCGTGGTTGAGCTCGGGGCGACCGTCGTAGATGGCGCCCTTGCTGTCGACGAGAATCAGATTGCCAGCGCCTGCCTTCATTAGCATATGGGCGCAGGCGATGCCGGCTGCTCCGGCGCCAGAGAAGACGATTTTCACTTGCTCGAGGCTCTTGCCCACGACACGCAGGCTGTTGGTGACGGCCGCCATGGTTACGATGGCGGTGCCGTGCTGGTCGTCGTGGAACACGGGAATGCCAATGTCCTGGAGACGCTCTTCGATGTCAAAGCAGCGCGGGGCTGATATGTCCTCAAGGTTGATCCCCCCAAACGAGGGTGCGAGGTTCTTGACGATCATGACGATCTCATCCGCGTCCTGGGTATCCAAGACGATGGGAACCGCGTCGACGCCCCCCAGCTCTTTGAAGAGCAAACACTTGCCCTCCATGACGGGCATGGCGCCGAGAGCACCGAGATTGCCCAGGCCGAGGACGGCTGATCCGTCGCTCACCACGGCCACGGTGCGTCCCCGTCCGGTGAGCTCGTAGCTCAGCGAGGGGTCGTTGGCTACAGCTGTGCTGACGTGGCCGACGCCCGGCGTGTACGCAAGGGATAGGTCGTCGGCATTCCTCAACGGCATTCTGGCATCTATCGAGAGCTTGCCCTGGTACTGGCGGTGGAGGTCTATGGCACGTTGGCCGATGTCATCAGGTGAGCTGGTCATGGTTCTCCGATCTGCGGTGACAATGGTTTGCTCTCTAGGGGTTGCAGGAATGCTAGGCCGCGCGCGGGGTGAGGTCAATTCTGGTCGCATTGCGCCGCCCGGGGACGTGTAAGATATTGGCGACTGATGGGAGAACCTTATGTCTGTTAAGAGCGGAGCGCAGGACCGACTGGATGGCATCAAGGATGACTTGATCGCCCTCAGCAGGCGTATCCATGATAACCCTGAGCTGGGGTATGAAGAGGAGAAGGCTTCAGGCTGGCTCGCTGACATGCTCGATGGCGCTGGGTTCAAGGTGGAGCGGGGCATCTGCGACCTGCCTACTGCGTTCAAGGCGACCATTGGTTCCGGCCCCCTGCATATCGCCGTGTGCGCCGAGTACGACGCGCTGCCGAGCATCGGCCACGCATGCGGGCACAACGTGATCGCTGCGTCCTCGGTGGGGGCTGCTTTGGCCGCCGCTGCGGTTGCTGACGATGTGGGCCTGACGATCAGTGTGATAGGTACGCCAGCGGAGGAGATCCTCAAGACTGGCGGCAAGATCCTGCTGCTGGATCGTGGTGCGTTCGATGGAATCCACGCGGCGATGATGGCCCACCCCGCCCCGTGGGATGTGGCGATGTGGCCGATCGTTGCAGCGTCGTTCTTCGAGGTGCACTACACGGGCAAGGCGGCGCACGCTGCAGGCTTCCCCGATAAGGGGGTGAACGCGGCCGATGCAATCACGATCGCGCAGACTTCGATCGGTCTGCTGCGACAACATCTGCGCCAGTCAGATCGCGTCCATGGGATCGTTACCAAGGGCGGCGATGCTTTCAACATCATCCCGGCTGACACGTCGGCAGACTTTGCGGTGCGCGCTCGGACGCTCGATGATTTGAGCGACGTTTATGAAAAGGTGATGCGTTGTTTCGAGGCTGGTGCGCTAGCCACGGGTGCAACGTTGGAGATCGTGGGGGGCGATAAGCCATTCGCGCACATGGAGGACGACATCGACATGGCGGCGTTCTACCAGGCAAACGCTGAGGTGCTGGGACGCAAGTTCCCGGCGCCGGGTGGCCCTTCGCCAGCGACGCCTGTGTCGACCGATATGGGGAACGTTTCGTTGGTCCTGCCGTCAATCCACCCGGCACTGGGCATTGATTGCCTGCCTGCGGTGAATCATCAGCCTGAGTTTGCCGATGCGACAATCACGCCTGCTGCGGAGCAGGCGATCTACGACGGCGCGCTGTCTCTTGCCTGGACTGCGATAGATATGGCGTCGACCCCGGCAATCTGCGACCGCTTGCTGGCGGGCAGGGGTGGTCGCTAGCGCCGAACCTGCGATCTTGCGACCGCCTGAACGACAAGAACGACAAGAGGGCAAAGTGACGGAAGATTCAGTAAGCCTCGATGAACGAGGCCAAGCTACTGCCGCGCCATGGCTTGCTCGGTGGGCGCCACTGCTGCTGACTGTAGTGGTGATGACCCTTATCGTCGTGGTCCGGACGGTCACCTGGCCAGAGACTCCTACCCCGGGAGACGCGGGCATCGCGGAGGGATTCCTAATCGTGGTTGAGGAGACTCCCGTAGGGTTGGTAGTCAGCTATGGTTTTGAACTCCCTGATGGTAGCCGTGTTTTCGATAAATTGCCGGTGGGAGAGGGAGCGGGAGAAGCCAATGCTGCCTATGGATGGGCGCGGCAGGGTGCCGGTTCGCTGATCCTTGTTGCCTACGATACGGCGGACACGAGCGTGAGCCTTCCCTACCTTGAATACCCCTATTGGGGCACCGGAGCGTGGACGCTGGTCGTGGGGTCAATCTTGTTGCCGGTGGCCATCTGGGTGAGGCAACGTATGTATCCTGCGACCGCTCCGGCATCCTAGTTCTCGCCACCTGTGTCATCGGCGATAATGCAGGTCGCTTTGGGGATCCAGTACTCGGGAGGTCGCGATTATGACGAACGTTAACTACAACTCGCTCACACCGGCAGAGGCTGGGGTTATCGAATCCAAGGGTACCGAAAGGCCCTTTGCCGGTGAGTACGACAATTTTTACGAGACGGGCACGTACGTTTGTCGCCGCTGCGACGCTGAGCTGTACCGATCGGTGGATAAGTTCGACGCTCATTGCGGATGGCCTGCGTTCGATCAAGAGATGGAGGGGGCTGTGCGCCGGCTTGCAGACCCTGATGGCTTCCGCATTGAGATCGAGTGCGCCATCTGCGGTGGTCATCTGGGCCATGTTTTCTTGGGCGAAGGTTTCACTGCGACCAATGCTAGACACTGCGTGAATTCGATATCCATGAAGTTCATCGCGGGCTAGCGCCGGAGGTTGGGGGCGCCTAGGCCTTGTAAGATACGCTCCGGAGGATTAAGGTTGGCTCGTCTGCACAAGATTGGAGTAGGTCTCATCGTCCTCGTTGCACTATTATCGCGCAAGGTTGCGATGGCGGCGGCGGGGCAGGTTTCCAGGCGGTGCGGCCTAGTGTGAACGGCACGGTTGAGATGAATCTCAAGAACTGCGCCTTTGAACCAGAGAGATTGTTGTTTGAACTCCAAGAGACGGTTGAGCTTCGCCTGACCTCCGAGGATGATGTGCACACTTTCACGGTTCAGCCGCTTGGGATCAACGGGGTTGTACCGGGAGAAGCAGTGTCACAATCGCAAACGTTCTCATTCGAGCAGGCAGGTACGTTTAAGCTGATATGCGCTGTCCCATGCCACGAAGGTTTTGGGATGACGGGAACCATTGAAGTACGGTAACTCCAATGGGGTATCGGTAGTGTAATCATGAGTAAGTTAGGGAGGGAACATGCTGAGTGAAATTTATTTAGACCTGGTCCGCCTTGCGCACATCTTCTCGGGAATCCTTTGGATTGGAGTGCTGTACTTCTACAACTTTATCCAAGCGATAGCGCTTCCGAAGATGGAGGCTTCAGCACGGCCTCAATACCAGGTGACCATACTGCCATTTTCATTGTTGATATTCCGGTGGGCCGCCGCTGCCACGTTGTTCTTTGGGCTGGCATACATAGTGGGAGCGGGCGTCGCGGAGAGCGGTTATTTCGAGTCAGAGCGATTCCAGACGGTTGCGATAGGTGGGATTCTCGGTATCATCATGGCCTACAACGTTTGGTTCATTATTTGGCCTAACCAAAAGAAGATTATTGCCGCCGTTCAAGACACCATCGATAACGGCACGCCCGCCCCGGCGGAACAACCCAAGTGGGGCAGGACAGCGTTGCTCGCTTCTCGTACCAACACCATGTTGTCGATCCCGATGCTCTTCTTCATGGTCGCTGCACGCCACCTGCCAAGCTTGTGGAGCTAGACGTACGCTGAGCCAAACCTGAGGAGGTTTTTATGCAAAATCCATTAAACACCGTACGTGGGACCCTGACCGCTGGGGTTTTGATTACAGTGGTTCTCATCATTGCCGTGCGTATTATCGCGTCGGTGTAAGCCCGTCTTGTTTGAGTCGATACATAGGGGGTGCTGTTATCAGCACCCCCTATCGCGTTACGAACAGTTAGCCGCTGAGAAACCGTGTTGAATAGCTTGAACACGGTTTCTTCCTGTGCAAGCAGGAATCACCTGTCAACGGGGCCGCCCAACGATGGCCTCTACGCAGGGGCGGCCGGAATGATTCGAATGCAAGAGGGGCGGCGCGGAGTGTCGCCCTTTGTATTTGCCGGCGAAAGGAGCTACGCCATGTTGGAGTCCTATGGCCCACCCACGCCTCCGGCTCTCAGTCGATCCCGTGTAGCGCTTGAGCTCGCCGCTGAGCTTGTCGGAACCCAGGGGTGGCCCTACCTGCGGGCGCACATCGAGTTGCGCGAGCGAGATTTCGACCAGACTGGATTCGGTCTTTTCGGTAGTGGCAGCCCGGATGGCATCGATGAGGTGGCCGCGGGCCGGAGCGGTCTTGCGATGATCAATCCTTCAGCGGTGTTGTCCATGGCTTACCGTGGCACCGGGCCGTACACAGCGCCATTGCTGGTGCGGATCATCTTCCGTGTTGCCGTCGTTCGACCAGATTGTTCTTGGCGTGACGGAACGCACGGGGCTGACGTCGTTCGACGACATACGTAAGCAGAAGTACCCGTTGCGCGTGTCTCTACGTGGGCCTGAGGGAAATTCCGTGCCGTTGGTGGCCAATGAGATCTGCAAGGCATACGGCTTCACGCTCGACGATATCGTGTCGTGGGGTGGTGAAGTGTCCTACTTCAGGCGTTTGCCCGGCGCGAGACTGCCCGACATCGAGAAGGACGAGGCTGACGCGATATTCGACGAGGCTGTTCGTCACTGGGTGGGTCCGGGCGCTGCGATGGGCATGCGTTTCCTGCCGATTGGGGACGACGCGATTGCGAGACTTGAACCGCTGGGCCTGCGGCGCGGGCCCGTGCTGAGGTCAGACTTCCCGAACCTGCCAGCGGACTTCCAATCAGTCGATTTCTCCGGTTTCCCGATCTTCACGAATGCCAACGTTCCTGACGACCAAGTGACCGCGATCTGCGCTGCGTTGGTTGCCCGCAAGGCGAACATTCCCTGGGAAGGGACTGGTCCACTGCCACTGGAGCGGATGTGCATCGACAATCGCGAGGGGCCCATCGACGTTCCGCTGCACCCGGCGGCGGAGGCATTCTGGCGGGCGGAGGGGTACCTGAACTAGCGTCGCCTGCCCGCCGTCTCCCGTGCGATACCGATGACGAGAGTGGCGCTAAGCGCGAGCCAGGTGCCGGCGGCTAGGAACGCGGCAGGTGGGCCTGCGGCTTCGTAGAGCCCACCGATGACGAGTGGTACGGCGACCGAGGCTATGCTGCGGACGAGGGACCAGAGGCCAAGAAATGTCCCTCGCCCTTGTTCGGGCGCGAGGTCCATCACGAAGGCTTGAGTCGTGCCCACGGTCATGCCTTCGCCCATTCCGAACGCGGCCATGGCTAGCACGAGCGCGGCGTAGGTGGGGCTCACTGCCAGCAGCACGGTGCCGAACGCTAACAGGAGCAGGCCTGGCGCCAGGGACCACTTGCGGCCGTAGCGGTCAGAGACAACGCCGTTGGGATACGCGACAAGCATCCCTAGCAATGCGGCTACGCTGACGAGCCCGCCGAGTGCGCCAGCGGAGATGCCCACGTTGTCCAAGGCGTGCACCGGTAGGACCGAGAATGTTACGCCTTGCTGTAGCACGGTTCCCGCAACGGTCGCTGCGCCGAGCGCGAGGAAGGTCCTGTTGGCGAACGTGCGTAGGCTTATGCGGGGTACATCCGATGCGTCGTTGACTTGCCGTGCGACGCGGACTGCAGCAGGCCGAGATTCGCGGATCAACAGGAGTACGACGAGGACAATCGTGAACTTGGTGATTGAGTCGAACAGGAAGATGTGGCGTAGCTCGAACAATGTCGCGATGAGTCCACCGGTCGCAGGCCCGGCTACGGCACCGAATCTGCCGGAGAGCGTGCGTACGGCCAGGAAGCGGCCACGGTTCTCCCGTGTCGTGATGTCGGAGACCATGACGCTGGCGCTGGTGATGAAGATCGCCACACCACCCTGGGCGATGAACTCGAGCGCGATGAATACGACGTAGCTGTCGGTGAAATACTGGCCGAGAGATCCCGCCCCGCGTAATCCCGCGCCCAGCAGCATGAGAGGCTTTCTGCCGAACCTGTCGGTGAGCCATCCGGTGATCGGCCCGGCAACGATGCGGGCGGCGCCGGTGATGCTGACCATCACGGCGACGAGGAAGATGCTGTCGGTGATCTCGAATGCATAGAGGGGACGTGCGAGCTGGATAGCGCCGGAGCCGAAGCTCCACATGAAGAAGATGAAGAACAGAGGCAGGCCCTCGATGACCTGCCTCATGGTCCAAGCGTTGTCTCGATTCGACTGATCGCTGCCCATGCGGTGCGCCTTGTGATCGCGTTTGCTAGTCGGTCCGGCTTTCGAGAGCTGCGCGCACCTGGTCCGCTGCGAACGCAAGATCGTCCTCGGTGTGCGCAAGCGATACGAACCCAGCCTCGAATTGCGACGGGGCTATGTACACTCCCCGCTCGAGCAGACCGTGGAAATACCCAGCGTAACGCTCGGTGTCAGCGTCCACCACTTCGGACCAGGTGGTGATGGGCGCCTCAGCGAAGAACGTGGTGAAGGCGGAACCGACCCGGTTCACAGTGATCTGTGTGCCTGTGGCATCCGCTGCCGTTCGTATGCCTTGCTCGGCGAGCGCGCCCATCTCATCGAGGCGTTCGTAGACGCCTGGCTGATTGAGCTCGGTGAGGCAGGCGATGCCGGCCGAGACGGCTAGTGGGTTGCCAGACAGCGTCCCGGCTTGGTATGCGGGGCCCAGGGGAGCGGCCATGCGCATGATTTCTTCACGACCGCCGTAGGCTCCGACTGGGAGGCCGCCCCCGATGATCTTGCCTAGGCATGTGAGATCGGGTGTTACGGCGTACAGGCCCTGGGCGCCATGTAGGCCGACGCGGAACCCTGAGATGACCTCATCGAAGATCAATAGCGCGCCCTCGTCGCGGGTCAGCTTGCGAAGTGCTTCGAGGAATCCGGGATTGGGAGGGACGATACCCATGTTGCCCGCAACGGGCTCGACGATGATCGCGGCGATCTGATTCACGTTGGCGCTGAAGATCTCCTGCACGGAGCTGAGGTCGTTGTACTCGGCGACGAGCGTCTCCGCGGCGTAGCTCTCCGGCACGCCGGCGCTGGTGGGCACACCGTGGGTCGCCAGGCCGGAGCCCGCTTTCACGAGCAAGCCGTCGGCGTGGCCATGGTAGTTGCCGTTGAACTTGATGATTTTCGAGCGGCCCACGTAGGCCCGAGCCATGCGAATCGCGCTCATGGTCGCTTCCGTGCCTGAGCTGACGAGCCGCATCATTTCAATGGACGGGAGGGCGGCGGTGATGAGTTCTGCGAGCTGGAGCTCTTGTTCCGTGGGTGCGCCGAAGCTTGTGCCGTCGGCTGCCGCTTTCTGTACGGCTTCGACCACGGCTGGGTTCGCGTGTCCTAGCACCAACGGCCCCCAGGACCCGAGGAAATCGAGATACTCGTTGCCGTCGACGTCCCACACGTGGGAGCCGTTGCCGCGGGCTAGGAATGGGGGCGTGCCTCCCACGCCCCCGAATGACCGCACGGGACTGTTGACGCCGCCAGGCATCAGCTTCTGGGACCGTTCGAAGAGCTCCGTAGAGCGTGAGAGATTCATTGGTTCGTGACTCCGACGTAGAGGGGTGTCCGCTAGCCCATCGCCAGCATCATTTGGAGTGCGACGGGGTCGCTGAGGGTCGATCGGTACTTCCTGAATTCGGCGATCAGCATCCACCGGTCGCGGTAGATCCGAAGTCGGTCTCCAAGGGTTTCGCCGAGGTCGTTCTGATCTAGGTTCAAGGTGTGCGAGGTGCCACCGGGCACTCCGGCGGCGAAGCGCTCGAAAATATTCGACGGAATAACCCATGTCTCTTCAGGGGTGACACATAGGAAGAAGACGTAGGGTTTCGGCCGGAAGCGACCTACGGTGAAAGCGCGCGCATCGGTTTGGGATTCCAGGATGCGGAGCTCCACGTACTGGCCATCTTCCCCACGCACGGCCAGATCAATGTCGTCCGCGCCGACCAGTGGCGTGAACAGGCTGGCGCCAGCCGCTTTCAAGCGGTCCGCTACCTGCTGTTGAGTGGTTGTCAGTGCCAAGACTAGGTGTTTTCCCGCAGGACACGGGCGGCGTCTTTGGCGAAGTAAGTCAAAATCAGGTCTGCTCCCGCGCGCTTGATGGACGTTAGCATTTCCATCATGGCGGTCGTTTCGTCGAGCCATCCTGCGGCGGCGGCGGCCTTGAGCATGGAGTACTCGCCAGACACGTTGTAGGCGGCCATCGGATGATCGAAGCGCTGGCGGGCCTGCGAGAGAATATCTAGGTAGGCGAGGGCAGGCTTGACCATTAGCACGTCAGCCCCTTCGAGAGCGTCTTGCTCCATCTCGCGAAGGGCCTCGCGGGTGTTGGCACCATCCATCTGGTACGCCTTGCGGTCGCCCGACTTGGGCGTGGACTCGGCTGCGATGCGGAACGGGCCGTAGTAAGCGGAGGTGAATTTCGATGCGTATGCCATGATGGGAATGTCCGGCATTCCGGACGTATCGAGGGCTGTTCGCAACGCCGCAATCTGGCCGTCCATCATTGCTGATGGCGCGACCATATCAGCGCCAGCGCGGGCCAGGGAGACCGCGGTCTTGGCCAACAGCTCCAACGTGGAATCGTTGTCGACGGCGCCTTGGTCGGTGAGGATGCCGCAGTGGCCGTGGTCTGTGTATTCGCATAAGCAGACGTCGGTGATGACGACCATTTCAGGCATGGTCTGCTTGATGGCCCTGATTGCCTGCTGGATGATGCCGTCGTCGTCGTAGGCCTCGCTGCCGAGGCCATCCTTTGAGGATGGCACGCCGAACAGTAGGATGGCTGGCACGCCGAGGCTCTCGGCTTCGGTGACCTCTATCAGGAGCTGATCGACGGAGAACTGAAATTGGCCGGGCATTGGGTCGATGGGCAGGCGCATGTCGCGACCGTGGGTCACGAAGAGGGGATAGACGAAGTCGCGGGGGGACAGTGTGGTTTCGCGGACCATCCCACGTAGCGCTGCGGACTGGCGCATGCGGCGCAGGCGAACCTGCGGGAATCCCGCAGCTCCCTCTGTTCCACTGGTTCCGCGGCTCAACAATTCGCTCATGATCAAGCTCCCTGCCGCTGCGCGGCGTTCGTTTGCCCCGCTGCGGCCAGCGCGGCGACGACTCCCTGAACCGTGTGCTCAATGGCTTCGATGTCAACGCGTACGCCAAGCTCGCGCGCCGTGGCGCTGGTCACGGGGCCGATGGAGACTACGCGGGCGCTGTCCAGCAAGCTCAGGTCGCCGTCGATCAGCGATACGAGATTGCGGACGGTCGATGAGCTGGTGAACGTTACGGCGCCGATAGCGCCCGAGCTGAGGAGTTCGCGAGCCTTCGCGGCAGAGTTGCTGGGCGTGGTCGTGCGATAGGCGTCGACCTCATGGAGGGTTGCGCCGAGTTCGCGCAGGCCGTTGGACAGTGTGTCGGTCGCAATGTCGGCCCGCGGCAAGAGCACGCGGGCGCTTTGCATGTCGAACGCGGTGAATCCTTTGGCGACCGCTTGGGTCGTAAAGGTACTGGGCACGAAGTCGGGGATGATGCCACGTTCCCGCAACGATGCTGCGGTGGCGGGACCGATGGCTCCCACTCGGACGCCGCCGAATGCTCGGGCGTCCTTGCCAACAGTGTGGAGGCGCTTGAAGACCGCCTCCACACTGTTGGTTGAGGTGAACACCACCCAAGCGTACGCACTCAGATTGCCTAACGTCGCGTCGAGTTCCGCGTAGTCCTCGAGGCCTTCGATCTGGATGGTGGGGAGTTCGATAGGCTCCGCACCTTCGGCGATGAGTAGCTTAGAGAGGACGCTGGCCTGCTGGCGTGAGCGAGTGACCAGCACTCGCTCACCGAATAGCGGGCCAGTGTCGAACCAGCGTAGGCGCTCGTGGAGGGCAGCGACGGCGCCGATCACGGTGATGATGGGGGACGCTAGGCCCGCGTTGTTGCCACGTACGACGATGTTGGCGAGCGTGCCGCTGACGCTCCGCTGCTTGGGCGTTGTGCCCCATTGGGTTACGACGACCGGTGTGTCCACCGGCTTGCCGTTGGCGACGAGCGATTCGATGATGTTGGGCAGGCTGCGCCAGCCCATAAGCACGATGAGGGTACCTGTCACTTTCGCGAGCGCTATCCAGTCGGTGTCGATACCCGGTTTCGTGGGGTCTTCTGAGCCTGTGACGACGGTGAACGACGTTGAGACACCCCTGTGGGTGACCGGGATGCCGGAGTAGGCGGGAACGGCGATGGCGGATGTGATGCCGGGCACCACTTCATAGGGGACGCCTGCCGCGCGCAGAGTGTCGATCTCCTCGCCGCCACGGCCGAAGACAAAGGGGTCACCGCCCTTGAGGCGCACGACGGTTTTGCCCTGAAGGGCCGCTGCGGATAGCGTGTCGTTGATCTGTTGTTGGAAGCCGCCTGGGGTTTCGGGTTCTTTGCCCATGAAGATGCGTTCGGCTGTGGCCGGCGCAAACGCCAAAAGCTCAGGACTCGCCAGGCGGTCGTAGACCACGACGTCCGCGTGCTTGAGACACTCAGCGCCTTTGACGGTCAGTAGACCCGGATCGCCGGGGCCAGCGCCAACCAAGTAGACCTTGCCGACGCTCATCTCGTTGTTCCATGCATCAGATCACCTGCGCCCTGCGCCAGAAGTTCGGTGTATGCCGCTTTGCCGGCGACCTCAGGGTCATCTGCGGGGCCCGTAACCTCAACCCGGTAGCTGATGGATCCGTCCATTGGCGTGACCGTCACGAACAATCGGATCTCGTCGCCCTCCACCGTTGCATGCGCGCCAATGGGTAGCTGGCAACCGCCACCTGCTGCGCGGAGCACTTCGCGCTCGGCCGAGACCGCCGCTGCGGTGGGTTGGTGCGATATCGCCTGCATCAAGCCAAGGAGCTCGTGGTCGCCGGACCGCGATTGGGCCGCGATGGCTGCCTGGCCGGGTGCTGGCGCGCAGATTGCGGGGGACAGGTACTCGGTGATTCGTTCTGCCAAGCCTAGGCGCAGTACGCCCGCTGCCGCCAGGACGGTGCCGTCGTAGTCGGGGCCTTCGGCCTGTTTGAGACGCGTCTCGACGTTGCCGCGGATGGGGATGAACAGAACGTCTTTACGGCCGTGCTTGAGCTGAGCGATGCGGCGTGGACTGCTCGTACCTATCCGAGAATCTTCAGGCAGGTCGATGAAGTCGTGGCAGTAGCGGCTGACCAGGACGTCGCGCGGGTCTTCGCGTTCGAGGACTGGAACAATGGACAGGCCTGGAGTGCCCTCCGTTGGTAGGTCTTTGAGGGAGTGGACGGCCAGGTCTATTTGGTTGTGTAGCAGCGCTCGCTCGATGGCGCTGGTGAAGACGCCAATGCCCAGGCTCTCCAGCGGCGCGTGTGGTGAGTCGTCGCCAGAGCTGGCGATGACCTCGACGTCGAATCGGGCGGACGGGTCGAGGTTGCGTGCGGCGGCGATCACCATTTCTGTCTGGGCCAAGGCCAGGTTGCTCCCACGAGTGCCTATGCGGATAGTGGCGCTCATTCGTCGAGCGCGAACAACTCGCGAGCGGCCTGGGTGAATGATTCGTCGTTGCGGTCGAGTAGCGCCTTCGTGGGATCGTGGAGGAGCTTCTTGACCAGAGACTTGGTCATCGCTTCTAGGCGTTCGGCGTGCTCTGCGGTCAGGCCGTCGACCCGGGCGATGGTCTTTGCCACTTCGGCGGCGCGGAGCTTCTCGGCCCAATGACGGATTCCAGCGATGGTGGGAGTCATGCCACGTGACTCCCACCAGGTGTTGAAGCGGTCCACTTCTTCATCGACAATCGACTCGACCTTGAGCGCCTCGGTTTCCCGTTCGCGGCGGTTGGCCTCGGCGATCGCTTCCAGATCGTTCATGGTTTGTAGCGTGATGCCCTCCATGTCGCCGACGGCGGGCTCCACGTCACGAGGTACGGCCAGGTCGATTATCAGCAGAGGCCGGTCCTGCCGCGCGGACATCGCTTCGTACATGGTCTTGACGTCGATGACGAAGTCCGGCGCCCCGGTGGAGGTGACGACAACGTCGGCCTCGCCGATCAGCTCCGGTAGTCGGTCCAGGGTTGCTACGTCGGCACTCAGCGCCCTCGACAGCTCGAACGCGTTGGCCACGGTGCGGTTCGCGATGCAGATGGAGGCGATGCCTGCGTCTCGGAGCGCCTGCGCAGCAAGCTTGGATGCGTCACCGACGCCGATTATGAGTGCGCGCCGTCGTGACAGATCGCCCATGGCCCTGCGTGAGATTTCCACGCACGCTCGGCTGGCGGAGAGAGCGTTGCGGCTGATGGCGGTTTCGGTACGGGCGCGCTTGCCGGTACGCAGAGCGGAGTGGAATACATGGGCCAGCACGCCGGGGGCTGCGCCATGGTGGCTCGCGACTCCGAATGCGTCTCGCACTTGGCCGAGGATCTCCGACTCGCCGATGATGAGGGAGTCGAGGCTGGCAGCTACCCGGTACAGGTGCCTGACGGCGTCGCCCTGCTCCAAGGTGTACAGGTAAGGGGAGAGTGCCCCGTTGCCGTTCACTGCCGTAAAGAATGCATCCAGCGCGTTGCGGCCGGTCTCACTGTCGCGAGCGACTGTGTAGACCTCGGTGCGATTGCAGGTGGACACGACGACTCCTCTGCCAGCGATGTCCTTCAGCGTCTTCAGCGCTTCGGGTAGCTGGTCTCGGGTGAAACTCACCGACTCCCGGGTCGCCAAGGGCGCGGTCCGGTGACTCAGGCCTGTCATCACGACTCTCACGGGTCTTCTCCCTAACTTGCCGCCGCTAGAAGTGCGTCTAGCAGACGGTCTTTGGCTTCGTCGGTCTTCCCTGCTTCTACCAGTTCCAAGAGATCGGCGGTCATCGCGGCCTGCCACGCTTCGGGCGGTGCGGAGATCCCCTGCGCACGCACGCCGGCGCGGGCCTCGCCCAGGATGCCTGCCGCGTCGGCCCATTCCAGGCAGCGGCAGTACGCGTCGTTGTGCGTCTCGTTGTGCTCGGGGTTCTGGTCGCCGTTCATCAGCTCCCGCAGCTTGCGGGCAAGAGCCGGGCTGCTGCCAGACGTCGAGATGGCGACGGTTACCGGGCCTCGTTCGACGACGGACGGGGCGATGAATCCGCAAAGCGGCGTAACGTCGACGACGTTCAACAACGTGTTCTCGCGCTCAGCTTCGGTGTGCACCTGGCGATTGACAGACTCGTCGTCGGTTGCCGCGATGGCGAGCGTTGCGCCAGCCAAATCGCCTTTCTGGTACGCCCGCTGGTGCCAGCGGACTTTGCCCCCGGCCGTCAGCTTCTCGATTTCGTCGGTCGCTGTCGGGCTTATGAGCGTCACGTCGGCGTCAGAGGCGAGGAGATGCATCACCTTGCGCTCGGCCACAACGCCAGCGCCGATCACGACGCATCGTTTGCCGGTGAGGTTCAGGTACACGGGGTAGTACCGCGTCATGGCGTTGCCCCCACCTCATCTAGCTCATGCTCTACGAAGTAGCGGACGCGGGTCTTCTTGTACTCGCGGGTGCTGTAGAGCATCTGGTAGTCATCGATGCCCGTGGCTTGCGAGATCTCAGAGGCCAATTCCTCGCATTTCTCGCTGGTGGGAGCATGAATCATCGTGAAATGAGTGTAGGGCCAGTCTGGGAATGTTGGGCGCTGGTAGCAGTGCGTTACCCATGGACTCTCGGCCATCTTCAATCCGACCTCGTCGGCGCGCTCCTCTGGAACCTTCCAGACTGCCATGGCGTTGGACTTGAAGCCCGCCTTGCGGTGGTAGAGGATCGCGGAGTACCGGCGCATGATCTGTCTCTCCTGTGCCTCGGCTGCCCAATCGAACAGTTCGCCGACGGTTATGCCCAAGCGCGCGGCCATGGCGTCGAAGGGCCGCGGCTTCAGCGGCAGATCCTCCTGGAGCTCGCGGATGATTTCGACGTCGCGATCGGATACGGGAACCGCTCGGTTCCATTCGTTGTTGAGCGTGGGTTTCTTCTCTTGGGCCGAGCCCTTGGTGCCGTAACCGTCGGGCGAGTAGTACTCGTAGGCGGCGCCTTCGTTCTTGACCATGTCGAAGTTGACGCCGATTTTGAAGAACCGGATGGTCGGCATGATCCGGGCGGTCTCGGCACCAGTCTCCTCGGCCAGCCGCTCGATGACTCCGTTCAGGTCTTCGTGGGGTGGCACTGCGAGAGTGAACCAAAGGTTGTAGGTGCCGTTGCGAGCGTAGTTGTGGCTGACGCCCGGGTGCTTATTGATGTGGTGCGCGCCCTTTTCCAGCTTGCCAGGGGGCAGCCGGAACGCGACGAGCGTCGTCTTGTACCCCAGCTTTCGGGTGTCGAAGATTGCGGCGATATGCCGGATCACGTTGCGACGCTTCTGGTACGCGATCCGCTCGATGAGATCGGCTTCAGTCGTGCCCAGCGCCTCTGCCATCTCTCGGTAGGGTCGCTCGGTAAGAGGGAACCGCGATTGCACGAGATTGAGCATCCGCTTATCCAATTGGTCCGTTCGGTGGGACGTTGTCGTGGTCATTAGCGTGCACCCGCTTCTTGTGATGTCGGCTTAGGTTTCGCAGGCTTGGCGCTCTGTTTGAGAGGTTCCTGGTTGTACCAGGACGTGAGGCTCAGCAGTACGCAGTCTGTCAGCTTGGTGAGCTGGCCGAGCGTGACGTAGGCATCATTGGTTGTTGCGCCGCGCTTCGTGAGCGTGGGCTTGATGGCTTCGATGGTCGCGTTACGGAAGAAGAAGAAGGCTTGCAGTGCATCGGAGAGAGGGACTCCGCGTGAGCCGATCTCGGTGCCGTACGTTGCGCCGAGCGAAAAGGCATGCTCGAGGCTCCTGGGTTGGTCCGGTTGTGCTATGTACTCGATGCAAAGATCCAAGAACTCGCGGCCGAGCAGGCGCATCCGCCTGTGGCCCTCATCGTTGAAGAGTTCCATCCAGGAGGGGCGGTTGGAGCGTGTTTCGCCCTTGACCATGCGCCGGATGCGCGGCAGCACGGATGGGTTGCCGACGTCTACTCCATCATGGCCGTGTTGATCACCCGCGATGAGCGAGTAGATGTCCTCGGTCGAGAAGCGCCGGTGCCCGCCAGGCGTGCGGTATATGCGAACAAGGCCGTTGTCTGCCCACTGGCGGAGTGTCGCCTCGTTGATGCCCAAGAGAGTTCGGGCCAAACCCAGCGTTAGCCACTTACGCGCGCCGATTGGGTCTGCCGGTGGGGTGGTCACAATCAGGACTCCTGGCTCCAGGGAAACTCGTCGATTTCTATAGATGCACGGGCGAATCTGTAGAATCCTAATGAAACCTTGGGATATATGTCGAGAGGGGCGGTCCTCAGGTGTTCGTAATCAACTCTAGAAATAGAGCGCTTGACCGTTGGCCAGGGCGTTATGTGGCGAGCGAATGCGCTGAAATCCGTGTCCCCGACCTGTGGATTCGACACGGGGGCACCCGGTCCGTTCAAATCGAGGGCAGTTCGCGTCCGGTTTGTGATGGGCAGAGGCGATTTACACCTGACGTAGCGTGCGCGACTGTATCCATGCCCAACTCGTCGAGCGTTTGACCACTGGCGACGTTCATCGGTAACATCGAGCTACTGTGATGCCCATACCGTTGGTGTGGGCATCAATGTTTCATAGCCGTTGGCGCGGCATGGGCGGCGAGGGAGATGTTGTGTGGCTACGACGAGTAACCAGCTAGGATTGTCGGATGCTCTGAGTAGCGCTCAACGCTTGCTCGACAGCCTCAGTAGCGTAATCTTGGGCAAAGTGGAAGAGCAGCGGCTGGCGACGATGGCGTTGATGTGCCGCGGTCACCTGCTCATTGAGGACGTGCCTGGCGTGGGGAAGACCATGCTCGCTCGGAGCATCGCTCTTTCTATCGGTGGCACGTTCCGTCGAATTCAGTTTACGCCAGACCTCTTGCCTTCGGACATCACCGGCGTGTCGGTGTTCGATCAGAAGAATGGTGATTTCAAGTACCGTCCAGGCCCGATTGTTGCGCAGGTCGTGCTGGCGGATGAGATCAACCGTGCGTCGCCGAAGACTCAGGCAGCCCTCCTTGAAAGCATGGAGGAGCGGCAGATCACGGTGGATGGTGTAACGCACCCGATGCCCGAGCCGTTTATCGTGATGGCAACTCAGAACCCGATCGAGTACGAGGGCACGTTCCCTCTACCAGAGACGGAGCTAGATCGCTTCATCGTGCGCATTCACCTTGGCTACCCGTCGTTCGAGGACGAGGTGGCGGTGCTGGAGGCTCAGCGGTTCGCCCACCCCATCGAAACGGTCGCCCAGGTGGTAACCGAGGAAGAGCTCCGAGCGATGCAGGCAGCGGTCAAAGAGATCCATGTCGACGAGGCGGTCCGCGAGTACATCGTCGCGATTGTCGGTGCGACGCGGACGCATAGTGGTCTGTACCTTGGCGCGTCACCACGTGGGTCGCTGGCGCTCTTCAGGCTGAGCCAAGCGCGAGCGCTCCTGGACCGGAGGGAGTTCGTGCTGCCGGACGACGTAAAGGCGCTGGCGCTCCCTGCGTTGGGTCACCGCATCATTCTCAATTCGTCCGCTCGCATCGAGGGAGTGACGGCGGAGGACTGCATCGCAGACGTGCTCGGGCAGACTGTGGTTCCTGGGGCGGAACCGGGCGCTTAGTAGTGCCAGTGGACCCGGTGCCAGTGGCGCGGTCAGCTGCGTTGGGTGCTGTGGAGGAGGTGGTTTGAGGGCTCGTTTCTATTGGACGGCGTTGGTCGGGGCGTCGCTGCTCATAGCGCTAGTGTCTGCGTCTCCCATCCTCTATACACTTTTGTTCGCGCTGCTGGCCGTGCCGCTCGTGGGGTACGGCGCCAGCGTTCTTTCGGCTCGTCGATTGGTAGGTGAAGTGAAGCGCCTCTCGCCGTTCCTTCAGGTGGGTGACACCATTCAAGAGGCGATCACGCTCAAGAACCTGCATTGGTTTCCCAAGCTGCTGCTTGAAGCAGAACACCAGACGACGCCCTTCGGTACCAACGGCAGGGTGATGACGCTTTGGCCTTACAGTTCGGCATCGTGGATAAGTACGAAGCATTGCGAACGGCGTGGCTTGTATCGATTCGGGAAGCTTCGCGTGACGAGTCGAGACCCGCTGGGTCTGTTCAACCGAACGTTGGAGATAGGCGAGGAGCAGGTCGCTCTGATCTTTCCAGCGACGGTCGATCTGCCCGGGTTCTTCGTCCCTGCTGGCCATGGTTGGACCGAGGGTCTTGTACGAGGGCGGACCTTCACTCCAAGCCCCATCGCTGCTGCGGTTCGCGAGTACGTGCCTGGCGATAGCGTTGCGCAGGTCCACTGGCCCGCGACCGCCCACATGGGCAAGTTGATGGTGAAGGAGTTGGAGCGGGAGCCGTCCGGCCCAGCGGATGCCGTTTGGGTCCTAGTCGATCTCGACGATCGTGTTCAGGGCGGGGAGGGGACCGAAAGCTCGGTGGAGTATTCGGTGACCATCGCGGGTTCTGTGGCCAAGCGCTTCTTGGATGCAGGGCGCACGGTTGGGCTCGTCGTCAACGGAGAGGAGCAGACGATCGTGCGTCCGGGTACGGGGCTGGAGCAGGTGGCACGCGTGCTTCAAACCCTCGCACTCGCGGAGCCGGGCAGGTTGAGTACCGTGCTAGGTGCGGCCAATATGACCGCGGCCGAGCTGACGCGTGGGGCGAGCGTGGTAATCGTGTCGTCAGCGTCGCCGTCCGACGTTGCGTCGGCGGGGCGTGTCCTCGAGGCTAGCGGTGCGGGCGTGGTGCCGATCATCGTTGAAGCGTCGAGCTTCGAAGGCGCACCACCAGCACGCGGCGAGTCCTACCGTCTTCCCGGCACGACTTTCGATGCCTACGTCGTTCACGCCGGCGATGAGATCGAGCAACGACTCGACTACCGGGTACATGGGCATGGCAATGTCGTGAACCTTGCGCTGGCGCAGGAGGTTGGGCGATGAGGATGGGCGCAGCTCCGCTGCGTGCGGTCTCCATCTGGGAGCGCTACATCAATGGCTCTGGGCTCACGGTCACGTTGGCGTTACTCGTCGTGCTGGCAGTCACGTACCCGATCCAGGATGCCAATTGGGTTAAAGGAATGACCCCGCCAACCGTTATCGGCGTTATCTCTGTGGGTTTCTCGACTTGGCTTGCGAGTATCAACCTGCCCGGCTGGCGTGCGCATCTGTGGTCGCTGTTCATCGGCTTCTGGGTCGTGCTGTTCGTTGGGTCGGCCTTGCTCGACAACCAGATCTACAACCTGATTGTCGAGCTCGGGGAGTGGTCTCGCGCGCTTGGAACGGATGAGATCCAGAGCGGGGTCGCTACGTTCGCCGTCTTCTTGACGTCGGTGACGTGGCTGCTTGGGCACGTTGCGGTGTGGATGGCGCTTCGCGTTCGGCAGGGCTGGGCAGCGGTTGCGCTGGGGGGCACGACGCTGGCGATCGTTCTGAGCAACGCGGGGGCCAACGATGCGCTGTGGCTGTCGTTGTTCATGGTGGCGAGCATTTTGCTGTTGATCCACATGGCGATTGCCCAGCGTATGGTTGGCTGGCGGGCGAAGCGGCTCTCGTTCGAGTCAATCACGGTCCTGTCGCAATCGGGAATCATCCTGGTTGCGGGCGTCCTGATCATCCTGGGCGTTTCTGCGGTACCCGCTCCGCGGTTCGCTCCACTGGGATTCGTCGCTGAGGCGCTGGAGGACACCGCGCGATCTGCGTCGGAACAATTCTCGCGATTGTTCAATGGGCTGCCGTCCCGGCGTCACGTGAAAACCATCACCTTTGAGGACTTCACGGCGTTCCGTGGCAATCCGAACCTCACCAGTGACCTGCTGTTCACAGTGTCCGGCGAGCATGCCGATTACTGGCGCGCCCGTACCTACACGAAGTACACCAGTTCAGGGTGGGACACGCTCGCCCAATGGAGTGACTTCAGTGAGTCTGGCGTGGATGACGATTCCCGGGTGCGTTCCGAACATGAGTTCAACGTGGTCGCCGCCACGGATACGCTGTTCCACGCAGGGCTTGCGGCTGAGTTCGATCGGCCGATAGAGGCGCTGACGACACCGGGTCTGCCCGATGACACGCTCCAGATCCGTTTCACGGATGGACTCGAGTTTTTTCCAACCCGCACGAATATCAACTACAGAGCGTCAGGCAACGTTTCAACGGCGAGGGCGTTCGCGATACGTAGGGCGAGGGGTGTTACCCCTCCAGAGATATTCAAAACGTATACGCAGTTGCCGAATACGCTTCCGCGGCGCGTGGACCAGCTAGCAGCGCAGCTGACGGCTGATTACGACAACGTGTTCGATAAGGCCAAGGCGATTGAGCAGTACGTGCAGTCCTTCCCTTACAACCTGGACATCTCCGCGCCGCCGGAGGGACGGGATGGCGTCGACTACTTCTTGTTCGATCTGCAACAGGGCTACTGCGATTACTACGCGTCATCCATGACGGTGATGCTGAGGTCCCTGGGCATCCCCGCACGCTACGTGCTTGGGTACGCCACCGGTCAATTCGACCCGAACACGGAGAACTGGCAGGTGCTGCAACTCAATTACCACAGCTGGGTTGAGGTCTACCACGGCGATCTTGGTTGGATCCGATATGAACCAACCCCTGCCAACGGTATCGAGTTCGGTGGCAGGGCCAATCCGGCAGAGCCTCCAAGTGTGGTTGACCCCGTCGACTTCGACGGTGGTGCGCTCCTAGAGGATGAGGAAGATGAGTCCGGTTTTCCTGGCGATTTTGACGGACAGGACGGAACGTTCGTCAGCCTCAAGGGACTGTTGCTCGGTGCCATCGGTCTTACGATTGCGCTACTTGCATACATCTATTACCGGTGGTGGTGGCGACTGGGCCGACTCGCTCGCGCTGACGAGCTGTATGCCAAGATGGCTCGGTTGGCGACGCTGTTAGGGGTGCCATCCAACCCCTCGCAAACGCCGTTCGAGTACGTCGAATCGTTGGCTGCGGCGATGCCGGAGCACTCTCACTCCTTCCATGAGGTGGGGCGCGTGTACTCGATCCGTAGGTACGCGGGGGATACGATTTCGATGGATGATCGACGGCAGGCCGAGAACGCATGGCGTGCGCTTCGTTGGCCTTTGGTGCGGCGGATGTTCCGAGTGCGCCCGGCGTAGGTCAGTGGCGGGGCATCCGATAGACTGCACGTAGGCCTTCGTGCCTTCAAGGTGACTATGTCCACTGGACCCCGAAGCCGGAAGGATTCTGGCCTCTACTACGGTTGGTATGTAATCGGCGCCATGTTCTTCATGGCGTTGGTTGGCGTTGGCCCGCGACAAGGGCTTGGCCTTTTCTTTGATCGTTGGACCGAAGAGTTCGACGTCAGTATCTCGATGCTTTCGCTGATGGCTGGTGCTGGTTGGCTGGTCAACGGCATAGCTCACCCGTTCATCGGCAACCTTACTGATCGTTTCGGCGGGCGAATCGTGATGTCAGTCAGCATGGTCGTGGTGGGGGCCGGCAGCTTCCTGCTGGGCGTCTCCTTCAACCTGTGGATGCTTGCGCTCGTCTACGTCCCGCTTGTTTCAGTGGGTATGGCCGGTATTTTGTTCGTCCCCGCGTCCGCTTTGGCGTCGCGTTGGTTCAAGCGCAAGCGTGGGACCGCGATCAGTGTGCTCACATCGGGCGCGTCGGTTGGCGGGATGCTGATGGTCCCGTTCATGGCTTACATGTTGGAGACGGTTGATTGGCGTATGACGTGGATGGTGGTCGGCGGGATGTTGCTCCTTGCGTCGCCATTGCTCTGGTTCGTGCTGCGCAATAACCCCAGGGAATTGGGCCTCTGGCCTGATGGGGACGACGGCCCGTCGGATGCTGTCGCGTTGACTAGCGTGACGGGACTGGGACGTCAGGGGCCGCTCGCAGTGGACCGTTGGCAGAACGCCTACCGGAGCCGTCCCATTTGGGTCCTGACCTTTGGGTATGTGGTTTGCGGTATCACCACGGGTTCCATCGCTGTCCACTTCGTGCCCTACGCGATCAGCGAAGGGATCTCGGTGAAGACTGCCGCGCTGGCGTTCGCGCTGTTGAACCTAATCAACCTAGCGGGGGTGCTCACGACGGGGGTCATTTCTGACCGTATGCTGCGGAAGAATCTGCTGACGGTGGTGTACGGAGTACGGGGCTTAGCGTTCCTTGCGCTAGTGCTCTTGCCCCCAGGCTTGGGCCTTTGGGTCTTTGCCATCGTGGGCGGCATGTCGTGGCTCGCGTCTGTGCCACAGGTGGGTGCGCTCACAGCCGAGATTTACGGAGTCCAGCGTGCTGGAACACTGAACGGCATGCTTACACTCGTCCATCAGGTCGGCGGCGCGTCTGCCGTCTTCGGCGCCGGTCTTGTTTTTGATCTGTCCGGCTCTTACTCGCCATTCTTCGTCGTTGCCGCCGCGACGCTGGTTTTCGCTTCGGCCATAAGCTGGGTGCTTCGTGAGCGTGTTTGTTCAGTGCGGTTCGTCGAAGCCGATGGCCAGCCGGGGCTCGCTGCCGAGGGTACATAGGGTTCGCTATGCCAGCGCTAGCGGTGCTTGCGCACCATTCAGAACCGAGTGACCCTCGTTTGTTGCGATGGGTTATCGACACGCTTGAACCGCTGTTGGGATTGGGCCCAGCCACCGTAATCATCCCTGTGACTGTGTTCGTGGTAGCGTTTCCAATCGTGCTCGCCTGCTTCGCGCTTAGGTCGCGTCGTCGTCAACTCGACGTACGTGAGACTGACGACGATTGTGATGGCCGCCTCGCCAAGTAGAAAAACAGCGACGACACCAGTGCACCGACCGCGAAGGCCGAGAATACGAAGTCGTAGCTCCCCAACAGGTCGAACGCTATAGCCGCAATCAGCGGACCCAAGGCGAGTGTTGGCATGATGATCAGGGTGGAGATCCCCGTGATCGCGCCCACACTGCGACGACCGAAGAAGTCGGGCCAGGCTTGCGCTTGCAACTGCGCTGCGCCGCCCGTTGGCACGCCGACGAAGAACGCCGCTGCGAATAGCGAGGGACCGTCGAACGCCAGCACCATGGAGGCGATGGATAGTCCATAGACCACGGCGTATAGCGTGAGGGCAGGGTGGACGCCGAGACGCGTGGACACGAATCCCCAGATAGGCCTGCCCGTCAGTGCGCCGAAGCCGAACATGCTGAACGCTGCGGATGCCATTCCGAGCGATAGACCTTTGTCACTGAAGTAGGGCAGCATGTTGGAGATCATCCCGCTCGTCGGGAAGCCGACGAACGCGAATCCCAGCACCATAAACCAGAAGGCTTTGGTTCGCAGCGCTTGGGCCGAAGTCCACTCGGGCTCGGCGAGGGACACAGCGGACGTGTCAGGCCGTGGAGTGTCACCGTCGGGGAGCTGGCCATGATCTTCGGGCCTGCGCCGTACGATGATCCAGATCAATGGGACGAGCAGCACGAGCTCCAACGCGCCAATCACGGTCCACCCCGATCGCCAGCTTGTCGCACTGACTAGGTAGGCGAACGGTGCGACCGCCGTGACGCCGAAGACCGCGCGCCCACCGCTGTACCACGCGAACGCTGCTGCCCGCCGACGCACGAACCAATTGGAGATGGCTGTGCGCGGGCCCATGTTTTCCAGGCCTGCGCGCCCGATTCCCATACCCACTCCCAGAAGTGCGTAGTACTGCCAGGGCGCGGTGACGTGGGGCAGCAGGAGCAGGGCGGCACCACTGATTAGCGCGCTGATCGTCATACCAACGCGCGCGCCATGCTTGTCGTAGAAGGGGCCCATGAGCATGCCCGTGCCCGCGGTGACGAACGTCGATACGGTGAGTGCACCCAGTAAAGTGGCGCGGCTCCAACCCAGGTCCGCTTCCATAGGCAGAAGGAGAACACCGAATAGATAACTGGTGGAGGACCCGTTGAGGTAGAGCGCGAGGAACGAGACCCCGACAATCCACCAACCGCGGAATCGTGGATAGTAACGGCGAGAACGCATCAGTCCTTGAATCCGGCCCCCATAATCTGATGTACCTCCCAGTCAATCACCTCAGCACTCCGCACGTTGTAGGTGTGTATGGGATCCTCGGCGGCGACGGTGACGGCTTCATTGTGCGAGCCGGCCTTGATTACGTAGAAGCCCCGCGAGCGGTCAGGGGTCGATCTGGAGAACAGGATCTTGCCCGCGGGGTGTTGGCGTTTGAGGAACGCGAAATGATTGGTTAGTGCTTCTTTGGCTACCTCTGCTGAGACCGGCGGTAGGTCCGTATGGCTGAGCATCAAGTACCACATGGAAAACCTCTCATCGCAACTTGTTTGCTAGATTATCGATCGATCACCAGGTCACGATACCTACGACCCCACTGACGATTAGCCCGGTCGAGCCGACCTTTACTGCGATTACCCGCGTCGTGGTCACCTCGCCAAGCGCACCGCGCCACACGAGAGCAAGCAGCGTGCTGAAGATCACCACGAACATGGACCTCGTGGCAATCAACGCCGTGACCAGCGAGACGGGTCCTGTCGACAGGGCCCAGAGCATGAGAATGAGACTTGTGTTGGCGATGATCAGCTCGTTCGACGCCACAACGAGCAACCCTCGATTCCGTTCCTTGAAGAACTCCACCACATGCTGAAAAGGCTCAGGGCGTAGATGCACGAGCAGGAAAACACCCCCCAGCCCCAGTGACCGCAACCCGTGGGTGTACATCACGGGGAGGTCGTTCAATGCGACTTTACCAAGGATGTTGCCCATGGCGAAAACGCCCGCGGCCAGAACCAGGATGAAGAAGTTGCGGTTGAGGGGAATGCCCCCGAACCCGTCAACGAACCTGAGAGAGAGCATCACCGCCCCTGTGACCGTCGCTAAGATCGCGAGCCATTGCAAGGCAGTGATCGATTCGCCGAGGAAGACGAGTGCGAATACCGCGGCGAAGATGGGCGCCGTCTGCGTGACCGGTATGGTGCGCGAGACCTCTTGGCGGAAGAGCACCCACATCATCAGTGCACCGCTCACGCCGTAGATCATGCCCGACACAAACGCAGTTCCGCTCGCGGACAGGGTCACACTTTCGGGTACGCGAACCGCGGCGAGCACGACTACGCCGATAGTGGTCTGCGCGAAGCCGATCAGCAGGGGAAGCGTCTGCACCGTACGGGCGTACTTGTGCATGAACGTCTTGTCGAAGATGCTGACCACGCCGGAAACAGTGGCGCTCGCCAGCGCTAGCACTACCCAGGACAAACTCACACCCCCGCAGCCACCGTTGCCGGGCTGTTTCGTTTCTCTGCTTCAGTATGTGCGGTGACTCGCGGCGCGTTATCCGATAACCGCGATCGCCTCGATCTCAACTAGGAATTCAGGCTTCGCCAGCGCCTTGACGATGACCGTGGAACTGGCCGGCTGGGAGTCTGCCGGAAATGCCTTCAAGCGCTCCTCAGCGTAGCCCTTGTAGTCGTTCTCGCGGACCAGGAAGCAGGTAATCTTCACCACGTCCGTCATGGCTGCACCGGCGGCCATGAGCACGGTTTCTAGGTTCTTGAAGGTCTGCTGGGTTTGCTCGCGGACCGCGCCGCCTACAAGGCCGTTCTCTCCGGTCCCGGTCTGCCCGGAGACGAAGACCATGTTGCCCACCTTGGTTGCAGGAGCGAACCCGGAGGGCTTGTGGTCGGGGTTTGGGACGATCATCTCTTTGGCCATGGGATTCCTCCGTCGAAGGGGAGTCTTGCTCCCCTTATTCCAGTTAGCAGGGTGGGATTTCGGGCCACGGGCAAGGCTACCACTAGCGCGGACGACGAACCAGACTGGTTACAGGTAGCCCATGCTTCGCCAGAAGCGTTCCGCAGCCGCGTGCAGCGGGACCTCCAGAGGCGCATCGGATGCGTCTCTGCACATGCGCTCCAGTGGCAGTGGCGTTCCGCCGCTCTCCCACTGAATGCGGTCCTTGCGGGCCTCCAGCGACTCGCAGAACGCGGTCACGAATTCGTCCGGCGTGTCGTTGCGGGTGTACACCGGCCACCCGCTGAAATCGACCGTTGGCACGTCACTCTGGAGCGCGGGGAACTGCGCGCGAGCCAGTACGTTCGGCCGGAATCCGATCGTGGTTAGGGTGGCCATCGCAGAGCCGTCCACTGGTAGGAAGCGCATGCCCATGCCGGCAGCGCGGTTGACCCACGTGGACGTGGCTTCGTCGAAGATAGCATCGAGCTCGCCTGACGCGACTCGACCCAACCGCAGGGGATGGCCCGGCAGCGGCTGGTCGTAGGACACGTGGCCCCCCCATCTCTCGATGTCATCGAGAGTGAATCCGTACGTCCGGAGAATCTCGTTACCCAACAACGCAGTCGATGGGTCGTGTGCGCCTCTGATCGACACGCGCAACGGTCGACGCTCCTCCGCGACTTGCGTGAGCGAGGTGATGCCTGAAGCTTCGCTAACGGCGAACGCAAACTGGTCGTCGGAAGGAATCACCGCGATGGCCGCTAGCGGTTGCGGTTCGGCGAACGGCCCGGTGCCACGGACGGCGAGCGTCAGCATCGCCGATGGGTTCAGCATCGCCACCTGCACGTCGCCGCGCACCACGTCGCCGATGACGTCCGGGCTCTGCGTGCCCATAAGCGTGTACTCGGCCTCGTGCTCTCCACCCTGGTCCCTGAGTGTGATGCGGGCGTTGCGGTAGGGCCAGTCGCTGCGACCGGCCATCTCGGCGGCCGTCTCGAACATCAGTTTGGGCCGCAAGCTCGAAACCGAGAAGGGTTGAGGATCCGATGTCACGTCAGCCTCCTACGAGTGGGTTCCGCGCAGCACCTTGCCTGGCAACGCGCCGGTGTGCTCACCATGCTCAATGAGCACCTCGCCGTTGACGATGGTGTAGGGGATGCCCTGAGATACTTGCTTTAGCCTACGTGAGCCGCCTGGCAGGTCATGGACCTCGACCGGTTCCCCTACTGAGAGTCCGTCGACGTCCACAACAAGGACGTCCGCTGCTAGCCCTTCTTCAAGCTTGCCTCGGTCAGCAATACCGAACAGCTCTGCCTGAGTCGATGTAATCCGTTTCACGCCTTCTTCCAGGCTCATCGCCTGCTTGTCGCGGACCCAGTGGCTAAGGAAAAAGGCGAGCATGCCATAGCCGCCCTCACGGACCACGTGCGCTCCCGCGTCCGACAGTCCGATAACCACGTCGGGGCTATTGAGGATGGTGGTAATCGCATCGTCATCGTTGTTGCTCTGGTTCCTGCCGAACCAGGTGTCTAGTTTTTCTTCCACGGCCAGATCCAAGAACACGTCCAAGGGTTGCTTGCCCCGTTCCATGGCGATCTCAGCGATGGTTCTGCCGTTCAGCCCCTCGTTCTTTTCGAGGATGGCCTTCACTACAACCACGAGGTCCCAGCGGCCAGAGAACCCCAATAGCCTAGCGCTTGCGCCGTCGACGACCTCCTGGGCGAGCTTGGGGCGTAGCCCCGGGTCCGAGAGCCCCTTCATGCGCTCGTCCATCGGGCCGCCCATCAGCTCGCGCCAGGTGGGCAGGAAGTTGAAGAACTCGGCTGAGTTCATCTGGAATAACCGGAGACCGGGCATCGGGTTGAAGAGCGGGTATGCCATCGCCCCGTTCTTGTGGTTTTCCTCAGCGTGATCCAGGTGCGCTTGCCATGCGCCGGGCTCAAGGATGGATTGTGTGATGGATATATACAGCACCGGCCGCTCCGCCGCCTCGGCGACAGCCGCGCAAAAGCCTTCGGTTAGTTCAAGGTCTGTTGGGTCACCGATTTGTATGGCCCCTCGACCGAGGTCTTTCATGGTGCTGGCTAGAGCCAAGATCTCGTCCTTCGACGCGACGTTAGACGGAAGGAGCTTGCCGTTCATGTCGACGTGTCTGGGATTGCGGTCGAAGGATACGCCGACTGCGCCTGCATCTAGGCTGTCGCGCAGCACAGACTGCATCCCCTCGATCTCCTCACCGGTGGCCTCGCGTTCCAGCGATGCAGGGCCCATGACGTAGTGGCGTAGGGCGGAATGACCCACGAATGCGCCGACGTTGATACCCAGGCTCTCGTCGACCACGTCGAGGTACTCTGCGAACGTCTCCCAGCCCCAGCGAACGCCGCTCTCTAGCACGTCGAGGGGGATCGCTTCGACTTTCGCGAGCATCTGCGACACCGTGTGCTCATCGCCTTTGTGGATGGGCGCTAGCGTCAAGGAACAGTTGCCGTTGATGACTGTTGTAACGCCGTTGTAGGACGACCACGTGCAGAGCGGATCGAACGTCGCCTGGCCATCGAAGTGACAGTGGTTGTCGATGAACCCTGGCATCACGGTCATACCGGTGGCGTCGATGACTCGCGTGGCGTCACCGTGTACTTGACCGATCTTGGCAATCTTGCCGCCAGCAATGGCCAGGTCCGCCTGGAATCGGGGACTGCCTGTCCCGTCGACGATCGTCCCATTCTTGATGACTAGGTCGAAGTTCATAGCGTCTCTCCTTATCCGGTGGTGGCGCAACTATAGCAGGCATGGAGGCCAGGGCGAGGAGGCCCGTGTCAGGTGCTTACAAGACGCGTTCTCGGATCAGGGTGATCGTTCGCGGATGGGGGTGATACTGTTGTTCGGCCAAACACTAGGAGGAACCAACTCATGTCCCACACCCGAGAGAAGATTGCCGCGCTGGGGATAGCGCTTCCCGCTCCCACCACACCCATGGGCAACTACGTCCCATCGCTGCGGATCGGCAACCTGATTTACTTATCTGGCGTGGTGGCCCGTGACGCGAACGACGGTCTGCTGGCAGGCAAGCTTGGTGGCGATTACACGGTTGAACAGGGTTACCAAGCGGCGCGCTCCTGCGCTTTGCAGATCCTTGCCAACGTCGAACGAGAGGCCGGAGACCTTGACCGGATCGTGCACATCGTGAGGGTCTCCGGCATGGTCAACGCCACGCCTGATTTCACCGAACCGCCGGCCGTCATCAACGGATGCTCTGACACGCTGGTTGAGGTACTAGGTGATCGAGGCTGTCACACGCGGAGCGCATTCGGCGTCGCCACTTTGCCGGGTGGCGTTTCGGTCGAGGTTGAAGCGGTTGTAGAGATACGTGCGTAAGCTAACGGAGCGTATAAGAATGCCTCTGCGCGAACACTAGCTAATCCCGAGTTCGTCGGCGAAGGCCAAGATGCGGCCGGCGACGACCTCGGGTTGCTGCTCCTGGACGTAGTGCGCGGAGTTCTCCACAACCTCACCTCGTACGTCATCAGCAACCTGTCGCCACGCGTCCAGGACGGGAGCGTTTGCTGTTGGGCCACGGCCGCCCCAGAGCGTCAGGATGGGGACAGTTATCTTGACGCCCGCTTCTGCCTGCGTCCGCCAATATTCGCCGTCGACCTCGAGCCCGGCGCGATAGTCCGCGAGAATCGCGTCGACGGACCCGCGACGGCTGAACATGCGGGCGTAGTAATCGTGTTCCTCCGCGGTTAGGTGCGGGTTGCGCTCGAGGAATAGGGAGAAAAATAAGCGTGGGTCCTGGCCGATGAGCTGTTCGGCGACCCCCCGCTGTCGAAAGAAGTCGAAGTACCAGGTCCGGCCTGTGGTGTCCCTGTTTCGTGGTGCGGTTGCGCCTTCCGGCATCCCGTCTAGCAAGACCGCGCCTTTCACCCGACCCGCGTTGTCAGCGGCGATACGCCGCGCGGTCGGCATGCCTTTGTCGTGACCTACGACGATGAAATCTCCGATGCCCAGGTGATCCACGACTCCGAGCATGTCCGATGCCATCGTCGCGTTGTCGTATGCCTCAGGGGCACTACCACGATCCGAGTCGCCATACCCGCGCCTGTCAGGCGTAACGAGGGTGTAACGCTCCGACAGAATGGGTGCCACCTTTTCCCAGGTCCTATGCGTTCTCGGGAACCCGTGCAGCATCAGCAGTGGGAAACCGCTTCCCACTGTCTCGTAGGCGATTCGGATACCGTTGATTTTGGCGTATTCAGGCGTGCCGTGGTTCATGGCGCGGAGTGTAGCAGAGCGGTTTTCAGGTGACGGTCTCGAACGTGATCACTGGGCCATGCATCGGCCCTGTTGAGCCACCGGACGGCGAGCATCTCGGTAATCGCCGTCGCCGAGCCTGTTACCTCATCACCGCTATGGGGTGCGAGGCTGAACTTCTCAGTGAACGTGTCCCTGCACGGTTTGCCCAGGCTGGTCTCCATTGCGGTGAAGCTGGGGCCGGGTTGAACAGGTCAATGGTGGCGGTCATGCATCGCGTCTTACGTCAAATGTTCCCGGTGAGCCCGGTGGGGCATCTGAAGGGACTCGACTTTGGTCGTTCGGTATCACGCCTGCGCTCGGTTTCCGGTTCCTGCGGGTGCTGGGAGCAGTAGGGCAAACAGCGGATTTCGGGTCAACTGGACTGGAATCCTCCAAAGGGTGGTGAATCTGGCGGAACGCCGGGATGCGGTATCGCAGGCTGCCACACTGGATGTAGACGCCTGCTTGACCTGGCTGTAGGCTTCCGCCAACGAACGAGCAGTCAACGAGGGAAAAGCAAAAGGGGGAGTGCCATGGGACTACTGAGCATGGAGGGTGTGACGCACTGGTCGATTCCTGTGAATGACCTAGGTGAGTCTGAGAAATTCTACGGTGACTTGCTGGGCTTGGAGCACATCGGGAGGCTTGGCAATTCTGTTATGTCCTGCTTCGGGGTAGGGGATAACCGCATCATACTGTGCGAGCAGCCCAAGGAGATGCCACACCGCCCCAGTGCGCACGTACACCACTCTTTCACTGTGACGCCTGAAACGCTGACCAAGGCCTGCAAGGTGTTCATCGAGCAGGAAGTGGATGTTGCCGAACTGATTTATCGGCGCAAGGGCGTGTTCACTGGGCGTGAGCTTTACTTTCATGATCCCAGTGGCAATCGCCTGGAACTCCGTGACCCCACTTGGCATGAGGGTATGCCCGAGCCTACGTTTGAAGATCTCGTGGCGCGGTAGGCGCTACGAGCGACGGCGTTGCTGTCGTTCGTAGTAGTTCACGTACGCCTGTACGGTGGGTAGGTACGAACGATCGGCCTTGTCGGGCTTCGCGAAGAAATAGACCCGCACCTGCTCTTCCATGGCGTCCAGTGTGAGACCGTCGTGCATGCTGGCTTGGATCATCTCGCCGAGTTCGATGGTCACTCGCTCCACGGAGTCGATGGCGAAGGCAGGGTTCGCTGCCAGGAATCCTGTGTGCGCGGGCAGCAGGTAGCGTGGTTTCAGGTCCCGGGCGCGCCGGATCGACTCGATGCTCGCGGTTACATCGAAGTAGGGCAGCGTCATGGGCGGGTCAGGCATGAAGCGGTGAGGCATGTAATTCCCCAGTCCGTGCCCGCTGTAGAGTGCTTCGTTGGTCTCGTCGAAGATGCCTATGTGGTCCAGTGAGTGCCCGGGCATGAATACGACGCGGTAAGGGTGCCCTCCTAGGTCTAGTCGGAACCCTTCCTCCACGCTGACCATGCGTTCTTCGGGCACCGGAAGAAGCTCGCCGAAGACTTCCTCCCACTCATCCCCGAACACTTGGCGTGTCCCCTCCGCGAGCCGCGTCACGTCAGTCATGTACGGGACGCCACGGGCGTGGAATACCGCTTTAGCGTTGGGCAACTCACGCACTAGCCAGCCAGCTCCTCCACCGTGGTCGACGTGGATATGGGATGGAATCACGTACTCAATGTCGTTCGGGTCGAAACCGAGCTCCTCGCGTAGAGTGCGCAACGTTTCCTGTGCGACCACCGTGGGTCCGGGGTCGAGCAACGCTGGTGTTGGGCCGGCCACATACCAGACTGCATGGGGGAAGGCGCCGTCGGTTAGCAGACCTGCGGTGTCACGACCGTAGTCCATGTGGAGCTCGAACACTCCAGGGAAAATCTCATCAACGTCCATTTTGGCAACTCGCGTGGCTATGTTGGTACGCGAACAAGTTTATCCGTTGTGCCCGTGAGCGGCCGTACTCGGGGCCGTATTTTTCGGCGTAGTTGAGGAAGACTCCAGCAATGGTGATGGTCGCGATCAACATCTTGGTCTGAGTGCCGATGTCCTTGTTGCCGTGGGGCTCTTCGGTGAGGTAGGTACTCAACTTGATCCATACCCGGGCGAACCAACCGGCCATGGCACCTTGGCGCAGGTGGATCAGGCTGGCTTCAATGTCTCGGAGCTCGCCTTGCTGCAGGATGGGTTGCGCCAACGACCAAACACGCGGCTCGCCCAGGCACTGATCCAGTTCGCGTACGACGAGAAAGTTGAGGATCGGGCAAACAACCAGATCGAGTACGTGGACGAGAACCGGAGATCCGCAAGCATTTCGGGGAGGAGCTGGTCCAGTTTGATCTGACCTCGTTGATGCCGGATGAGGGATAGACGAACCCGGACTTTGACTGGGGCGCGGCGCTTGCGAAGGACGAGTAGCTAGCGGATCAGGCTGAAGCCGAGCTCGCGCTCAAGTACTTTGACGGCCGCGGAGATGTCCTCCTCCCCGATGCCCATGTCGAGCGCTTCGTGCCAACGGGCGCGTGCAGCCTCCAGCACGGGCAGCGTCACGCCAGCGGCATCCGCGACGTCGTGGGCGAGATCGGCGTCCTTGGTGATGAGGCGCACCGCGCCGTCGTGGCCGTACTCTCCGCTTATCACCCGTGGAGCGTTGCGCTCCCAAGCGCGGCTGTTGCCGGATGCCGTGCGAATCACGTCCACGAGCGATTGAGTGTCGACTCCCGTTTTTGCTGCCAGCGCGAGGCCCTCGAACGATACTGCGAGCGTGGTAGACATAATCAGTCCGTTGATCAGCTTGGTCAGGCTGCCCGAGCCCGAAGGGCCCATGAGGCGCACGGTCGAGCCCATGGCCTCCAGGGCAGGACCCACGGCAACGAACGCTGCTTGCTCTCCGCCTGCCATGATTGTCAGTTCGGCACGCTCAGCGACAACCCCCGAGCCCGACACCGGGGCGTCGATGAACGATGCGCCGCGTTCGGCTGCAGCAGCGGCGAGCGACCGTGCTTGGTCTGGGTTGATGGTGCTGTGGTCTACGATCACGAGGCCTGGACGGGCGCCTGCGAGGATGCCGTCGGGCCGGAACATCACGTCATCGAGCGCTGCAGCGTCAGGGAGGCAGGTGTGGAGGCTGTCGACGGTCGTCGCCATCACTGCGAATGTTTCTCCGGCGGTCGCGCCCGTGGCGGCCATCGTCTGCACTTTGCCTTGGCTGCGGTTTTGCACCGTCACGTCAAAACCCTTGCGCACGAGATTCGTACACATCGGAGTTCCCATCCGGCCCAGCCCGATCCAACCCACTCGCATCGCGATCCTCCATCAATCAGTTAGTAGCAGATAGCCAAGCGTGCCGGCGCCTAGAGGCACCAGTTCGTTCTGTGCTCGAGCGTACCTCGCAAACCAGCAGGGAATGCGAAGAGGGCTCCTGCCGCTGGCCCAAGCTCTTCGCCTGGTGACGACTCACGGCTTGACGATGTCACGTAGAGCGTGGTCATGTCGTCGCCGCCGAAGCCCACGCTGGTAGGCTTGCGGGCGTGGAGCGACACACGGCGATCGAGTGCGCCCGAGGGTTCGTAGCGTGACACGGCCCAGCTGCCCGTCGCCGCCACCCACACGCCACCTTCGGCGTCGACCGTCACGCCGTCCGGGGCGCCGTCGTCATCTTCTGGGAAAGTTGCGAACGTCCGCTCGTTCTCGATTCCGCCTGACGTCAGATCGTAGTCGAACACCAGGACGTGATTCGCCCGTGTGTCTGCCACGTACAGCAGCCGGTCGTCGGGCGAGAACGCCATTCCATTTGGCAACGTCATGCCTTCGTGGAGCTTCGTTGCTTTGCCACCAGGGCTCAAGCTGTACAGCGAGCCACTGCTGACACCCTCCGTGGGCAATACTCCGCAGATCACGCGCCCCATGCGGTCCACAAGTGTGTCGTTGAATCGGGTGTGCTCCTCGCCGGGCAACCCGTCGACCATGATTGTGAGGTTGTCTCCAGTGGCCAGGGCGATACGAGTGTTGTTCATGAAGAGCAGTAGTGCTCCATCCTGTTGGAGAGTGAAGGCATAGGCCGCGTGCCCGTCCACTACCGTTTCGATCTCCCCCGATGCCGGCGTGTAGCGGTACACGCGCTCAGATCGGTTGTCGGTCCAGAGGAGCGCCTGGCGTGGTTGGTCCCACAGTGGACACTCGCCAACTAGGTCCGGGTGTCTCGTCACGACATCGATAGTAGGCTCTGTCGTCATCGTGATTAGCCTTTCCCGCTGGCGGTACGGCCGCTGGGTATTGGGTGTCGTATGGGCAACGGGACGTCGGTCGCGATGGAGTGTATCGCGACCGCGGCCAGGCGATCACAGGCATCGGCGCTGTCGTGTGACGGTCGCTGAAACGCGGGCCCCGTAGGCGGGGGAGCGGGGGATGGTGTACGCGGGTGATTGCGAATGGGGTGGTTCGTGCGTCTTGGAGGGCGCTAATTAACGGATTTGTTCGCTTTTGGTCGAGATTGAGCATGGGTGGCTAGAAACGCGGCTGATTTCGCGTTGCTCGGTCTGCCTCTATGCACGATCAGCCAGTAGCATCGGAATCATAATGCTGGACCTTCTGGCCGCTCGGGAAGCTCCAGGTGGTGGCCAGATTACATCGACTTGGGCAGGTCATGGAGAGCGCAGATGGTGGCCCAGGAGTCCTGCTCGAGGGGTTTGCCGATACCTTGGGAGAGGAAAGTGTAGGCGTTCCAGCCGTTGGCGAGGCCCTGGTGGACGGTGGCGATGTCGAGGTGCTTGAGGGGGCTGAGACCGTTAGGGGTGAGGTGGGTGAGGGGTGCCCAGAAGCGTTTGTAGATGTCGGCGTGGTACTTCTCGAATGACTCGGTGTCTTTGCCGAACTTGGTGAGCGTTTTCTCCCACTGATCTCTGAAGGGGTGGTCGGGGCTGACCCCGGAGAGTCGCGAGTCGAGCCTGAGGCTGTCGGCCATGGCGGCGTCTAGCATGGTTTGGAACATGATGATGCTGGATGAGAGGAGCCTGAAGATGTCGATGGCCAGGTATTCGTTGCGAGTGACGAGAGCGACATAGCCGTCGGCCCCGACCGGGAAAGCTTCCATGTTGGCGGTGTTCCGTGCCAACTCGGCCTGGGAGTCGTGGGCAACCTTGAGGATGCGCAATGCGCTGTGTCCGTACTCGCTAACGACGTCCCAGGGGGTTCTTAGGTTGAGGTTCACGGTCGGCTCCTTGTGCGCCGGGCGGTTGTGGGAGAGCCCCCCTGGCTTGCCCTACGGTCGTTACTTGGGATTGAACGCCGGCCATTCCTTCATCAAGAGCCCCTTATGGGAGATCTCGTATCGCTTGCCGATCTGGGAGGCGATAGACCACAACATCGCAGGATTGCTCGCGATGACAGGAACGCCAAATTCCGCTTCCATCTCGTCGATGACATCCAGAGGATCCAGCACGGCACCCTGAAAATAAATGGCGTCGAAGCCTTGGTGCGAACGTACGGCCTTGCGTGTCAGCTGATAGACGACGTCAGTCTCCAAATCGACAGCTTGCTGCTCACTGGCGAACCCTGAATCTGCAAGGAGGATTTCAAGTCCGGTTCGTTCTAAGTGTTCGACTATGAGATTGTTCATACCTTGATCGAATGGGGTCATCAGGAGGACGCGCGTTAGGCCATACGCAGCTAGTGCGGACACACCTGCACTAAGGGCGGTGGTGAAAGGTATCGATAGGCTCTGGGCCAGTGCCTGGTTAAGCCCGGGATTGTGAACCTCGACGGGAGCTCCCGGAACCATGACGGCTTGCCAATCTCTTTGCTCAGCAAGAGTTTTAGTTCGGTCAACAATAGGATCCAGTTGATTTGCAAAATCTTGTAGTGAACCATGCATCACTTCAAGTTCGCACATATCGATATCAAGATCCGCAGGAATCATCTCTGCGAAGTGAGCGTAATGGCTTCGGCCCGCTCCGGGTTTCATGAATCCTATTTTTGTGGTTGCCACGCTGTCAGTCCTCCGCTTTGATGCATTCTTGTGACTGCCTCGGAGCCGCCCATGGCGCCCCCCGCGCTGTGTCTAGTGTGTGGCTGGGCCGAAATGAATTTATTCCTGCTTCAATCTGTGGTTATTTCAGCACGATCAAGTGTAATGGTTAAAGTGCGTAAGGCGTTTATGTGGAAGCCTGCCGTGGGTCTTGGCCGTGCTTGTTGGGCCCTACATCACCTCGTTTGGTTGCCCACACGAGGATAACTACTATAGGGATAATCAAAAGAAAGCCAATCCACAGCAATTGCCACCAACCGCTCTTGTTGATGTCATGCAGTCTTCTAGCACCCAATGCCACTCCCGGAATCAGTGTGGCAAGGCTAAAAATGGGTTCAAGCGGTAATCTGGTACCCGCACCTAAGATGCCGAATATCGTCGCTCCAATCGCAGCGAACAGGAACCACCACCAAAATTCTGCTCTGGTTGATCTATCTTTAAATATGGCGTAATTGCTGAAACTACGCTTTACGGAAGTAACAAAATCGACCATCGGTAATTCTGGAAATGACCCTGTGGAATCGGGAACCACTGATACCCTAAGAGGTGTGCCACATCCGCCACAAA
>Ga0302123_10000363_pt1 | contig 36915 bp, 31 predicted proteins | sample CB21_321_MG_FD_203109 | JGI IMG/M metagenome (GOLD analysis project Ga0302123, IMG submission 203109) | Marine microbial communities from Western Arctic Ocean, Canada - CB21_32.1 | ecosystem: Environmental > Aquatic > Marine > Oceanic | place: Canada: Western Arctic Ocean | collected 2017-09-28 | reverse complement strand
ATGGCAATGTTAATCGAGATGTGATGTTACCACATTTTCAATGAATGACGATGAATGCTCTTGAATGCTTAGATTGACAGCATGGTAAGTAAACGAGCAATGATAGAATGAAAGACGGTGTTAAGCGAATTTTGTTTGGCTGGGAGTGCTGCCGACAAGTGGCCGATTAACCGAAACTGTTATAGACAAAAAATCGCGGGTATTAAAAGATATACTCGCAAAAGTATTGCCGATGAATTTCACTGTCGGCGAGATTCACGAAAATAGTGTTTGTGCGCGAGTATATCGTTTGTAAATTAAGTTTGAATTGTGTTGTTTGCACAGAGAGTAGGAATTGATTTTGTCGAGTCCACAGAAAAGCCTGGGAGAAATTCTCAAGGAGTTTGCCCATCATCGTCTCGTCATGAAGCAAGAGTTGCAAAAGGTGATTATTGGTCAGGACGAGGTCATCGAACAGCTATTTGCAGCTGTGTTTACCGGTGGCCACTGTTTACTTGAAGGCGTACCGGGTCTAGCCAAAACGATGATGGTTAGTACATTGGCAAAGATTCTGGATACTTCCTTTAACCGAATTCAGTTTACACCGGATCTGATGCCTAGCGATATCACCGGAACCAACGTGTTAGAAGAGGACGATCGTGGGAAGCGCAGTTTTCGATTTGTCGAGGGTCCCATTTTCAGCAATATTCTATTAGCGGATGAAATTAACCGTACTCCTCCGAAGACGCAGTCAGCATTATTACAGGCGATGCAAGAGGGGGAAATTACGGTTGGTGGAATAACTTACGAGTTACCACAACCATTTTTTACGATTGCAACTCAAAATCCAATTGAACAAGAAGGCACTTATCCCTTGCCTGAAGCGCAGTTGGATCGTTTCATGTTCAACATCAAGGTCGGGTATCCGAGTCTAGCCGAAGAAGAGATGATTTTGACGGCAACTACTCGAAATGAAAAACCAGAGGTCAAAAAAGTCTTATCGGCTCGGGCGATTATTAATCTACAAAACCTGGTAAATCGCGTCGCCGTTAGCGAACAGATCGTGCGTTATGTTGCCAAGGTCGTTAGAGCGACTCGCCCTAAGAATGAAGATTCGCCGGAATTTATTAAAGAGTTGATTGACTGGGGAGCGGGTCCTCGCGCGGGCCAGTTCTTGATTCAGGGTGGCAAAGCGATTGCTGCGATGGACGGTCGTTTTAGTATTGCTATCGATGATATTAAACGCATAGCAATTCCCGTATTACGGCATCGTCTTAGTGCAAACTTTCAGGCACAAGCCGAGGGGATGACGACGGACGATATCGTCTTGCGATTACTGGAAGAAATTCCCTTGCCGACTGCTGAAAAATATGAATAGCTATCGAGATGGACTGCGTTACGCCAATGGCGATCTCAGCCATACTTGCTGTGAAGAGAATTATGCCTAGGAACTTACAATGACAGCTGTCGAGTCTTATTTGAAGCCGGAAGTGATCAATCAGATCAAGCGGCTCGATATGCGCGCTAGGTTTGTCGTTAAAGGGTTTCTACAAGGGTTACATGCGAGTCCGTTTCAAGGATTCTCGGTGGAGTTCAGCGAGCATCGGCGTTACACCTATGGTGATGATCCGCAGGACATTGATTGGCTTGTTTATGCCAAGACGGATAAATACTATGTAAAAAAATTCGAAGCGGAAACAAATATCACTGGTTATCTAGCAATGGATTTGAGCCAGTCGATGGCTTACACGTACCGACAGGAATTGAACAAATTTGATTATGCAATATGTTTAGCTGCGGCGCTTGGTTACTTAATGATTCACCAGCAAGACCCAGTTGGATTGGTGACATTTGATGAAAAGATACGCGACTTTATACCGCCTCGCTCCCGCAGATCGCAACTTTCAACTATCCTCTCGCGGCTTTCGACTTTAAAGCCCGAGGGGAAAACCGATATCTGCCAAAGTCTCAATCAACTTGCGTCTAGACTCAAACATCGTAGCTTAGTCATGGTTTTTTCGGATCTGCTAGTGGATCCAGAACCGGTTCTTGAATCATTGAGGCGATTGCGCCACGGGCGTCATGATATTATTCTGTTTCACGTGCTTGATGAAGCGGAAGTTACTTTTCCATTTTCCGGTATGGTTGAATTGCTGGATCCCGAGTCCGAGGAATCGGTGGTTGTTGACGCCGCTGGATTTCAAAAGGATTATATGCAGGAAGTCACGGAGTTTCGAGAGACTTATCGCCGAGAGTGCCAGTTAATTGGAGTAGATTATGTTGAATTGGATACGAGCATGCAATTCGACAAAGCCTTAACAGAGTATTTGTTGAGTCGTCGTGCGCGTGGTTAGCTCACAAACTGCTGGCACCTAGTACATATTTACATAGATAGTAATCACAGAGATTCACAGACGGTGGCTCCCTTGTTAGGTGCCTACGTCGAAACAAGGGATTTGAAGTTGTGGCTTTTTTGAATGCATCGATGATGATCGGTGGACTGCTGATAGCGGTTCCGTTTTTGATTCATCTGGCAATGCGTCGCAAGCCGACAGCAGAGTTGTTTCCCGCCTTGCGATTTGTTCGCAAAAAACAGGTTACCAATAAACGGACGCTACGATTCAAACAATGGTTGTTGCTGTTATTACGAAGTTTGTTGCTAGCGATTCTGGTGTTCGCCTTAGCGGGTCCATCCGCTGATCGTTTGGTTGCTGGCAATTGGGTTATCATCGGCGTTCTGAGTCTACTGATCATGTTGGTTGCTGTCGTATTGATAACTGCTGTTGCAGGTCAGGTGAGCCGCTCGGTGGTATTAATGATCACCGTCGTATTGTTGTTATTAACCGGATTTGACGGATTGTTTGTTTACAGCACACTGACAAACGATGAGAGTGTGCTTGTTGGTGATGAGGATGCTGCGGTTGCTGCGGTACTGGTATTTGATAATTCACCACGCATGGGCTATCAGCAAAATGATCAGACGCGTTTGGCTGCGGGGCAATCAATTGGCGATTGGCTCGTACGACAGTTACCCAATGACAGTCAGATTGCGGTGGTTGACTTGGCTGCGCAGCCCCATGTTTTCAGCCACGACATTAATTCTGCGGTGCATGCAATTGAACAATTGCAAATTACGTACACGCCGGAAACGTTGCAAACAGCAATTCGTAGTGCACTGGAATTGATTACGACCAATGAGTTAACGCGCCATGAGATTTACTTGTTCACGGATCTTGCAAAATCCGCTTGGGAAACTATTCCCGAATCATTGTCGGTGGCATTACGAGCAGCCGACGTCGAGTTGTTCCTAGTTGATGTTGGGCTAGAACAACCTGATAATGTTGCCTTGGGAATTGCCAAATTGAGTGGCGCTGTGTTAACTCAACACGGTAGCATTGACCTCACCGTCAATGTACAGTCGATCGGCCGCGCCACACAGCGAACGGTTACACTCAAATTAGAGAACCCGGATCTGACGTTGCCGGTTATTACCGATGGTGAATTGCAAACACCAACGGCCACGAAGTTGGCTGAACAAGTAGTTGCGTTTTCGGCAACGGAAGTTCCAACTGCGCAAGTGTTGTCGTTTTCCCTTTCAGGATTGGCACCTGGGGAACATCATGGATCGTTGACTTTAACGGGCGTTGATGGCTTGGCTATTGATGATGTCCGATACTTTACGGTTTCAGTTCGCCCGGCATGGAATATTCTCGTCGTTGCTCCTCCGGAGGTTCCAACGCGGTTCTTTACCGAAGCGGTTGCTCCCGCCTCGGAAAGGCAAATTGGCCATTCACCCTACCGCATAAAAGTTGTCCGTGACCGCAATTTAATAGGCGAAGAATTATCCACATACACCGGTGTTGTGTTCATTGATCCACCTCCATTATCTAAGGATTTACAGCAACAATTGTCACTGTACGTCGCCAACGGTGGGTCATTGGGTTTGTTTTTGGGTCATAACATGGAGTTGTCTGCCGATAGCTTGGAAGCGGATTTGATTGGTGGGACGTTGACTCGGCAATGGCGGGCAGACGCGGGTAACTTTTTGGAAATCCGAGATGCTCAACATCGATCGTTGCGATCCTTTCAAGCCATGGCCGGTTCGGTTCCTTGGGCCCGGTTTCCAATAATGCGGTACTGGCATCTGGAAAATCTCGACGCCCAAACGCAAACCGTGATGGAGTTTAGCGATACGCGCCACCCCGCGTTGGTGCAACGTAACCAGGGGAAGGGGACCGTTTTGACATTGCTCACGCCAATTTCGGAGCCAGCTCAGATTCCCCAACGGACGTCGTGGAACGAGTTAGTTAGTGGTGATGATAATTGGCCGTATTTCTTACTCATCAATGGGATTACTGAGACTCTAGTGAGCACTGGTGAATCACGTTTCAATTATCTTGCAGGCGAAACCGTCCAGATCAGCAACGCCTCGACGACCTACCCAGACCGCTATCAATTGTTTACGCCGGATGCAGACGTACAGGACACAAGGGTCTTAGCGGATGTAATTCAGATTCCGTTTACACAACGCCCAGGTGCTTATCGCCTCAAGGGAATTCAAGATGGCCCAATTGTTCGAGGTTTTTCGGTCAATGTACCGGAGCAATATAGTGACCTGCAACGTTTGACATCCGCTGCGCTGGAACGCCGCTTAAACGGCATTGATTTTCAAGTTGCTCGCAGTCGACATGAAATTGAATTTGGGGTCAGGCAGCGGCGGGTCGGGCAGGAGTTCTATCCGTTGTTACTGGTATTGTTTGCGATTGTGTTTTTCTTAGAACATCTAATGTCCAATCGATTCTACGGCCAGCAGCAAGCAGTAGCACCGATCGAATTGCAACCGGAAATTTAAAGGGATAAACGAACATGCAACAGTGGTCATTAGACCCCGTTTTTGACAGCTATGCAGTCGTGATTACGACGGTAGTGCTGCTGTTGTGCACGTTTCTATTGGTACGGCCTCGAAATAGTTTGTCTGGTGGGCGAGCGCGGGTGTTATTGGTCCTGCGGTGTTTAATCGTGTTGATTCTTGCCTTGGCTATGTTGCGTCCGAGTAAAACGATTTCAGAATTACAGACTAAAAAAGCCCTAGTCATGTTCCTCGTTGACGAGACACAAAGTATGACCCATCCCTCGATCGAACCAGAAATCTCGCGGTGGGAACACCAACAGGCAACTTGGGATTCGGTCCACCGTGTTCTTGATGCTCGAGCGGATGATGTGTCGGCTCGGCTATTTGGTTATACGGACACGATCAGCGAAAACAGAATTGGTTCTGCAGAGGCTTTTTCTGCTGAACCCTTGGGGATGCAGACGGATCTCGGTACCTCACTATATGAAGCGGTGATGACCGAACCAGGTCGACAAATTCACGCAGTTGTATTGATGGGCGATGGGACGCAGACGAGCTATCGACCTCAGATCGATATGCGTGAAGCGATCAGTGTCTTACGAAGTATGGGAGTTGCTCTGATTACCGTCCCCTTTGGCCGTGAGGGTGATACGTTGCAAGCGCGCGATGTGTCCATTGAGCAGTTGCCGCAGCAATATCGGGTGTTTTCGGGTAATGATGTTAGTATCGATTGCTTGGCACGACTAAAAGGGGTTGCGAATCGGCCGTTACGCGTGCAATTGCTATTGAAATCCGAAGATGAGAGTATGGTGGTCCAAGAGACAATTGAAATTGTGGCGGAAAACGCGGATGAAGTGGTTCCTGTCCGTTTTCAATGGACCGCCAAGGCACCGGGCCAATATCAAATGGCTGTGAAGATCGAAACTGTAGACGGAGAATTACTCTTACAAAACAATACCCAAACGGCATTTTTGACGGTTCTTGAGGGCGGATTGCGAGTTCTTTATTTTTATGGCAACCGGCTCGGTGAACAGTTAGAGCTACGTCGTTCATTGGGATCTTCACCAGACATCGAGTTGTTAGAAACCTACATTCGTCACGGCAAAAATCCCCGTTGGCCAGACCCACGCACCAACACAGTTTTAGATGGTGACTTTGATCTAATTATTATTGAAGATGTCCATTCCCAAGCATTCGGACAAGCAAATCTGCAAGCGATCGCTGATGCGGTAGAGCAGGGCAAAGGATTGATGATGGTTGGTGGGTACTATAGTTTCGGGCCCGGCGGTTATCGTCAAACTCCAGTGGATGCAGCCTTGCCAATTGAAATGGAAATATTTGAGAAGCAGGAAATTGGTGTCGAGAATCCGATTAGAAAGATGTTTCACCTCGATCGTGAACTTACGATGCGACCGACCAGTAGTCACCCTGTTACGAGCATCTCGTCGCTGACGACCGCTTGGAACGATCTGCCCGTTTTATTGGGAGCTAATCGTTTTCAAAAAGTGAAGTCGTTTGGAAAAGTGTTGCTCGAGACGGGCAAGCAGGAACCACTTTTGGTCTCGGGACAGTATGGACTGGGACGCGTACTGGCATTTGCCGGAGACTCCACTTGGCGTTGGGCACGCATGGGGCATGCGGCGGAACTCCGCCGTTTTTGGCGAAACAGCGTATTATGGATGGCCCGTCGAGAGGACCTACAGCAACAAGATATCTGGTTGCGGATGGATCAAAGAAGGATAACGCCGGGAGTTGAACTCGCTTTTGAACTTGGTGTGGATTCGCTGGGTAGTCGTGTTGTCGCCGCAGATGATTTGCGGTGGGAAGTCAAATTGGTTCGCAGTGGCGACGAGGCGGATGTGGTACAAGTCCGTCGCCAAAACCAACAATGGTTGGGGATGTTGCGCAACCTCGAACAACCCGGTGACTACAAACTGTCAGCCATCGCATTTGTCAACGATGAAGAATTGGGAACTGCTCAAGCAGCGTTTCAAGTTATCGATGTCCAGCCAGAGAAAAGTAATCCAATCGCTGATATTACTCAACTTAAACGCCTAGCTGCTATGACTGCGAGTGACGGTGGCGAAGTGGTTGCACCAGAAAGATTAGCGGAGCACGTCAAAGATATTATTGATAACGCTAAACAACTCGAAGTTGAGGTGCAAGTGACTTGGCAATTCGGCAGGTCACCAGGTAGCACTTGGCTGATCCTTACCATCATCTCGAGCCTATTTTCAGTCGAGTGGTTTTTGCGCAAAAAATTTGGCTTGGTTTAATAGTAACCGCGATGACGGTTGACCATCCGGCGCTAAGGCGTATACCAATGTGGATCTTGGTATTTGGAATCGAGTAATTCGTTGAGTAGCTGACGGGGGATGTCACCATTGGCCGCATCTGGTGCCCAATGTTGAATCAGAGCTTGTTTGAGTTGTTCTACGTCATGGCCGATATTTGCGACGAAATCTAGATGTGATCGGCTATGGCGATAATCGGGTTTTCGCGGGGGAATCGTGAGATACCGAGACATCTTTTCGAGGTCAAATTGACACAGCAGTGTGCCGTGGTAGAGAACATGGCTGCGCGTACGCCTGAGACTGTTGCCAGAAACCTTGCGGTTTTGATAGACGAGATCACTGAACCCTTGGATTTGGCAATGGATATCCAATGGTGCGAGGATACCGATCAATTCACTTAGAATAGTATCGTGACAATTTTGATTGTCATGGAATTGGGGATGTTGATCGAGATTTAATACGAGGGCATACATCAGGCAGCCAGGACCCGTCAACACAGTTCCTCCGCCGCTCGCTCGCCTCAATACCGCAACACCATCCTGTTGACATGCTGGCAGATTTAATTCTTCTTCAACTTTTCCACTACGGCCCATCACAACTGCATATTGGTTTGGTTCCCACACACGCAGACAATCTAGGTCACTGTTGTGCTGTTCGGCATACAGTAACAGCGATTCATCAAGAGCGATGTTTTCAACGGGCGAATCTAAAGTGGTATCAAACAATTGCATAAGCGACGCGGTGGGTACACCGTTCGGGTGAAAGGGGTTATGTGCACAAACGAGCGTTTTTTAGCTAGAAACGAAGATAGAATCTTGTTTTGACTTGACGCTACTAGTGACCAATCTACACTAAAATCTTATGGGTTTATGTACCCAAACTATGGAATATAAGGAGCCGGAAAACCTTGAGCGAGCAAACGGAAAATCAAAGACAAGAGGAGGTGGCCGAAAATCCCTCGACCTTGTCCTCAGCAGATAGCGCGTTGCCGGAAATCCGCCCACCTAATGCTGGATTTATCCTGCAGTTATTTCTGATTCCGATGATGATCGTTTCGGTGATTATTTGTGTTTGGTTGTTATTCAATTTTATATCGCGAGGTGAAACTCCCACCGAATTAGTGCGTGGCCTCCAGAAAATGAATAATGCCAGTTGGCAAAAAGCCTACACGCTGTCGAGTTTGTTACGTGCGCCGGCAAGCGAATTGAGGAATGATGAAGAGTTGGCTCAGGAGCTGATCTCGGTGCTAGAAACGAAACTGACGGAAGAGACCGCAGATGCCAACCAAGTAAAGTTAAGAATATTTGTCTGCAAATGTTTGGGTGAATTTGAAATCGACACAGGTTTATCCGCCTTATTAAACGCTGCGCAACAAACCGACAATAGCAACGACTTAGTGATTGCTTTAACGGCAGTGGAAGCGGTTGCCGTTCTGATAAGCAATCTTGATGAATCCGTACGCGCAGAGAATTACGACCGCATCGTCGAAACCTTGCTCGCTGCCTCCAATGAGCAGGCGGAGAATCCAGATTATGCCTTGCTTGTTAATCAACTTCGATCCGCCGCTGGATTTGCTTTGGGCGTCGCTGGCGGGGAAAAAGCAATCCAACGTTTAGTGTCTATGCTTGACGACGCCCATCCCAATGCACGATTTAATGCAGCGATGGGCTTGGCACGATATGGTAAATTGGAATCAACAGCGGTGTTATTAGAGATGCTAGATCCGGAAAACGAGGCCATTATCAGTGGCGAACCGGAAGGCAGCCATGCGTTTAAAAGAAGTGTTGTTATCACCAATGCAATTCGAGCGGTAGTTTCATTGTCCGAGTTTCATCAAGTCGCTGAGTTATCTGATTTGATTAATGCCATGCAGAAACTTGATTCAAATGAAAATGTGGTAAGCCAAACGAAATTGCTCGCAAAAGATGCCGTAGTAAAAATCCGAACAAAATGAATTAGATAACCTTAGGGTTTGCGAAAGCAAATTGAATGTCAGAATCATCAGATAACCATCTATTGCAAGGCAAGCGTGTTGCGTTTGTTGGAAAACTGGGAGGCGTGAATCTTCGCGAAGCCCAGCGGTTCGTAAGCCGCGCGGGTGGGTTTATGATGAATTCTGATGACGTGGAAGAAGCCAACGTCGATGTTATCGTACTCGGGGCGGAGCAGTGGCCTCCGACAAATCCTGAAAAATTATTACCGCAAACGGTTTTAACGGCGGTATCAGCGGGGCAAGCAGAGATCATAACCGAGACTCAATTTTGGGAACGGTTGGGGATGCTAGATCCCGATCAAAATATTCGCCGGTTGTATACGCCAGCCATGCTGGCAGAGATGCTGGAGGTTTCGGTGGCTGTGATTCGACGCTGGCATCGACGTGGGTTAATTATACCCACGAGGGAAGTACACCGTTTACCCTACTTTGACTTTCAAGAAGTTGCCACGGCTCGTCACCTCGCTGAGATGTTATCCGCCGGAGCCTCGCCCGCTCAAATCGAAAAACGATTGGCAGAATTGGCCAAATACGTCCCAGATGTTGAGCGCCCATTAGCTCAATTGTCGGTGATTGTTCAAGGACAAGAGATATTGTTACGGCAGGGCGAAGGATTGATTGAGCCCAATGGTCAAATGCGATTGGATTTTGACGCGATGGAGGAGCCTGACCATACGATCCGCGAAGTCCACACCGAGGGTGAATGGCAACTGGAGCCGCCACATATATCCGCTAAGGATATTATTGAGATTAGTGAACAAGATGTTTTGGCGGCACTCGACGGAGATGCTGGAGACGGCGGTCCCCGTATTTTGTCATTTGGTGGTGCACTTGATCGAGCGATTCATCCCGACAATCCAGAGTCGTTGTTGATGCAGGCAAGTGAGCATGAGGAAGCGGGGGAACTTGATTTAGCGATCGATGTATACCGCACATTTTTAACAGCATTTGGGCCTCGAGCCGAAGTGAATTTTCAACTAGCGGAATTGCTTTATCGTCGCAATGATTATGCTGCTGCTCGTGAACGATATTATATGGCGATTGAGATAGACGAAAACTATGTGGAAGCTCGTGCTAACCTAGGATGTGTGTTGATTGACACCGGTGAGTTGGAGTTAGCGATTGCGGCTTTATATGGCGCTCTAAAATATCATCCGGATTATCCAGATGTGCATTATCATTTGGCGCGTACCCTTGATGAACTCGGTCAACCTGAGAAAGCGATTGATCATTGGCGTGCGTTTTTGGTTTTATCGCCAGACAGTCCATGGGCTCAACAGGCACGAGACCGTTTGTTGTAAGGATACCCAACCCGTGCTGTGATTAGCGTGGTTCAACCAGTGAGCCAATGCATTGCAACGATTGACAGGAACAAGAATGTTTGAGAATGAACAACTAAACGATATTTTCTTTAGCTATACGCATGTTGAATCTACAACATGGTTATATCTAACGTTGTTTCTCACCGTTACACTGTTCTTCAAATTTGGAAGATTGTTTAGCATACGCAATTTAGACGTCTTTCTAATATCTCTTTTCACTCCGGGATTCCTGCTAGTTTCGCATGGAATGACGAACGGCTTTCAGGATATTGAACGCCTAGGATATATCGTGTTGTGGATCGTTGGCGGGATACTAGTGGTCAGAATGTTATATGACTGTACATTAGTAAGACGCCCTCTGCTGGAGCCAAACTTATCCGCCGGTGGACTTACTTTCTTGCTGGTCGCCCTGTCTATATTGTTAGTCAGCAATGTTACCGTCGGTTATTTAGAGAATGACAGACAGTTTGAAGTCGCGCAATATCCCAACCATATGCCGGGCTATCGTATTCTTGAAGATATCCCGCCAGTGGCAGTTGCTTTTTGGGAATCGCCGTTCGAACTGGTTCATCGAGGTGGCGAAGATCCGGGCGTGTATCGGTTTGAAATGACACAGCGATTAGCGCTGATTATTGTTTTATTGGCACACTTGGCAATCGTCGGTGGACTGATTTTATTTGGATCGCTGCATTTTCAGAATGTGAATATGGGTCTTGGTGCTGCCGTGTTTTATCTGTTGGTTCCCTATACTGGTGAAATGGGTGGGCATGTTCATCACGTGTTACCAGGTGCATTATTGGTTTGGGCGCTGTTGTGTTATCGCAGGCCGTTCATCGCAGGTCTATTTCTGTCACTTGCCTTTTGCATCTATTATCCATTGTTCTTATTGCCGTTGTGGATCGGATTTTATTGGCAGCGCGGTTTGCCCAAGATGTTGGTCGGAGTGGTAATGGGATGGGGTCTTTTGATCGCCGGATTAGTTTTAACGCAACGGCCAGAAACCGGCGATTTAATTTTACAGATTAAAAGAATGCATGGGTTCTTGATGCCCGAAATGGACAGAGATGTGTTGAAGGGGATGTGGCAATTACATTGGGTGCCTTCGTATCGCATTACCTTCATCGCTTTCTTTTTTATGATGAGCATTATGTTTGCGATTTGGCCAGCGAAGAAGAACTTAGCAACGTTGATCAGTTGTAGTGCCGCCTTGTTGTTAGCGACGCGATTTTGGAATGGTGGAGGCGGTGGGCTGTATCTTGGCTGGTCACTTCCGCTGATTATTTTGATTATGTTTCGACCGAACCTCGAGGATCGGATTATGTTGCCGCCTCAATCCATCAATTGATGCTTTGCGGGAGATCAGCAGTGATTGCGAAATTGCTTTTTGGAGGAACATGTAATGGTTGATTCGGTAGCAGATCACCGCGCTCAAGGTGGACAGAGGTGTGGGTGTTGTGTGATTACAGTAAGTGATACACGGACGGTGGAGACAGACACGGGTGGCGCTTTGGTAGTCGAGCGATTAACTGCTGCTGGGCACGAAATTTTGCGGCGTGAGATTGTTCCGGACAATCCAGAGCCGATGATCGCATTGTTGCGGCAGTGTGAATCCGACGCAAATATTCAAGCTGTTTTATTGACGGGCGGGACCGGCATAGCGGATCGTGATCAGACGTTTGAGACCGTCAGTGGTTTGTTGAACAAAATCATACCGGGATATGGCGAATTGTTTCGTTCATTAAGTTATGCAGAAATCGGTTCCGCTACGATTTTGTCGCGTACAGTCGGCGGTTTGATGTCACAGACGGTTGTGTTGACGATGCCAGGGTCACCAAAAGCGGTAGAGCTTGCTATGGATAAGATCATTGTACCGGAGCTTGGGCACCTCGTGCACGAAGCCAACAAATAGCCGACACTATGCGGCAGGAAGATTTACTCGCCGGACTCATTGATCAGGTTGATGAGAAGCCGCAACCGACCGTGTGCTCGGCGATTAAAGTTAAAGACCAAACGTGACATATCGTTTGTCGTTTCGTCATCTTTTTCTTCTTCGAGTCGCCCTGCGTGTTGTTCAAATTCACCACCATTAAGAATGTCCGTGAATTCTTGATTGATGGTGGCTAACAACGATTCGCTGAGTTCTTGGTGTAGTCGCAGAATTAAGTCTCGCCCAACGTACCGCATACTATGAAATACTCGGTAGTAATTCATGATCTCATGAGCGGCTTCTTCGTAATTGTCGGTAACCGAATACAGGTGCAAGTCGTCCGGAGAAATCATGCCGTCACGGAGTAGATGTTCGCGGATGAATTGATCGAGGGTTGTCCAGAAGTTCCCGCCCGGTGCATCCGCAAATATAACCGGCACCAATTCTCGTTTGCCGGTTTGAATCAAGGTGAGCACTTCTAAGGCTTCGTCTAACGTTCCAAACCCACCGGGGTAACAGACGACTGCGTCACATTCTTTGACGAACATGAGTTTGCGTGTAAAGAAGTACTTCATGTTGACCAATTTATGATCGTCGGCAATGATCGGATTCGCGTGTTGTTCAAAGGGCAGCATGATATTGAGCCCCATCGACATTTCACGACCGGCACCCACATGCCCCGCTTCCATAATTCCTTGAGCGGCACCTGTCACGATCATCCATTCATGCTTGGCCATCTCAGCACCAAACTGAACGCAGGCTCGATAAGTGGCTTCTGTGGCGGCTGTTCGCGCGGATCCAAACACAGTTACTTTACGTTGATTGCGATACGGTGCAAACACTTTGAAGGCATACCGCAGTTCCCGCAATGTGCGGCTGAGAATTTTCAAGTCGCCACGATCCACGCGATCGTCGGCTAATCGCTCAGCGGATAAGCGAATACGATCTAGTAGATCATCAATGCGGTTCTGTTTTTGGCTGTCGGACATATTTTGAATCCTCGGGCTCGATCGAATACTTTCATCAACATTCGTTGCAGCACTATTCTTCACTTTTTTGTCAGACAGTGCAAATAGATTTTGGCATGCCCGCGTCGTTTAGTGATCATTTAAACGAATAAGACTTGCCTCAAAATATTGAATACTCCGAATTACCATCAGCTGCGACAGCGTTTCGTTGCGGTAATTAGGCCGTGCGTTTGAGTCGCTGGTGTGCCATGATGATTTCATAAAAATCTTTGCTGATGGAGATTTTATCGTCAGAGAAATCTCGAATCCACAATCGCTGCGATAGCAAAGCATCGGTAAGTGCAGGTAGGATATCGCCTAATTGAACTTCGATGTGCGTTTCATGTTTGAGTGTGTTAGCGACGTCAGCATGGCCGGGCTGAGGAGGTTTCAATGGCAGGATATCACGTTGCATCGTAAAATTCACTCAATAAAAGCTGTAATTTCGATACAGGCGAAGCGAACGTCCATGTTCGCTGTGCATATTGCCCACACCTAACAACATCGTGTTGCTGTTCGAATAAATCGTCGGCAAAATGCCAATTCTTTGACGAATCTACTATTTTCCGCAAACTATGGCGCTCTTTGGCGACGGTCAAGCGGCTCCGTAGAACCTAGCCCCCGATGGTCGCTTGAAACTACTGGTGTATATTGAAGAGGTCATGAAAACGGATCTATCTTCCAATACTGGTTTTGACGGACTGCGAGTGGCGGCATTTGAAAGTCGCCGCAATACCGAGCTTGCGCGCCTCATTGAAAAACGAGGTGGTGTCGCTTTTGTTAGCCACTCCATGCAGGAAGTCATTGAGGAAGACAACCGACCGAGTATCGATTTAGCGAACCATATCATGACAGGTGAAATGGACGCACTGGTTTTGATGACGGGTGTTGGAGTGCGTTATTTAATGCGGAGCGTAGAACGGCATGTGGATATGGAGCGATTTCTGAATTGCCTCACAGATATGACAACGATCGCTCGCGGCCCCAAAGCGATAGTTGCCTTGAAAGAGTATGGGATCAACCCCACACTTACGGTGGCTGCACCCAACACCTGGCGCGAAGTACTAGCGACATTTGATACCCACCTACCTGCAAACCAAGTCAATATTGCGATACAAGAATATGGTAAACCCAACGCAAGTTTAGTTGCTGGTTTGGAAGCCCGCGGAGCTAAAGTTCACTCGGTCAAGGTATATCGCTGGGAATTACCGGAGGATACAGCGCCGCTTCGAGAAAACCTACAGGCCATTGTCGACGGTGACCGTGATGTTTTGCTTTTTACTTCAGCACATCAATTAACCAATCTCTTAGCATTAGCTGAACAATTAGATTTACTGGAATCACTGCGAGACGCCATGAAACGTAGTGTAGTTGTTTCGATTGGTCCGACCACGTCCGAATGGATTCGTGACAATGGATTAATTGTGGACCTAGAACCAGAACACTCAAAAATGGGGCAGCTCGTTGTGCATGCTGCTCAATTTTCCCATGAAACATTACAACGAAAACAAAGGATTCATCATATGCTCTCCGGCCCAATGTCCGATGCGTTAGACAAAAATGCCCCTTGGTTTGACAGTTTATTCTTACGGGCATGTCGGGGCGAATCGACCGATGTGACGCCCGTGTGGTTAATGCGCCAAGCTGGGCGATACATGCAAGAATATCGCGAAATTCGCAGTAAGACGACTTTTCTAGAGCTCTGCAAGTCCCCCGAACTGTGTTCTGAAATTATGGTGACTGCTGTTAACCGCTTAGGTGTTGACGCAGCTATTATATTTTCCGACCTCTTGCCGATTCTTGAACCGATGGGGCTCGATTTAGAATTTGCCAAAGGGGAAGGGCCGGTGATTCATAACCCTATTCGAGAAGCAGCCGACATTGATCGAGTTGTTGAATTGGAGTCGGTTGAGGCGTTGGATTTTGTTATGGAAACGGTCAAACTGACGCGTCAGGATCTACCGGCCGATATGCCGCTGATTGGGTTTTCCGGCGCGCCGTTTACATTGGCCAGCTATGCGATTGAAGGTGGCTCTAGCCGTAACTACTTGAATACCAAGACCATTATGTATCGCGATCCCGGTGCTTGGAAGGAATTGATGGGACGTTTTGTGCGAGCAATCACTCGTTACCTGAATGCACAAATCGCCGCTGGTGTGCAATGTGTTCAGCTTTTTGATTCGTGGGCGGGCTGTCTTGGAACCGACGATTATCGAGAATACGTTTTACCCTATGTGCAGGAAATAATTGCCGGCTTGGTCCCTGGTATCCCAGTCATTAACTTTGCGACAGGTAATCCAGGGTTGTTACCAATGTTGGCAGAGGGTGGCAATTGCGTCGTCGGAGTGGATTGGCGGACTCGCTTGGATGATGCGTGGGATATTATTGGCCACGATCGCAGCGTCCAAGGTAATCTTGATCCATTAGTATTATTGGCCGATGTTCCGACCATTCGCAAACGGACGGAAATGGTTTTAGACCAAGCCAATGGTCGCAACGGCCATATATTTAATCTAGGCCACGGTGTGCTTCAACAAACGCCCGTGGATAATGTTATCGCATTGGTTGATGCAGTGCATGAAATAAGTAGCCGGTAAAGTGGTCCGGTTCCATCGCCAGCGGACGAATGGGCGGGGCTCATGCTACAATGATTAAAATAAGATTCGATAGAAAAATAGCAAGGATACTAGATTACGATGACAGATTCTCTTTTTGAACAACTCGAACAACAATCTACCTCTGGTGGAGTGGACGCGGTGCTGAAACATTTGATTAGCAGCTTGCAAGAGGACAAGAAACATCACGAATTGTTCGAAGCTCTAAAGATGCAAGCCCGCCACCTCGCTGGACTACCGTTGCTCTACGGTGAAACAGACGATGATCTCGATTCCCAACAACGGACATTACTAGAAGACGGGTTGCTTGGTGCTTGCCGACAAGTTGGAACTGGATTACTCGAGGATGGGCGTGTCTCTGAAGGTTGGATGTATATGCGCCCAGTCGGTGATATGGCTGCTGCTCGGGAATTGATCAATAAGATTGAAATTCAAGATGACAATATTGATGAAATGGTCGAAGTCTTACTGCAAGAAGGCGTGGATCCAGCTCGTGGTTTTTCGGTCATGCTGCAAAATTTCGGTACGTGCAATGCAATCACAACGTATGAGTCAGTGATGCCTCAAAAAGGTAAAGCGGATCAACGGGCAGTGGCACAACTGTTGCTTAGACACGTGCATCAGGAGTTGTTTACAAATGTCAAAGCGGATGTCTCAACTCGTCAAGACAGTGTATTGCAAGCGCTTGACACAAACCAGGACGGTGAAATTTCCGCTGACGAAATAACCACTGCTGTTGATACACTTAAGTCGCTTGATCAAGACGGCGACAGCAAACTGACCATGGACGAACTCAAGCCAGAGCCGGCTGGCACCACACTCGCTGAACTGATCGACGGCCAAGAAGGTATGTTCGGAGAACACTCTTACCATATTGATACCACGCATTTGGCGTCGACTACGCGAATCAGCCGGATACTCGAAGACGAAGAAAGTTTGCGATTGGCATTGGACTTAACACAGTACGGTAAAGAGCTTCATGAGCAGTTTCAGTACGAAGGCGAAGAGCCCTTTACGGACATTTATCGCCACCACGCTTTTTACTATCAAGCATTGCTGGGTGAAAATTTGGACGAAGCTTTGGCTCATTTCAAAGATCGATCGGACAACGTGGATCCCAAGGAATGGGGAACCGCCGCCATTGAAATCTATATCGATTTACTCGCACGCGTCGGCAAAATTGAAGAAGCAATTGCCGTTACAATCGAAAAAATAAAGCCCGGTCAACGAACTATGGGTCTAGCACCTTCGTTGCTCGAACTCTGTGAACGCGGTGGCAACTATTCACCATTGATGGACGCTTGTCGGGGATCTGATGACGTGTTGGGCTTTGCCACAGGTTTGATGCAAGCGAAAACAATGATCCAGCTTGATTCCGCAGGGTGCAATTTGCCTGGCGAGTGATATTTATGTTGATTCTATAGTAAGAGAATGAAATAACGATGGTTGAAAAAGCAACGCTGAATAGCGAACGATTGCTGAGTCGCTTTCTGCGATATGTACAAGTGAACACGACTGCCAATGCACAAACTGATGAGTATCCCAGTAGTGCTGGACAATGGGAGTTAGGCGAGATTTTGCTCGCGGAACTCAATGAGATTGGGGCAGACGATGTACACGTGGATTCTAAGGCATTGGTGTGGGCGATGATTCCCGGCAACGTTCCCGATGCGGAAACAATCGCTTGGAATGCTCACCTCGACACATCCCCTGAAACTACCGGGGACAATGTGCAGCCGCAAGTCATTGAATCTTATGGCGGTGGTGATATTGTTTTGCCGGGTGATACCTCGAAAGTAATCACAGTTGCTGAATCGCCCGAACTTGAGGCATTAATCGGCAAGACTTTGATTACGACCGATGGGACAACGTTGCTCGGTGGTGACGACAAAGCGGGCATCGCAATTGTTATGGAATCCGCTCAATATCTTCTCGACCACCCAGAAATCCCGCACGGCCCGATTCGTATACTATTTACGTGCGATGAAGAAATTGGTCGCGGAACTAATCACGTTGATATTGAAAAAGTTGGAGCGGTGGCAGCTTATACACTTGATGGTGGTGGAGCGGGAGATATTGACATTGAAACCTTCTCGGCCGATGGACTTAAGATCACGGTACAAGGCGTCAACATTCATCCATCCATCGCCAAGAACCGCATGGTCAATGCCCTCCGCGCGGCAGGAGCATTACTCGAGCGAATGCCTCCGGATCAAGCACCGGAAACAACGAGTGAGCGGGTAGGGTTTATGCATCCTTATGTTGTTCAGGGTGGAGTGGCTGAAGTCGTGATCGACGTTTTATTGAGAGATTTTGATACTGAGCAATTACAAGTCAAAGCAGATTTAGTGACAGCAATCGCTCGGGATGTGGAACAGGATTACCCAGGTATTACGATTAACATTGAGCACCAGAAGCAATATCGCAATATGGCAGATGGTTTGCCGGTAGAGCCTCGAGCGGTTGAGTTAGCCGAACAAGCCCATCGAGAATTAGAGGTGCCCTTCCGTTTGAGCTCCATTCGTGGTGGTACCGATGGATCCATGTTTACCGAAAAAGGATTGCCGACTCCGAATCTATCCAGTGGCCAGCACATGCAACATTCGCCGTTGGAGTGGGCGTGTTTAGATGAGATGGTGTTGCAGGGGCAGGTTTTGATCCAAACGACAATGCTGTGGGCACGAAATGCGGATGCAATTAACGAGGTTTGAAAAATATCCAAAACCAGCCAACGCACTGGTAATATGCAAGTGATTAGATATTTGTAGTGGTTTTGATGACCTTGGAGTAAAAAATTATCTATGGATGACATCAAATACTTTGTTTTCGATATTGAGTCGATTGCCGATGGTGAATTAATCTCGCGGTTAAGATATCCGACGGCCGAGCTCGATCCTGCCGCCGCGGTTGCTCAGTATCGTGAAGAGTTATTAGAAGAAAAGGGATCAGATTTTATACCGCCTACCTATCACTTACCTATTTCCTTAGTAGTTGGCAAAGTGAACGCGGAATTTCAATTGGTGGACCTAGTCGCGTTAGATGAACCAGAATGTCGCCCTCCTGAAATCACTCGTTTGTTTTGGTCCGGCTGGGAAGCATACAAGAAACCGACATTCGTGACCTTCAATGGTCGTTCTTTTGATATTCCCGTCATGGAACTTGCTGCTTTTAGGTATGGCTTGAGTCTTAAAGAGTGGTTTGCATGGAATGCTCGGAACTTTGACCAACCACGTTACCGCTTCAATCATCACTCACACTTGGACTTGCAAGAAGTTCTTTCGAATTTTGGTGCTGCCAGGCTCAATGGCGGATTGAATTTAATTGCAAACCTAATTGGCAAACCTGGGAAAATGGATGTGGCCGGGGATATGGTGCAGGATCTGTATGAACAAGGTGCGCTTACGGAAATCAACAACTATTGTCGTTGTGATGTTTTGGATACTTATTTTGTTTTCTTGCGGACCAATGTTCTGATTGGGAAATTGTCGCTTGAACGTGAACAACATATAGTCCAGCAAACTCGCAGCTGGTTAGAATCCCAAGCAACCGATAATGCGATTTTTGAGCAGTACCTAAACAACTGGGGTGATTGGAAGAACCCTTGGGCTACGACTAAGGACGAATGAAAATGAACAACTCAGAAACATCACAGGCTGGATATGAGCTAGCGGATTTTTCTCAAATTCAAGGTGTCCCCTGTCCCTGTGGAACTGCTCGCCGAGCTTTTGCCGATGTAGAGGATTTTCCAGGCACCGTGCATGTCACTGAAATATGCATGTCTGCGAAATTACATTATCACAAGCAACTCACGGAAACGTATTATTTCTTGGAATGTGACGCGGATGCGCAAATGCAATTAGATGATGAAATAATCGACGTTAAACCTGGGATGTCGATTATGATTCGGCCAGGTACGCGGCATCGTGCGTTGGGTCAAATGAAAGTCTTGATTTTGGTCTTGCCAAAATTTGACCCCGCAGACGAATGGTTTGATTAATCATCAAACCGCTGTCAATTTGCCGCAACAAGCCATAACGGTTGTGCTGATCGAACCATGAACTACCTACTTTGGCGCCAAAATATCCATAAGGGAACAGTGCCCGTAGACTTGAATCAACCTGCTTTGCGTCTTATCCTAGATGGTTGGGAATGCCGCTTTTTATATTGATTTCATCCTTAGGGAGCAGAGATGCGACAACAAACAAAAATTCACCAGCTGAGCACAGCTAGCTTGAACCTTGTAATCGCCCTTGGCTTTGGTTTACTCATAGGACTAAGTGGTTGTTCAGATTCTCCAACGCAGCCCAAGGCCCTTGCACCGCCACCATCGTTTGATAATTCTACGGATGATTCCTTTGACTTTGATCCGCCCGCACCCACTGCTCCCTTAGATCTAGCACCCATCGAAGAACCCTTTGCAGATGAAACTGAAGACTCGGTGGAACCAACAGCGGGAACAACGGAAACATTGGCTGGCGATCCAAGTGAGCGAGAGGGTGTTGATTGGACGTTTTGGCGTGGCCCTGCTTACAACGGATCATCCCCTGAAACTGGTCTGATTGATGACTGGGACCCAGTCGGTGGTGCAGGCAGCAATGTCAGCTGGAAACGGACGGATATTGGTGGTCGCAGTACTCCGGTCGTTATGAATGGACGGTTGTATTTGTTAACGCGAGCGGAACGAGAGACATCTAGAGAAGGTGAAAAGATTGTATGTTTGAATGCACTTACCGGAGAAACGATTTGGGAAAATCGTTTTAACGTGTGGTTGTCTGATGTCCCGGATACTCGAGTCGGCTGGAGTAACGTTACGGCTGATCCGGCGACGGGCAATATTTATGCGCTCGGTGTGTGTGGCTATTTCCAATGTGTAAATGGTGAAACGGGCAAGACAATTTGGTCAGTACCCATGCATGAGCGATTTGGTTTGTTGAGCACTTATGGTGGTCGTACGAACACACCTGTGATTGTTGATGACATCGTTATTATTAGCTCGATTGTGATTGGTTATGGCGACATGGCAAAGCCCGCACATCGGCTTATCGGCTTTGATAAAAACACAGGTACGGTCGTGTGGTTCAACGGAACGCGTCCTTTACCCTACGACACGAATTACAGCAGTCCTACAGTTACTGCGTTGGCCGGTCAGAAGGCGCTGGTTTTTGGTTCTGGTGATGGAGCCGTTTGGGCCTTCCAGCCTCGAACAGGTCAACCAATTTGGCAGTACAAACTGTCTCGACGCGGGCTTAACGTGTCACCACTTGTCATTGGCGATCAAGTATTCAGTGGACACAGCGAAGAAAATATCATGGGTACGACAATGGGCGCGGTTGTGTTAATTGATGCTTCCGGAAAAGGTGATGTAACAGCGTCGGGTGAACTATGGAAACATGATGAGGTGATGATGGGCAAGTCGTCGCCGATCAGTATTGGCGATCGAATATATTGTTTTGATGATCGCGCGAAAATATATGTTTACGATAAAAACAGTGGCGAACAAATTGGAAATCGCATTGCCTTGGGACGAGTAATGCGTGGTAGCCCGCTGGTAGCCGACGGCAAAATTTATGCGATCGGTAATTCTGGAAACTGGGCAATTATGCAAACCGACGAAGATGCTGGTTTAATAAAAATTGCTAGCGGTCGATTGCCTGCTGGTGAAAGTATGGATGCTTCGCCCATCGTGTCTCACGGTCGGCTCTATCTGCAAACATCGGGTGGGCTGTACTGTTTAGAAGACTCAGCGAAAACCTCTGCAGTCACCGCTGGGAATCCCCAGGGCGTGGAAGCGGCGTTAGAAGATAAAACCGTTGCTCATTTGCAAGTGATCCCCGCTGACGCCTTGGTTAAGCCAGGTGAGCAGATTCAATATACAGTTCGCACTTACAATGCCGTTGGGCAACTATTAGGAGAAACAGATGCTGCGACGTTTACCGCTGCTCAGCATGGCGCATTTTCTGGTTCTGTCTTTACCGCTGCGGCAGATGTCGCTCACGTTGCGACGGATATCACCGTAACCGCAGGAGATGTCAAAGGGACTGCCCGAGTGCGAATTGTACCCGGCTTGCCTTGGAAATTTGATTTCGAAGAATTGTCCGCTCCACCGGTTTCATGGGTAGGAGCTCGTTATCGCCACATCGTCCGTGAAGTGGACGGGAGCAATGTCATGGTGAAGATAACCACTATCCCCAAAGGAACTCGAAGTCGCAGCTGGATGGGTTATTCAGATCTATCCAACTATACGATTACCGCCGACGTGCAAGGCGCACGAACTAATGACAAAATGCCGGATATAGGATTGCTTGCTCAGGGCTACGCTCTTGATCTTCAAGGCGAAAATCAAAAGTTGCAAATCAGATCTTGGGTCCCTCAGCAACGCATGGCTAAAAGTATCGATTTCAGCTGGAAAGAAAACACTTGGTATACAGTTAAATTCAAGACCGCTGTGGAAGATGGTGTTGCGGTTTTGCGGGCCAAAGTATGGGTTCGTGGAGAAGAGGAACCGCAAGCGTGGTTACTCGAAGCGACTGACGATGTGCCCAATACCCAAGGTAGCCCAGGCTTGTATGGAAATGCCAAAGACGCAGAATTATTCGTAGACAATATTTCTGTAACTGCAAATAGTACCGACGAATAAGAGACAAATATATAACGTAGGGACCCGCTTCCGACACAGGAGGAAGTGTGGACCGCACTGTTTACATAATAATATGGAACGGAGAATAGAGTAATGAAAAATTTACGAATTGCTGGAGTGTTAGGTTTTTGTTTCCTTTTGGGTTTTGTGCTAATGGCCATGGTGGGTTGTTCAACGGACCAAACGGAGAAAATCGACGTCCCTCAAAGCACAACAATCGATACTGAAACCGACCTGTCGGCGATCGATCCAGTCGATCCAGTCGATCCAGTAGATCCAGTCGATCCAGTAGATCCAGTAGATCCAGTAGATCCAGTAGATCCAGTAGATCCAGTAGACACTGGCGATCCAGCAGATACTGTCGACACAGTTACTCCAGCAAGCCTGTTTGCATTTGAGCTCGATGACAAAGGAAATCCTATTATCCAAAGCGGTGATTGGGGGCAATGGGGTGGAACTTCATATCGTAACAATACGCCTGTTGCTACGGGGATTCCAATTGATTGGAGTGTCGGGCGGCTGAATCGAGAAACCGGTGTTTGGGCAAATCAGAGAAACATTAAATGGGTTTCGCCCGTTGGAAGTCAAACGTATGGCAACCCTGTTGTTAGCGGTGGCAAAGTTCTTGTGGGTACGAATAATAGTGGGGGTTACCTGCCGCGTTATGCACCCAATACCGATTTGGGTGTGCTGTTGTGCTTTGATGAAAAGACCGGCGAGTTTCTGTGGCAACATTCGAGTGAAAAATTATCGACTGGTCGCGTGCATGACTGGCCTCTACAAGGAATCTGTAGTGCCTCGTATATCGAAGGAGATCGCGTTTGGTTTGTATCGAGCCGAGGATTGGTTGTCTGCGCCGATTTAGATGGATATTATGACGGCACCGATGATGGTGATATTGTTGGCGAGCGGGCGAGACTGGCCGATATTCGCTCCAATGATGACGCCGCTATAGATACAGTAGCACCGGCAGCAAAAGCACTAGATGCTGGAACCGTTGATGACGTGGTGCGAGCAGCTGTGGCAAAAGCTGGGTTTGAATTGCCGCCTGAAGCAGCCGTTACGGCGGATATAGCAGGAAAAAAATGGACCATTGTGGCACAGGTCGATGGTAATGAACGTACGTTGATTGCTCAAATTATTGGTCCTAAACTTAGCTTGTTTAAAGTGGTCACGGTCGCTGATAAAACGGAAGCCGATACCCTGTGGGAATACAACATGATGGCGGAATTAGAAGTTTCCCAACATAACATGTGTAACTGCTCGATCACGGCACTTGGAGATATCTTGTTTGTTAATACCTCCAATGGCCTCGATGAATCGCACCTTAACCTGCCTTCACCAGATGCACCTAGCTTTATTGCCATGGATAAAAACTCGGGCAAAGTATTGTGGCAAGATGGTTCACCAGCAGCTCAGATATTGCACGGGCAATGGTCTTCGCCGACCGTAGCTTTGTTAGATGGAGTTGCTCAAGTTATTTTTGCTGGTGGCGACGGGTGGGTATATAGTTTTAAAGCCAATGGTGGCAAAGACGGCGCTGGCGAGTTGCTATGGAAGTTTGACGCTAATCCAAAGGCCAGTAAGTGGATCCTAGGCGGTCGTGGTACTCGTAATAACTTAATCGCTACACCGGTTGTATATGACAACAAAGTCTATATCGCTGTTGGTCAGGATCCTGAGCACGGCGAAGGCGTTGGACACCTATGGTGTATTGCGGCAAATAAGCGTGGTGATGTCAGTCCGGAATTGGCTGTGGATATTGCCAGTGGTGAGATTCTTAAACACCAGCGGTTACAGGCGGTCGTTGAAGAAAACGGGCAGGTCGCTCGTGACAATCCCAATTCATCTGTTCTCTGGCACTATAGCGATGTTGATCGAGATGGCGATGGTGACATCGGGTTCGAAGAACGAATGCATCGTAGTTGTGGAACCGTTGCCATCAAAAATGACTTACTGTATATCTCAGACTTTAGCGGACTATTCCATTGCTTGAATGCTCAAACTGGCGAGGTTCATTTTACCTACGACATGTTTGCTGCGGCGTGGGGTTCACCGTTGATCGTTGATGGGCATGTGTTTATCGGTGACGAAGATGGCGATATTGCTATTTTTGACTTAGCGGCTAATGCGACTACCCCGATTAAAGAGATCAATATGGGTAATTCAATTTACAGCACACCGATCATTGCCAATGGCACCTTGTTTATCGCTAACAAGACCCACCTATTTGCTATTGAAACAGCAGAGAGCGAATAAGAGTCGCCACGTCGCTGCTATTTAATCGGCATCTCTTCGATGGGGATTTCCTCTTCGATTTTGCCGCGGATCATGCAGTGATTGGCTTTGCCTTTTTTGTTGAGCTTGGCAAGTTTCTCTTTCGCGTCTTTTTCTTCGTGAAAAGCAAATTGTGCGACGATTTTCATTGTCGGCGAGTAGATATTCCAGATAGCTGTTTTACGAGTATAGGTTTTCTTTTTTCGTGGTCGGCGTTTCTTGGGCGCTGCTTTAACAGCCTCATCTTTTTTGACAACAGCTTCTTTTTTAGCGGGCTTTTCCGCCGCTTTTTTCTTAGTCGCCGGTTTTTTGGCGACTTTCTTTTTCGACGCAGCTTTCTTCTTGGGCGCTTTGGCGGTGGCTTTTTTCTTTACTGCCGTTGGTTTTTTCTTGGTCGCCTTCTTTTTCGCCATGGAATTGCTGCAATCTGTTGGAGTCGAGTGAGCTGTATGAAACGTACGAATGTCGTCAGATTTCGCCGGTTTAGAGGTGAAATGGCAGAATTCGTACTAGATATTGCTCGTATAATAGTGAAATTCAATCACTCAGTGCAAACCGAATACCGCCGCGACGGCGGTGAACGGGGCAATTAGTCGCCAATTTGTTGGATTTCGACAGATTTGCGTCGCAATTGACCGCAGGCAGCATCAATTTCGTTCCCCTTTAGTTGTCGAAACTGGACATTGATGTTTCCAGCTTCAAGGATGTCACGAAACCGCATGATCGAACTTTGCGATGGTCTTTTATATGGCAGTCCGGCGACTTGATTGTATGGAATAACATTCAGTAATGCATTGCGGTGCTGCAGAATGCGAACAAGTTGTCGAGCATGAACGATTTGATCATTGATTTGATCGAGCAAGACGTATTCGAACGTCAGGCGTCGCGACGAGACGTCGAAGTAATGGTCGGCGGCGGCAAGAATTGCCTCAATACCGATATTCTTATTAACTGGAACCAGTTCGTTACGTAATTCGTCATTAGGGGCATGCAACGAGACGGCGAGTTGAAAGCGGGTATTGAGCTCGGCCAATTGATGGATGCCAGGTGGTAGTCCGACAGTGGAAATAGTGATTCGTCTAGCACTGATCCCTAACCCGTCTTTACTCGTCGCGATATCTAATGCTGGCAGCAGATTGTCTAGGTTTGCTAAGGGTTCGCCCATACCCATCACGACGATATGACTTAAGCGTTCATCTTCGGGTAACAAGCGTTGAAGCACGAGCATTTGTTCGATGATTTCGCCTGTTGTCAGATTGCGATCGACTCCGTCGAGGCCACTTGCACAAAAAACACACCCCATTGCGCAACCGACTTGGCTGCTGATGCAAATCGTTCGTCTCGCAGCATCACGTAACAGCACACACTCGACCGCTTTCCCATCGCTGAGCCTTAACAGTAGTTTCTCTGTTCCATCTTTTGACTTCTGGTGCAAGGCGGTGGTCGTGGTCCAGATATCGAATTCGGCAGCAGCGCTATCTCGCAATGACTGTGGCAGGTCGCTCATATCGGCGAACGCAGCAGCTCGACTTTGAAATAGCCAACGCTGAATCTGTGTTGCGCGAAATGCTGGTGCTTGTTGGCCCGCGAGCCAAGTTGAAAGAGCAGATTGTGATTCTAGAATATGAGGCATAGGTTTAACGTATTATTGCACGCGAGGATCGATAGATTGGGAGTGGTTGGCGATAAGCTGTTTAATCGTACCGTCGTTTAAGGCTTGCTCAAATTGTTCAACGGATTCGATTACCAAATGGCTACAAAATTTAACTACCCAATTATGCACCATGGGACTGATGGTGATGACTATTTTTCCGCTGCGAAATGCTTCCCACATTTCAATAGCGGTTCCCATGGAGGCGGTGGGCGCAAAGGCGACTAGACAATCGACTTCTCGACACATCCGATTATGATTAAAGAAGGTATCCCGACCAGTGTCGTCATCATAATCAATCGACTGATTATGGTTGGCCAAGGGGTCATACACTTCGGCATCGTCAAAAGTTGACAACAGCAGCTGTTCGATTTGTTTGCGATAGTTTTGAGCATGTAACTCAGCGGGTATTAACGAACCCTGCATTATTCCGGCGATAAAAAATCTCATAAGGCTCTCGGTTTCGTTCAGTCGACGGTTCAGGCTACAATCTATAAGATAGGTAAACAAAAAACATTCATACTTGATGCCCGAATAACGGTATCCAGTGTAAACCAATTTAAGGGATAGAAAAACGTGGTGCCTCCTCAAATCTCACAGACTCCAAAAATTAAACGTACCGCGAAAGAACGCGAAGCACTATATAGTCAAGTTATCGAGATGATGGCGATTCCTGGCGGCAGTGGCCAAGAAGCTGAGATTGCAGAGTATATTCGTAGTTCATTGTTGGCTGCGGGTGCTAAGGCTAAGGCAATCCGATTCGACAGTGCCCACCGCCGTACGCGGATTAAGGGTGAGGTTGGTAACTTGATCTATCGTATACCTGGTACGTTGGGGCGGTCTGCTAGCGGAGTGTCTGCTGACCACCGCATGCTGAGCGCTCATATGGATACCGTTCCAATTTGTGTTGGTAGTCGGCCACAGCGCAAGGGTCGGAAAGTCACTTCGATTGACTCGCACACGGGCTTGGGCGCTGATAACCGTGCTGGCTGTGGCGTCATATTATCGACTGCGATTGAATTACTCAAACAGGATTTGCCCCATCCGCCCTTAACATTTGTGTGGTTTGTTCAAGAAGAGGTGGGACTGCAAGGATCGCGGTTTGCTACCATGAGTTTGTTTGGAAACCCCAGATTGGCTTTTAACTGGGATGGAGGTCAACCCGCTAAAATGACGATTGGCGCGACCGGTGGCTATCGGATGGTCATCGACGTTAGCGGAGTTGCTGCCCATGCTGGAGTGTGCCCTGAACGCGGAGTCAGTGCGATTGCAATTGCTGCTTTGGCGATCGCTGATTTACAGGCACACGGCTGGCACGGTTCAATATCCAAAGGGAAACGCCGTGGTACATCTAACGTCGGAGTTATTCGAGGGGGTGAAGCTACCAATGTCGTCACCGACCATGTGTTTGTGCGAGTAGAGGCACGTAGCCACAATCGCCCGTTTCGAGAACGGATCGTGAAGGAAATCGAAAAGGCCTTCATGCGAGCTGTTAAGCAAGTGAAAAATGAGCAGGGGCAAATTGGCGCGGTCTCGATCAACGGACATTTGGATTATGAATCGTTCTGCTTGAAGCCGACGGAACCGTGTGTGAAAATTGCCGAGTCGGTAATTAGCGCCCAAGGTGCTACGCCGATATCTGCAATTGCAGATGGCGGCGTAGATGCGAATTGGATTACAGAACATGGCATCCCGACCGTGTCGTTGGGTTGTGGGCAAGCCAATGCACATATGGTGACAGAGTCACTAGATTTACCGCAATATTTGTTAGCCTGTAATATTGGTTTGTCGATCGCTCAGGGTTTTGGTGCGTAGCATCCTAAAGGAGATTTGCGATGCAAGATGATGATGAACTTTGCCTTTGTTTTCACGTATCACGTAGAAAGGTTGCGAATTTTATTCGCATTGAACGGCCGGTCCGAGCCTCTCAAATTAGTGATTGTTCTGGTGCTGGAACAGGTTGCGGGTGGTGTCGTCCGTTCTTACAGAAAATGTTTGATAATGCGGTACAACAGGGAAAAACAGCTTCTGTGTTACCATCTGCCAAAGAATATTCACAAATGCGAAAAAATTATATCGACGAACAACAACGAGCGCAAAACTCAGAGGACGATGAACTGGTTTAACTAACATGCTTAACATATGATTGGATAAGTGCAGTCGTTCTACTAGTTGGCCGTTTAGCCATTTGTTTATTCTTTTATGTTGCCTTGAAGATTTTGAAATCATAGTTTGAAACCATCAGACTCAGCCATTATTGATTATGCTCAACTCGACCCCGATGTGCGGTTGATGCTTGAAGTGCGCGATGATAATGCGGCGGCTTTTGAGGAATTGGTATCACGCTATCAGGCGCGGCTGATTTCGGTATTCGAAAATACGGTGGGGCGTCAAGGACAGGCTGAGGATTTGGCACAGGAAGTATTTTTGCGCATCTATCGAGCTCGTAAACGCTATCAACCTGGAGCTCGCTTTTCAACTTGGTTATATAGAATTGCACACAACGTAGGGAGTAACGCTCGCCGTAGTCTCGCACGTCGCCATGAAGTTAATATTGTGGCCCAGTCGACTGGTCAAATGTCCGTGCAACCGTTGAGCCAAATGGCTAAAGAGGCAAGTGCCTTAATGCCCGCTCGACAACTCGACCAAGTTGAGCGAGCAGAAATTGTACGAGCTGCGATGGAATCGCTGAATCAACGCCAACGGATGGCTTTGATGCTATCAAAATTTGAAGGTATGAGTTATGAAGAAATTGCGATCTCGATGGAACTAAGCGTTTCCGCAATCAAGAGCCTGCTCTCGAGAGCTCGCGTTAACTTGCGTGAAATACTAGTTCCCTATATGCACGACGGGATGCTTCCGGAATCAGTCCATGATGTGCTGCAAGAACCGACAGCAGATGCGGCAGAGATTGATGTGCATCAAGACAAAGACGCAGCGGAAATGGAAGGAGGTATGCAATGAGTGATGATGAGCTAGATGAAAACAAAACAGTCGAATTACAATTGGACGATTCATCGAATCAAGATGATCAAGATGATCAAGTTGATCAAGAGAGTCAACAAATTGTTGCCTATCTTGACGGTGAGCTGGATTCCGCAACGAATGCCGAAATTGAGAAACGCTTGGCCGACGACGCTGAATTTGCGCTGCGGTTACAACAACTACAACGGGCTTGGGAATTGTTAGATGAATTACCACGCGCAAAAACCAATATTGATTTTACGCGCAGCACAGTTGAATTGATTGCAGTTTCCGCTGAAGACGATTTACAAGCGACTAAGAACCAGCAAACCCAAAAGAAGATTCAGTCGTGGCTGATCCGAAGTGGATTGGTTAGCCTCGCGATTGTTATGGGCTGGTTTATTGGTGATTGGTATTTTGGACGTGCACAACGTCAATTAATACAAGATTTTCCAGTGATTCATCAATTAGATGAATATCGTTTGACCGAAGACATGGAGTTTCTAAAGCAGCTTCAGGATACTGGGTTGTTTAATGAGGAGCCTAACATTGATGAATAAAACAAATAATCTACGTTGGTCGTTAACGGTAGTGCTGATGCTTGTCGCAATCGTTCCTACGCACCAGGTTTGGAGTCAGTTGAGCCAAAGTGCGCCCAAAAGTTTCCAGGAATTATCCCAATGGCCCGCTCGTGAGCGAGCGAATCTACAGCAAAAACAGACGCGGTTTGAGCAACTTGAGGAAAACGAGAAGCGGGAATTACGACAATTCCATCAGACGTTGCAAAATGACCCCGCGCGAGAACAGTTGACTCAGATTATGCATTCTTACACGCAGTGGTTGCTGGCGTTACCGTCGGTTGAGCGGCGACGAATTCTTAGTTTGCCACGCGCAGAACGGCTTGTTGAAGTTGAGAAGATTGTTAACGAGCAAAAATCCAGTCGTTTTAAAGAACTGTTGAATTCACGACTCGATTTCGATGACTTGAGCGTTGTCAGCGATTGGATGAATGGCTGGATGCAGACAGAGAAAGTAAATATATCCAAATTAGTATTGGCAGTTACAGAGGACTTAAGCGAGAACATGAAGCAACGTATTTCATCGATTCGAGACTCGGCCGCTCGTGTGCGGTGGATCATTTTTGCGTCGTTAGAAAAAATCGAGATGCAAAAATGGACGGAGACGTTTCCGCTATGGCAACAGAATACCGATCAATTATTGTCCATGGTATCACCAGGTGCTCGAGAGATTTACGAAGAAGCCCAAGGTGAAAAAGAGCAGTTACAATTGGTCATGCGATGGGCCTACAACGCGTATGTGGCACAACGTTTCGATTGGATGAATGTTGATGATCGTGACTTGGCTAAGTTCTATCAAGAAGAATTGAGTGCCAAGGACCGCGATATGGTGGATCGCCTGCCTGCTGAGCAATATAAAGCAACGCTGCGGCGACTTTATTTCCGCTACAATCGGCAGCCGCGGTTTTTTGAAACGAACTCTGAAAATGGTACCCCGTTGGGCCTGCCATCGATTCCATTAAACGACCGGTAATGTCACCACCGCTGTGCTAAGTAATCCACCACGGATATCTCTTGAGAATAGGAATGCGTATTTTCACATCACAAGTGAAATATCGGAATATTTAGGTGGAAGTTGGCTTTGCAGACGGCATTAGTGTTGTCATAGATACGTGAATATTCTTATTCTACGGTGAATAGATTGACTTTAATAACCCAACACCGCAGATGGTGCGCTTACGTCATTGTAGGTAGTGCATCACAGCATAGGAGCGACGATTTTGTTAGTTGCAGCGACCACATCATGTTTCCCAGACTTGACACTAGACGAGTCCCTCGAGAGATTAGCAGATCTTGAATTCACAGCAGTTGAAATAGCGATCGATGAATCGGAAAATCAAATCAAGCCTTCAGAGATTCTTGCAGATGTGGAAAATGCATATGATCGTTGTCGAAAATCCCATCGTTTAGACGTGGTCAACTATAGCGTGGGGATTACTGCAACGGGTGACGAACATTATCAGCAGTTTGCAGCTATCTGTGAATTGGCTCGGATTACCAAAGTTGTGTCCATCACAGTCCCGTCCGCTGAATTGGGCACTCCGTTTAATGAAGAAGTAGAACATCTGCAGCGACTTGTGGCATTAGCACATAAGGAAGGCGTGCAAGTCAATATTCGCAATCAAAGTGATTGTCTGGCAGCAGACCCGGATACGATTACCGTCCTCTGCGATAACGTCGACAACCTCGGATTGGCTTTCGACCCGAGTGTATACATATGTGGTTCTGAAGTTGGCAAAGACCCCGAAAAGCTAACCAAATACATTCGACATTTGTATTTGCGTGATAGCAGTCCCGATGATTATCAGGTGCGAGTAGGTCAGGGGACGGTGGATTATGGTCAACTTGTACACACTTTAAATAAGATGCAATACCGCCGAGCAATGAGCGTGGACATCGTTCCCCAAGAAGGCATTGAACATTCCGCCGAAATGCGAAAAATGCGACTGCTATTGGAAAGCTTACTATAGACACAGTCGCTGCCGCCTGTGAGCCATTGTCAGAAAACCTCCAAGTTACGCCGAGGTCGACTAAATTTTTTGGACGATCCAATCTGATGGATTGATTTTCTGTCGCTGGTGTCTGATAATGAAATATCTATTAGATAGTCGTTTATTTTGGTTATGGGGCAGTATGATGGTTTTGTTTTCTAGACGAATTAGTGTAGTGGTATTATTTGCTTTTATTGGAGGAGTCGCATTATTTACGATGCCAGCAGCAGCCAGTAATCTTGACGTGTCGATAGAAGAGTGGGGAGCGACTCCTGAGGGTCATGAGATCCAGTTTTATACCCTAAGTAACAAACAGGGCATGACCGTGCAAGTTACGAATTATGGTGCGACGGTTGTGTCAGTGAATACTGCTGATCGCAACGGTAAGATCGCCAACATTAACCTGGGATTTGATTCGCTCGACGGTTACCAGTTAGGTCATCCTTATTTTGGTGCAACGGTAGGGCGTTATTGTAATCGTATTGCCAATGGCAAGTTTTCAATTAATGGCACCGAATACACTCTAGCTCAAAACAATGGCGACCATCATCTGCACGGTGGAGAAAAAGGATTTAACCGTGTGGTTTGGTCTGCGCGAGTAGTAAGACGCCTCGGCGGTATTGGTGTTGAATTTAGTTATGAAAGTGTTGATGGAGAAGAAGGTTATCCCGGTAACGTTTCCGTCACAGCAACGTATGTCCTAACAAACCGTAACGAGTTGGTGGTTGACCTGCAAGCAGAAACCGATCAGCTAACACATGTGAATTTGACCAACCACAATTATTGGAATCTTAGCGGTGTGGGGAGCGGAACAATTCACGACCATGTCCTGCAAGTTGAAGCAGATCATTCCTTGGCCGTAGATGCAGGACTGATTCCAACGGGTGAATTACTTAAGGTGGAAGGGACGCCGTTGGATTTTCGCACTTCTCGCGCGATGGGAGAACAAATTGAGAAGAACGACTTAGATCCCAATGGATATGACCACTGCTTTGTTCTCAACAGTAAGGGTCGGCGTCAAACGCTGGCGGCAGCCGTCACGGACCCAGCATCGGGTCGTGTCATGAAGATATTCACCGATCAGCCGAGCCTTCAGTTTTACACAGGTAATTTCCTTAGTGGTAGTGAAGCAGACGGCGGCAATGAATACCAAACTGCTTTTTGTCTGGAAACACAGCATTTCCCGAACTCTCCCAATACAGATACCTTTCCAAGCACTTTACTGCACCCAGGCCAACGTTATCGCCATGTGACAGTGCATGCGTTCAGTGCTGAATAATCTCCTCCTGTCTGATAATTGACCAGCTTTTTTCTAATCGATCTGTTATAAGTGTACGGATGTACATTATACTGTCGATAAGCATTACAACACGGATAGGAGTGTAGCCTTCCAAAACATCTCTCCTAACGTTGTTATTTCTTAATGGAAAGGAATCTTCCTGTGGCGCCCACAGATGCATTAACTCAACGACAATTATCAGTATATGAATTTATTCGTGACAATATTTTGTACCGTGGGTATGGTCCGACGGTCCGTGAGATTGCCGCTGAATTCGGCATTAAATCTCCCAATGGAGTGGTCGGGCATTTAAATGCGATTGAGAAGAAGGGCTTGATTGTTCGCGATAAAAAGAAATCTCGCGCGATAGAACTGACCCCCGAAGCACTCGAAGAAGAACGTGGTTTACCGTTGGTCGGAACGGTCGCGGCTGGAATGACGAATCTGGCTTTCGAGCAGGATGATCGAGTGGATTTCGGCAGCATGTTTTCCAGTAGTGACCAATTTGTATTGGAAGTAAACGGGGATTCCATGATCGAAGCCCACATTGCCGACGGTGACTATGTCGTTGTTAAACGTCAAACAAACGCCAATCCAGGTGAGATTGTTATTGCTCAAACGGATGAAGGTGAAGCCACGCTGAAATATTGGTTTCCTGAGTCAAACCGAATTCGGTTGCAACCGGCTAATAGAGATATGGAGCCGATCTATCTAAAGAATGCAAGCGTTTTAGGTGTTGTCGTTGGTGTTGTAAGGCAGGTTTAAATACCCCGCTGGGACACTAGGCGGCTTGCAAAGACAATCAACCTGTTTGGTCTAAGTGGTTATTGAGTTTGTTGTAGAGCGTTTTTAGAGAGACGCCGAGTTCTTTGGCCGCATCGGGTTTGTGGTTATTGTGTCGTTCCAGTGCAGCATGAATCGCTTGCAATTCCAATTCACGCAAACTCAGTGGTGGTAGCACTGGCGTACTCGTTAACGTGGCAGTCGCATCAAGCAACGCGTCGTTTGATGGCGTATGAAAGCGAGCCGGCAGGTGTGCTAGCGTAATTGGTAGTTTGTCCGAGAGAATGGTTGCGTGTTCCACGACATTGGCGAGTTCACGGACATTACCTTTCCAAGTTGCTCGACTTAAGGCAGCGAGTGTCTCCGAGTCAAATATCTGTTCGGGCTTGAGTTGTTTTTTGTGTTGGGTACGGCAATAGAGATGGGCCGCTAACAATGGAATATCTTCGGTTCGCTGTCTCAGCGGCGGCAACGATATTTCAAACGGATTAATCCTAAACAACAAGTCTTCACGAAACTCACCTTGTTCCACCATTTGTTCCAGGTCACAGTGTGTCGCACAAATCACCCGCACATTGACGATAAAGGACTGGTTATCGCCGACTCGTCGGATTTCCCCACTCTCGAGAACCCGCAATAAAATAGCCTGCGTGTTCTTAGGCAACTCACCGATTTCATCGAGCAGTAAAGTTCCATGGTTGGCCACTTCAAATAATCCACTGCGTTGTTTTTCGGCGCCCGTAAAGGCTCCTTTACAATGACCGAATAATTCGCTTTCGATTAGATTCTCAGGTAGCGCTCCGCAATTTACCGCAACAAAGGGATGTTCGTGCCGATTACTGCGTTGATGCACCTCGCGAGCCACAAGTTCTTTACCGGTACCAGTTTCTCCGCGGACAAGAACAGTTGAATGCGTGCTGGCAACGCGGTCAATCAGTTTTTCGACCTGTTCCATTTCGGAGCTTTGGCTAATAATCGGCGAACTCCCGACCACTCGATCGAGCTGATGTTTAGCCGCTTGATATTGGCGAGCTAATTGATTCTTTTCGCTTATTTTTTTCAGCAGCGACTTCAATTCGATCAACTTGCAAGGTTTCGTGAGGTAATCAAAGGCGCCCTGTCGCAGCGCCGCAACGGCTGTTTCGATCGAGGATTTTCCCGTAAGGACGATTGCATCAATATCTTCAGATACTTCTCTAGCATGCGTCAGCAATTCGATACCGGACATGCCTGGCATATCAAGATCGGTTATTAAACAATCGTAGCGATCTTGTTCAAGCGCAGCGACGGCTGTTTCCCCATCAGGGCATACGGTTACCGTATGGCCCATGCGTGGTAGCTCGATACTGAATAATTCCTGTAAGAACTCTTCATCGTCAACAAACAGGATGTGCAAGCCTTTAGGCGACTTGGTGTCCTCGTTCATCATGTCCATAGCCTCTTTCATTTCTCAATGCTTGTGTGGTAACTGGTAATTTGACAGTAAACACAGAACCCTGGTTCGTGCCTGGGCTGGCGGCGGTAATTATGCCACCATGTTCACTGATGATACGGTAGGTAATCGAAAGCCCCAAACCGGTACCCTGCTTGTTTTGTCGCCTCGTAAAAAATGGTTCGAAGACCTGCCCCAGAACTTCTTCGGACATCCCGCAGCCATCATCGGAGACGGTGATGGTGGCCGAGCTTTTGTTTCCGTCGAGCGTTATCATAACACGTCCATTGCGGGAGATACTGTCTAATGCATTGGTTACAAGGTTTAGCACAGCTTGCTTTATTTCGTGACTATGAACCATTGCCGTTGCCGGCGATTTGATATCGACCACGATTTGTTTTTGTTTATATTTTCCAAGATGCTGAATCATATCGACGGTGTCTTGGATAATAGGAGAGAGTTCGGTTGATTGCCTTAGGATGTCACCTCCGCGAGAGAAATCAAGTAATTGCTCAGTGATGCCTTTGCAGCGGAAAGCTTCCTGTTGAATTTGTTTGAGATATTTTTGGATGATGTTAATTTGCTCATCATTTTGAGGTGACGCTGTCTCGGCAATTAATTCAGCGACTCGACTTTCCAACGATTCCGCACATATGGCGATGGTCGCTAGTGGGTTATTGATTTCATGCGACACACCTGCGGCGAGGAATCCGACGCTGGCGAGTTGTTCGCTACGAATAGCTTCTTGGGTACGAATTTTAACCTGCTCGTCAAGATCGTCACGGATCAGTTTAAAATTACGAGTCATATTGTTCATGGCGAGGGCAAGTTCAGAGACCTCGTCATCGGTATCGGTGACAATTTCATATTCGAGGTCGCCGCTGGCTACGCGACGTGATCCGGCAATTAGTTTTCCAAATGGACGGACAATCCAGGCGTGCACCATACGAAATACTTGGATCAATAAAATTGCAGCAGTGATCGAAGTAATCCACGTAATTACGATCCAAGTTCGGTATTGCAGTCGCACTTCATCGACGAGCGAATCCATTCGATTTTGTAGAATTTTAGGAAGTTGTGCCGTCCGCAATTTGACTTGTCCAAGGGCTACACCGATGACGGCGTAGGAATCAAGCGCATCACCTAAATTGGCTCGGCGAATCTGTTGTCGTATCAGTTGGACTTGTTGGTTCACATCTCGGATCAACTCCTGTTCCTGATGTATATTCCCAATGATTTCTCCTTCTTGTTGAGACGTACTAAGTTGTAGATTGTATTGGCGTGTCGAAAATTCTATCAGGTCGAGTTGATCGTTGAATTGCGTAACGGCTTTG
>Ga0302123_10000362_pt1 | contig 37022 bp, 34 predicted proteins | sample CB21_321_MG_FD_203109 | JGI IMG/M metagenome (GOLD analysis project Ga0302123, IMG submission 203109) | Marine microbial communities from Western Arctic Ocean, Canada - CB21_32.1 | ecosystem: Environmental > Aquatic > Marine > Oceanic | place: Canada: Western Arctic Ocean | collected 2017-09-28 | reverse complement strand
CTTGGCCAACGACCGCAGCTTCCCCCAAGAGGTCATTGACCGGTACGCCGTTGAGCACAGTTTATCCGTCGAAATCGACATTGACCGGTGCTATGGATATGCGGATAAAGTCATCTGCGCACCCCTCGCCGCCGCAGGCGAACTCGTCCGTCACGACCCCAACCTCTTGGCCCAAGCAATCCTCTCCATCGCTCAAGCCCAGAACCTCTCTCAGGCCTCCCCCCCGACTCCCAGCCGACCTCGCCGCAATCTCGCGTAACGCGTAATCTGGTTTCCAACATAGCGTCCCATTCGATTGCGAAATAGCACACGACTGCCTCCACAAATGGCGCAACATTGACACTTGAGGTAGCCAGTGCAAATAGCTCGTGACTAGAGAGGTTCAACGGCCCGGGGGCAACCCCCTGTATCCCCGAGCGCTTTTCCTCCCCCAACACCGTTGCTTTCTCCGTTTACGGGCCATATTGCCCTTGTTATACTCCCCTCATGGTTGAATATGAGCCCGTCATCGGCCTTGAGGTTCATGCCCAGTTGCGGACCCACAGCAAGATGTACTGCAGCTGCCCTGCCGATTACCAGAATGCTCCACCAAACACCCGTGTTTGCCCCGTTTGCATGGGCCTGCCTGGTACCCTCCCCGTGATCAACCGCCTGGCGGTGGAGGCAGTCATTAAAACGGGCCTCGCTCTCAATTCGGAAATCGCTGAGCACACGAAATTCGACCGGAAAAACTACCCCTATCCCGACTTGATGAAGGGCTACCAAATCTCTCAGTACGACCTGCCCATCTGCATCGGCGGCCAACTAGACATTGAGGTAGGCGGCATCTCCAAGCGCATCGGCATCACACGGGTTCACTTGGAGGAGGATGTTGCGAAGCTTTTCCACCGGACCGATGAGGCCACCGGCGAGCACTATAGCCTGCTCGATATAAACCGATCAGGCGTGCCGTTGATGGAAACGGTGAGCGAGCCCGACATGCGTTCTCCCGAAGAGGCGCGGCAATATCTCATCAAGCTACGTGCCATTCTCCAATACCTTGGGGTCTCCACGGGCAGCATGGAGGAAGGCTCCTTCCGTTGTGACGCCAACGTGAGCATTCGTCCCAAGGGAGAGACAAGTCTGGGGAAGCGAACGGAAATAAAAAACATGAACAGCCTGCGGGCTGTCTTCCGAGCCATCGAATTCGAAGTACAACGGCAAACGGAGCTTGTCGAGTCGGCGAGACCCATTGAGCAGGAGACCCGGGGTTGGTCCGAAGAGCGGGGAGTCACCTACTCCATGCGCAGCAAAGAGGAGGCCCACGACTACCGCTACTTCCCGGAGCCAGACCTGCCTCCCCTGACCATCGACCGCGCGTGGACCGAGCAGCTCGCGGAGCGGCTTCCTGAACTCCCCGATGCGAAGAAGCTGCGGTTCGTCGAGCACTATGGGCTTTCCGACTACAACGCTACTATGCTCACAATCAGCCTCCAACCCGCCGATTTTTTCGAAAATTCCTTCCGTGAGTACCTCCATAGCTATGGCCTCGATACGGACAATGGTACGCTGGCAAAATCGGTAGCAAATTGGACCATGACGGAGTTAGGGCGGGTGGTGAACGCCACGGGAACGGAACTTGAGGATTCTCACCTTACCCCGCAGCATGTAGCAGACCTGCTCCACCTTCTCCACGAGGAGGTCATCGGGACGTCCCAGGCGAAGACGACTTTCGATGCTATGTTCACCACCGGCGAATCGGCCCAGGCGGTGGTCGATGCAATGGGCCTGACCCAGATAACCGATACTAAGGCCATCAATACCGCGGTAAGTACGACCATCGGAGACAACCCCAAGGCGGTGGAGGACTTCATGAGGGGTAAGGACACTGCGGTCAAATTTCTGGTGGGCCAGGTGATGAAGGTCACGAAGGGCAAGGCCAACCCCACCGTAGCTGCCGCTATTGTTAAGGAGCAATTGGAGCGCATGCGCACATAGCAAATGCACTGGACCCAGCGGGTCCGCTCGTCCTTTGGACACCTTCAGGACAGACGGATTCCTCCCAACCTTTTATACTTTCTGGAGTTCGCTGCTGCGACCCCCAGACCCCCAAGAGGAGATCACGTGTCGGATATTATTAGCTTTGCAGTTATCGTGGTGGCCATCCTGTTGGTGATCACCGTCCTCCTCCAGGCCCGCGGCGGCTCCGCCGGCCTGTTCGGCAGCGCCGGCACCACCTTTCGCACCCGGCGTGGCGTCGAGAAGACCCTGTTCCAGTTCACCTTAGGCCTCGGGGTGATCTTCGTGGTCCTAGCGCTGGTCAACGTCCGTTTTGGTTAACCCCGTGGCCGGGCCCATCATCACCCTCACCACGGACTTCGGTGCCTCCGACCCAGTAGTGGGCGCCATGAAGGCCGTCATCCTGGGAATCAATCCACACGCAACCCTCGTGGATATCACCCACGAAGTGCCCCCCCAAGACATCTCGGGGGGCGCCTTCCTCTTCGATACAGCCTTTCCCTACTTCTCCCCCAACACCATTCACGTCCTGGTCGTCGACCCCGGCGTTGGCACAGAACGTCGTCCCATTTTCCTTCAGGGGCCCACAGGCTGCTTTGTTGCTCCTGACAATGGCCTACTTTCCTACGCCCTTGCTCGCGCAGGTGTATTCCTGCCCACCTCTGAGGCATCTTCTTCAGGAAGCGTCTCCGTGCCATCGGGTTGGAAGGCCTATCACCTCACCAACGACCAATACTGGCATAATCCAGTGAGCAACACCTTCCATGGGCGCGATGTCTTTGCGCCAGCGGCAGCCTATCTGAGCAGGGGGGTGCAGCCCGAACGCATGGGCGCCGTCATCGACACCCTGCGTGTCTTTCCCATCCTTCAGCCCCAGAAGAAGCACCGCTATCTCACTGGATGCGTGCTCCGCGTGGACCATTTCGGCAACCTCATCACCAACGTTCCCGCGAGCAGCCTCGCAGATGCGCATGGCTCCATCATCGTTGAGGTGGGTGGTCAAAAGCTCCACGGTCTGGCCGATTCATACCAAGACGGGACGCCACTTCTGGCAATCCTCGGCAGCCACGGCTACCTGGAGATCAGCGCTCGGAGCGGAAACGCTGCCCAGGCGCTTGGCCTGGGTGTGGGTGCCGAGGTACAAGTGGGACTGGCCCCCTCACCCTAGCACCTCACCTTAAATCGACTCATGGCGGACAGGATAGGGCCTGCAGCCAGTTCAGCCCAAGCCCAGTTTTCCGGGATTGAGGATATGGGCCGGGTCTACCGCCTCTTTCAATCGGCGGGCCAGGTGGAGCCCATCGCCCCACTCCCTCGCTGTGTGCCGATCCAGCTTCATTCCGATGCCATGGCAATACTCCACACCGCCGCCTAATGTCAGCGCCATATCCAGAAGCGTATCGACGGCTTGGGCAAGTACCTGCTGGCGGCTGCCCTCGCCTCCCTCCGGATCGTGGACAAACACCGAGTAAAGCCCGGGGCCTGTCCAGACAGCGGCTTCGGTAATTTCCAATCCGTGCTCGGCGGCGACGGACTGGGCCTGACGATGGTATTCCAGCACCCGTGAGACAGGCAGGGCCAAGTGTAGATAGTCGGCGGAGCGCCACTGGGCGCGCTCCCACCGCTCGGTGGGCCGCAGGGGTTGAACTTGTTCCCGCCAGCGGATGGCGGAATCGTGACGCTGCTCCCAGTAGCGCTCCGTGGGCCCCGGGCCCAGATCAACACCACCGGCGGCCAGTCCCTCCGTCATAGTCCGCGTACGCTGGGCCACCACCTCCTCACAATAGCCCTCAAAGCCAAGGTAGAGAATGCACGGATGGTTTTGGCCGCCACCACTCGACGGCTCCTCCGTCAGGTCAATCAGTGCGGGGATGAGGCCAAGGTCAAAGAGCCGAGTCACCAGGGGAAAACCCGCCTCAAAAGACTCGAAGCCCAACGTTGCGAAGACACGCGACTCCGGCTCAAGGAAAAGTTGAACGGTGGCTTCGGTAATAACGCCCATGGTCCCTTCCGCGCCGATAAAGAGAGGGTCGATACCGGGCCCGCTGCTGGGCTGGGCCAGAGGCTTAGTGCGGACCACCGATCCGTCAGCGAGCACCACCTCCAGAGCCCTAACCTGGCGGCCCATGGAACCGTACTTGCTGGCCTGATAGCCCACGCTGTCAGTCGAGATAGCACCGCCAACCGTGGCGATCCCAACACTCCAGGGATCGTGGCCCAGCTTGAAACCGTGGCGATGCGCTGCTTGGTCCAGGTCAGCGAGCAAGACGCCCGGCTGAACCCGTGCGAGCCTGTCGGCGGACGCGATTTCGATGATCCGGTCCATCGCGTGCAGGTCCAGCGCAATACCGCCATGCAGAGGTATTACGCCACCCATGACGCCGGTGCCACCAGCGTAGGGAACGACGGCAACACCATGCTTTTGAGCCAGGCGCATCACCCGTGATATCTGGGGGGTTTGCGTGGGACGTACGACCGCGTCAACGCGAAGATGAGTGAGATCCTGACGTCCGAACAGCCGATAGGGGCCAAGGGCGTCGAAGGAGTAGCGCTCGCGGGACTCGTCGTCGCTCAACACGGCTTGAACGCCTACGATGGCTTGGAGTTGACGGATGAAACTGTCAGAAGCCATGTGCAGAATATATTACCTCACTCAGCCCTCACCTTGGTCATCTCCCAGCGGGAGAAAAGCAAGCGATAGCCGCACAGACTCCAGTCGACTAAGCCACGCTTCGGTCTCGCAGAGCGAGCGATGGTGGAACATCGTTAGATGGGCGTGCTCAGGTTGAGCGATGGCGCCAGGCAATCCCCGGCGGCGGCGCCAGTGACTTTTGCCGGCCCAGAGAAAAATGGAGTTGCGGCTGATGAGTTGGGCCAAGAACCACTCCCGATTTCCCGCCCACAGAGGCTCCCTAATCCAGACTCGTCGCGCAGTCCATCAGACGAGGACCGTGACCCTAGGCCAAACCAAATCGCGAGTCGCGCTGTAGTTGCCATCGGCAATCCAGCCTTCGGGAGCAACGACGGATTCTTGAACACCACGCCGCAACGCTGGAGTGTAGTACATCTTCAGGTCAACCCAACCTGGCTCCCAGGTGCTGGCTACGGTGGTGCCAAGATAACGACGACTCGCTGTGAGCGCTACCAGGTTTTGGACGACCGATGGTCATAGCCTCACCCAGCCCTCTCCTTATGGAAAAGGGCCGTACGCGCTCAACCTTCGATAGGCTCAGGATGAGCAGAAAGGTTAGCTACCATCTCCATTTGGCTTGTGATAATCCCACATGGTGCCTTCCGCCGAATCGGTGAGGGTGATGCCCATCTCGGTCAGCTCCTCCCGAATGCGGTCGGCCTCGGCGAAGTCGCGTTGGGCGCGCAGCTCGTTGCGTTTCGACACCAATGTTTCGATATGCTCCCCAAGCTCAGGCGGCACCTGCGCCTCATGCTTGTCGAAGGTAAACCCCAATACATCGCGGCCCAGCTCCAGCAGCAGTTGCTTGGCCTGGGCGACCTCACGGCCTTCCTCCGCCGCGCGGTTGATGTCGTGGGCCAAATCGAAGAGCGCACCCAGCGCCTGGGGCGTGTTGAAATCGTCGTCCATGGCCGCCAAAAACCGCTCCCGATGGGGAAAGGGATCCAATTCATCTCGTGATAACTCTGACCAATGAGAGGTTGACGAGGAGGTTGGAGCCCCCACATGAGGGTGCAGGGCACTCCCCTGCCGGAGGCGGTCGATACCCCGCTCCGCAGCGGCAACCGTGCCGTCGGAATAGACCGCTGGTGTCCGGTAGTGGGAACTGAGCACAGCCATGCGCAGGGCATCGGCGGAAAAGCGTTGGAGAGCATCCTGGATGGTCACCATGTTGCCCAACGATTTGCTCATCTTCTCCTGGTCCAGTTGTAACAACCCGTTGTGCATCCAAAACCGTGCGAAGATCTGGCCGGTATACGCCTCGCTCTGGGCAATCTCGTTTTCGTGATGGGGAAAGATAAGGTCCTGACCACCTCCGTGGATATCCACTGTCTCTCCAAGATAGCCTAGGGCCATGGCTGTGCACTCGATGTGCCAACCCGGTCTCCCGGACCCCCAGGGACTCTCCCACGCCGGTTCGTCCGGCTTGGCACCCTTCCACAGGACGAAGTCCATGGGGTGCTCCTTGTGCTCGTTTGCTTCGACCCGTGCCCCAGCGCGCATGCTATCCAGGCTGCGATGGCTAAGCTTCCCGTAGGATTGATTCCGAGTTACCCGGAAATAAACATCGCCATTGGCCGAATACGCATGCCCCGTTTGGACGAGCCTATCGATAATATTGACTATGCGGGGCACTTCCTGGGTGGCTCGGGGGTAATCATGGGCACGCTGGATGTTAAGCGCATCCATATCTTCGAAATACCCGTCGATGTGCTCCTCGGCTAGAGCCTCGACCGTCGTGCCTCCTCGGCGGGCACGCTCGATGAGCTTGTCGTCGATATCCGTGAAGTTCTGTACGTGATGGACCGGATAGCCGCGATATTCAAGGTACCGGCGCACCACGTCAAAGGAAATGTAACTCATGGCATGGCCCACGTGGGAGGGCGAGTAGGGGGTGACGCCGCAGACATACATGCGCACGGTGTCGTTGAGAGGGGTAAACTCCCATTTCTGACCAGTGAGCGTATCGAGAATCTTCATGTCGTCCCGTCTGAAGCGGTTGATGCTTCACTCAGCGAGGCGACAGCGTAGGCGGCGATGCCTTCGCTTGAGCCGGTGAAACCCATCCCGTCGGTGGTGGTGGACTTTACGCTGACTCGGTCGATGGAGAGGCCTAAGGTCTCAGCAAGGGCTTCGCGCATACCCAGTACGTGGGCCGCTAGCCTAGGCAGCTGGGCCACGATTGTAGCATCCACATTCTCCACTTTCCATCCGCTTTGACGCACCAATTCCACGGTTCGCTTGAGGATGAGTAGGCTGGAAACACCCGGTGGAAACGCTGGATCCCCTATCCTGAAATAGGTTCCCAAATCACCCAAGGCTGCCGCGCCGAGTAGTGCGTCAGCAAGCGCGTGGGTCGCTGCATCACCGTCGCTATCGCCCTCTAAACCTCGGTGGAAAGGCACGTGAACGCCGCCCAAGACCAAGCGTTTACCCACCACCAGTTTATGGGCGTCGAAGCCCATACCAAAACGGACCATTATTGCTCCTCTCCGCTATATCCGCCCACACACCTTCCCCTCACCCTACCCCTCTTCCAGGAGAAAGGGGTCCAGAAGCGATGCCGCCACCAGCAAATCTTCCGGCGTGGTGACCTTGATATTCCGATAGGAGCCCATAAAGACACGGACATCGCCACCCAATCGCTCCACCATCGCCGCATCATCGGTCACATCAACAGTCACTTCGCGGTGCGCCCGTTCCAATAGCTGGCGCGAGAACACCTGGGGGGTCTGCACCATCCAGAGCCCATGGCGGTCGGGGGTGCTCTCCACCTTTCCCTCTTTTCCCACCACCTTAACTGTGTCCTTGGCTGGGACCCCAGCGATAGCGGCTCCAGTCTCGACTACCGCCTCCAAACCCCGCACGATGAGCTCAGGCTCCACCAGTGGTCGTGCACCGTCGTGGACGACCACCCACTCACAAGGCGGGAGCACGCTAAGCCCCAGGGCCACCGAGTCCTGACGCCGTGGCCCACCTGCTTTGACGCTCCGAACCTTTCGCCATTGGGTCTGCTGCTCCACCATCCGGGCGGCATCCCACAGGCTCTGGCCCTCGGCGGTGACGAGCACGATGGAGTCCACAGCGGAACAGCGTTCGAAAACATCGATGGCGCGCAACAACAAGGGTCTGCCGTCGAGGAGCGCGAATATCTTATCGACGCCACCCATACGCGTGCTGGAGCCGGCGGCGACGATGATGGCCCCAACCTTGTGTTGTTCCGGCGAAGAGGCGTTCATAGCCCACGGAGGATATCACGCAAGGGCCGGGGTATCCGCTGAACCCGTTAGCGGGGGATCATATGTGTTTCAGCAACACTTCGGTTGAGCCCACTGCGGGGCGTACTCTGTAACCCTGAATCCAGAGGTAGTCGGAACGGAGGGTCTTTCACACGTCCGTACTCAGAAACGCTTCGCCCTACAGCCCTGACGCTGCCCAATCCAAGATTTGGTGCCGTGGGCCACGAAACGCTTTGAGCAGCCTCCCACGTGTGGACCCACACGGACGATGATAGACGCCCCTAAGCACGTGGGTACGGACAATCCTGATGCCGCAGCCAGGGCACTCCAAGCCCCAGCAGCGCCGCGCCGCGCGCCTCTCCTCCGCCAAAGCCGGTGGGTGCGTGGCGGCGGCTTTGGGCGCCGCCCCAAGCCGCCGCGCCCAAGACTGCCAACGCGGTCCGTGCGGTAAATCCCGGCCTTCTCTGCCCGCTGCCACGTGAGCCAACTCGTGGCGCAACGTGTCGTCGGCCTGCTCAGGAGCAAGCCAGACCGAAAGCCGGATAAGGTTGTCCTTCCAGCGGGCAGTGCCCAAGGCCGTCACCATTCGCGTGGACAGCTCGAGACGAGGAACGGGCTGTATCCCGTGCTCCTCACACAGCCGTTCCAAAAGGGGCTGCAATTGGGGGTGGGTGGGCGCATGCTTCTCCATCGTCAGTCTCCCCGCGTATCGCGAAGAACAACTCCGGTTGCGCTCGTAGGCCGCGGCTGGCGCAAGGCGCTAATCACCACCATACCCACCAGCAGCCCCCCTACTCCTATCCACCATGCGGGAAAATATTCGCCAGTGGAATCCTTGACGATGCCGGCCATGGGCGCCCCGATGGCCCCAATTCCCAGGGTCACGGGCAAGGCAACGCCGCGGATGCTGCCCAGATGCGCCCTCCCGAAGAAGGCGGGCCAAATAGTGTTCTGGGTCACGATGACCATGGCAATACCGAACCCGAACAGAACGTGGGACGCGAAGATGTGCCAAACGCTGGTGGTGACAATGGCGAGGACTATAGAGCCTGCCAGCAGGAAGAAACCCAGAGGCGCCACCAACCGGTAGCTCAACCGCTCCAGGAAAAAGCCAAGCACGAGTCCCATAAAGAGCGCCGGCACCGCCTCCGACGCCGCGGCGAAAGCGACCGTTTGAGGATTGAATCCAAGCTCGATAAAGTAGGGAGTTCGAAAGATCGTGACGGTGGATATCGAGAAGGACATGAGCCCATAAGCCAACCCCAACCCCCAGAAGGCGGGACTGCGCAGCGCCTCCGCACGGGTCCAAGGGTACTCCTCCTCCAACCGCTGGACCGGGGCTCCGCTCGAAACCAGACTGCTTGCCCCCGTCCGCCTCGCCACGTCGTCAGCGCTGTCACCATCGGGCAACAAACCCATGTCTTCCGGCTGCCGACGCATGACCAGTAGTCCGATGAGAATCGTTGGCACCGCGCCGATGAACGCCATGGCTAAAATGCCCTCCCGCCATCCCCAATAGGTGATGATGAGTTGAAGAAGCGGGACCAAGAGCAGAATGCCGATGGGTGTTGTCAAGAAGGCAATGGCCATAACTTGGCCCCGCTTCCGGATGAACCACTTGGCCAACGGCACGGTGTTATAGAGGCTTCCGGTGCCGCCCTGGAGCCCCATGAGGCCCATGACTCCAAAGATAGCGATCATCTGCCAGCCTCCGGTGATGAAGGCCAACAGCACCATCATGGCTCCGCCAACCACTCCTGCCACGAAGAGGGGACTCCGCGCACCATGCCTATCAATGATCCTACCAATGACGGGGGCCGATAACGCCACGGCTACGGTCCTGGCCGTGTGCCCCCAGCCGAAGAAAGACTTGCCTATGCCCAGGTCTTGGCTCATAGGTTCGACGAAGATGGCAAAGGCGGGGCCACCAGAGAGGGCTGTCATAGCGACCCCCGAGCCCAGAACCCCGGCAACAATGTACCAGCCATAGTAGGGACGGGACCGGCGTGGGGGCATGGCCGCAGTATACCCCAGGGTTTCCACTGGACCCGTGGGCGGGGCCTGAATGCTCCGGTGGTCTTATCCCGGTCTATCCGACAGCCAACAGGGTGCAACGCTGCACCACATTGCTAGGGCTCACACGCAGCTTCAACCATAACTCGATTGAGCCTCCCGCCGATATCCTAGTTATAGGCTAAGAAGGGGAGGAGCAGATGGTTGAACCGGTCGGCCTCCTCCACATGAGGCCCATGCCCCACGTCATGGAACACCTGCACCGGGATGGCGGGGTAACGAGCCCGCTGAGGCTGCACCCGAGCCACCAACGGCTCCACGGCCAGATTGACCACCTTTCGCCCTACTGCTACTATTAGTTTTCCCGTGTGCATACATGCACGCGGCCTATGCCGGATGCGTCCAGTCGGGGAAGGAAAAGCAGAAGCAGCCATGGCCTACACCTCGTCGCTTCGATGCAGGGAATGCGGTCGGGAATATGCCATCGAACCGCTGAACGTCTGCGACTTCTGCTTTGGCCCCTTGGAGGTCGTCTACGACTATGATGCCATCGCCCGGGTCATCAGCCGCGAAAGGATAACCTCGGGGCCCCTCACGCTCTGGCGGTACCGGGACCTTCTCCCCGCTGACCACAACGAAACCATCGACCTCCAAGCTGGCTTTACTCCCCTCATCCGCTCACGAAACCTGGCAAAGATTTTGGGCCTGGACGAGCTCTACATCAAAAACGACAGCGTCAACCCCTCTTATTCTTTCAAGGACCGGGTGGTCGCGGTGGCTTCGGCCAAGGCGCTGGAGTTTGGATTCGATACCATCGCCTGTGCTTCGACAGGTAATCTAGCTGGTGCGGTTGCCGCGCACGCAGCGCGAGCGGGTATTAAGGCATATATCTTCATCCCCGCTGACTTAGAGCATGGCAAGGTGTTGGGCGCCGCCATTTATGACCCCACTCTGGTGGCGGTGGACGGCACCTACGACGACGTGAACCGGTTGTGCAGCGAGCTGGCCGATAAGTACCCCTGGGCCTTTGTAAACATTAATGTCCGCCCGTTCTACGCGGACGGCAGCAAAACGCTGGGCTACGAGGTGGCGGAGCAGTTGGGTTGGCGCGCGCCCGCACACACGGTGGTGCCAGCAGCCTCTGGCGCGATGTTCACCAAGATATGGAAGGGGCTCAACGAGTTCCACGACTTGGGCCTCATTGGCCCGGTCCACACCCGAATGCACCTGGCCCAAGCAAGAGGCTGCTCCCCTATCGTCGAGGCATTCTTGGACGACCGTTTCGTGGTCAAACCCGTGCGGCCCAACACGGTGGCCAAGTCGTTGGCCATCGGCAACCCCGCGGACGGCTACTATGCGCTGAAGGTCATTGAGGCGTCGGGGGGCTCTGGGGTCATCGCCGAAGAGGAAGAGATAGCGGCAGGCATCAAGCTGCTGGCCCAGACAGAGGGTATTTTCACCGAGGCGGCCGGCGGTGTGGCCATCTCCGGCCTGAAGCGCTTGGTGGAGAGTGGGCAGATTAAGCCAGATGAGCCCACTGTGGTCTACATCACCGGTAACGGCCTAAAGACCACCGAAGTGGTGGCTGACGTAGTAAACCCCCTGCGCATCGTGCCCACGGTCTCCTCTTTCGAGGAAGCCGTCGCGGCGCGGGTGGGCTCGTAAGACGGGAGGCGGTTACCATGCAACGGGTCCGGCTGACATTTTCGGGGGTTCTCATCAAAGAGCCGGTTATCTATCAGCTAGGCAAAGACTTCAACATAGTGACAAACATCCGAAGGGCGGACGTCCAAGAGAATGTCGGATGGGCTATTCTTGAGATAGAAGGAATTGACGAAGATATCGAACGGGGCCTCGACTGGGTGCGGTCGCTGGGAATCCGGGTAGACCCGGTCTTGAGCGACGTGCTTGAAGGCTAGTTCTGCACAAGGCGAAGTAAAACGAAGGAGCGCGTTCAATGAGTGTAACGATCCGCATCCCAGGCCCCCTCAGGCGGCTTACCGCAGGGGTGGATAAAATTGATGTAGCAGGAGGGACCCTGGCCACCGCCATCAGCGAAATGGAAGAACGCTTCCCCGGCATGAAAGACCGCCTTCTTGACGAAAAAGGTCAGATGCGTTACTTCGTCAACGTCTATCTGAACGGTGAGGACGTCCGGTTCCTGGAGGGACTGGACACGGCCATCAAGGCAGGCGACGAGTTGAGCATCGTTCCTGCCGTAGCGGGTGGGGCTTAGCACCCCAGGGGTTTACCCGGATCCACCATCTCCAGAATCAAGCGTCCGAGACTCGACGAACCCGCCAAACGGCCGCTGGGGGTATGGGCTCTGTCGTCTTCCGCGCTCATCACCCTCGCCGTCGGAGCACTGGAAGCCGATTCCAACGCCCGCACTGCCCGGCGCTATGCCGTCTACAATCTGCTGAACGACAGTGCCGCCACTCCCGCTACCTTCATCTTCGACAACAACTGCGTATCGTCTGGCGCTACATAGGGAAGAGCCTGAACGACCGCCCCACCGCCGACGTGGTACTGGAAATAGTGTGAGAAGTCCCCGCACGGTAAGCTATAGCAGAAGGGCTGCCATCAGCCGCCCCTCTATCAAATGGGGTGCTTCGGTTTTTCTGGTGCTGCTTCTCGTGGCCTACGCCACTGTTTCCTACTTCATTGCCACCGGTGTGACCAAGGCCGAGCGTAAGCAGCAGGAGGCTCACCCAACCGACCACGGCCTGCTTTTCGAGAATGTGGAGTTTCTCTCTCGGAGGGGCGACGTTACGCTAAGGGGATGGTTCCTCCCCGCTGAGGCAAACTCGCCCACGTTAATCTTCGTCCACGGTATCGGGAGTATTCGGTCTGGCAATAACGCAACAGAACTGGCCGCCGCAATGGTGGAGCTCGGGTTTAGTGTGCTGCTATTCGACCTGCGCGCCCACGGAACATCGGAGGGAGAAAAAATCTCAGGCGGCATCTTCGAGAGCCAAGATGTACTGGGCGCCTTCGACTTCGTGCTAGCGCAAGGAACTCTTCCAGAGAGGATAGGAGTCCTCGGCTTTTCGATGGGTGCGGGGACCAGCGTTCTGGCCGCGGCGGACGAACCCCGAATCCAGGCGTTGGTCATCGATAGCACCTATGCCTCGGCCACGGACCTCATCTCCCAGGAGACTGCCCGCAAGACACCGTTCCCCGAATGGCTGGTGTCCATTTTCGTTCCTGGCGCCAATTTCCTGGCGGACATTATTTACGACATCGACTTGGATGCCTTGGCGCCGGAAGCACGGGTCGCGGAGCTGGACTACCCGGTGATGGTTATTCACGGCACGGCTGATACCCGTATTCCCGTGGACCACGGCCTGCGTGTCTACCGGGCCGCACATCCCGACAGCGTGCTCTGGACGGTACCCGACGTGGAGCACGTGGATGCCTTCCTCGACCACCCTGACAACTACGTTCAGCGAGTAGCGGGCTACTTCATCCATCGTTTTGGTAGTGACCCACCAGAGCCAAGCCCCTGACGCACCAAGCTAGCCCCTGGACCTAGTTGCAGGGGGCCCGAACGCGATTCCATCGAGCACCTGCAGGGAGGGCCCAGTGCCGGTTTTTCAAGTTATGGAGGCAGGGTGTGCCCTGCCTCCATAAGAATATCTCGGTCGGTTAGACTGTAATGGCCTCACTCCAGCGCCCTTCAGAGGCTATCTCCTCAATGGGCTTTCGCCTTTTGGGGCCGTGTCGATGGCCATCCACTCCCAATGGATAACCCAAAGGAATAAAGGCGAGGATGTCCAAGTCGGGGGGGACGCCCAGTTCGCTGCGAATGGCCTCTTCGTTGTAGAGATGCGCGTAGGTGATGCGCCCGCCCAACCCGTGGGCCCGTGCCATAAGCAATAGGTTCTGGATCGCGTTGTTGCCCCCCTCCTCCCCACCGATAACGCCGTCACGCCGATCGGTGCTAAGCACCACCATCACCAACGGCACCTCGGTAAGAGGATGGGTCTCCATCAATCCAACGAAGGTGTTCCTTTCCGGTTCCAATCCTTGAGCCCGGCGTTCCTCTGCCTGTTTGCACCACTCAATCATAATGATGTCGTGAAGCCGCTGTTTTCCCTGATGGTTACGCACGTAAATAAAACGCCAGGGTTGCCTGTTGCCGCCACTGGGCGCCTGAGTCGCAGCAGTCAGCATCTCACGAATGACCACATCCGGGACAGCGTCAGGCCTGAACCGGCCAATCATCCGCATAGTGTAAATAGCCTCCCGGAGGCTCATCTTCTCCGAGCTGGTTTGGGGGCTGGTCATGGATGCACGTACCTCGTCCTCGCCACTATTATGCGGTGATCGCCTGCCCCCAGCGGTCCTCGAAGGCGACCTCTTCCAGGGCTTTTCGCGTCTTTTTCCCATGACGTTCACCGTTGGTCCCCGTGGGGTAGCCCAGCGGCACCAGAGCCGCGATAGTCTGGTCCTCGGGGATACCGAACTCCTGATTGATGGCGGCCTCGTTCTGGCGATAGCCCATGGTGATATTCCCACCCAGGCCAAATGCGCGAGCCGCTAAAAGCAGATTCTGCACCGCTGGAAAGGTGGTGCTCTGGGGGTTTCCACCAGCAGGCGCGCAGACCAAGACGACCGCGCCAATATGGGCAAGGTCTTCTAGGTAGGTGGTAGGCGGAACGGAGCGGCCCGCCGCTTCAGCCTCGGCCCGTTGCTTCTCGTGGCCTTCGATGAGCAGGTCATGGAGACGCTTTTTTCGCTCGGGACTGCGGACCACCAGCCACGTCCACGGCTGACGATTAGCACCGCTGGGTGCCTGGAGCGCAGCCTCCAGCACCATGCGGAGCACGTCATCCGGAATGGGCTTCGGCTTGAACCTGCGAATGCTCCGCGTCGTGTAGATAGCTTCGAAAAGACCTATGGCTTCAGCCATCAAATACTCCTTCGTTATCGAAGATGATCAGCCCTAACCTCTGTCCTCAGCTCTGAGGGGTTCCCCTAGATTCTCTTCTGTCTGACATCTCGCCTTGTAGTGCTTTATTCAGAGTAGCAAGTTTACTTCGAAAGTTCCCGAAGCACCTGCTCGACGTGCTCTTTCGGCACGCCTCGGTGCAGTCCTGCGCTACCCACTTCATCCAGTAAGACCCAGGAGATATCTCCTCCGTTGGCCTTCTTATCATGGGCAATGGCTTCCATCATAGTGTCGATGGTCACACCGCTGAAACGATCCGGCAGGCCGAAGCGCTGGAGCAAGGCCGCTTGGCGTTTAACCGCCGCGTCTGGAGTGACACCGACACGCTGACCGAGCAACGCAGCTCCCGTCATGCCCACAGCCACCGCCTCGCCGTGCAGGTAGCTCTCATATCCCGAAGCCGTTTCCAGCCCATGGCCGATGGTATGACCGTAGTTCAGGAGTGCACGCAGGCCGCTGGTCTCCCGTTCGTCCTCCGTCACCACCCGGGCCTTGATCGCAGCGTTCCGGGCGATAACCTCCGTGGTCAGCTCCGGTTCCAGGGCTAGCAACCCCTCGGCGCTGGACTCGTAGATCTCCACCAAACCGGAGTCGAAGGCCAGACCGTGCTTGAGCGCCTCGGCCCAACCCTCGGTCAGCGCCCGCTTAGGCAACGTGGCCAAGGTTGCCACGTCGGAGAGCACAAAGCTGGGATGGTAGAAAGCGCCCACCAGGTTCTTTCCGGCTCCCAAGTCCACGGCCACCTTGCCACCGATGCTGGCATCCACCATGGCCAGTAGACTGGTGGGCACCTGCACGAGCCGTATGCCACGCAGGTAGGTCGCCGCAACGAAACCAGCCATGTCACCCGCCACACCTCCACCCACCGCAACAATGGCATCGCGCCTTTCCACCCGCCGTTCGGCCAGCCATTCGTAGATGGTGGCGCAGGTGGCCAAGGTCTTGCTGGGCTCGCCGGGAGGAAAGGTGAAGAGGTGCGTCTCGATACCGGCTTGGTGCAACGAACGCTGAGCCGCCCGCCCATAGGGGTGCACCACGTTGTTGTCGCAAATGAGGTAGGCCCGACCTTGAAAGCCCGTTCCAGCAAGCCTGCGGCCCAGCTGCTCCTCCAAGATTCCCCAGCCCACGAGCACCGGATACGAGGCCGATTCGGTTGTGACCAGCGCAGCCCGTTGCGGGTCGCGATATGCACCAGGGGTAGTGGCGCCAAACCGCCGCCACGCCCGCAGAACCTCCTGCGCGCATTGCTCAACACTCAGCGTATCGGTGGACACGGTCCAATGGGCAAAAGCATAAGCCCACTGGCGTTCGCGCTTCAGAGCCTCAATACGCTCCAAAGGATCCTGACCTTCGTTGGCCTGGAGCAGCGGACGGACCATAGCCTCAGCGCCGGAGCCGCCAGACGTGCTACTCAGCCGATTATAGATGGTCTCTGGCCTTGCTTCCAGAGCTATCACCAGGCCGGAATCAAGCATCCGAGCTCGGTTCTCCTCGAAGAGCACAGCGCCACCACCGGTGGAAACCACCACGTTGGACATGCGGCAAACCTCAGCCACGGTCTCACGCTCCAAAACGCGAAAGGCCGCTTCGCCATCCTCGGCGAAAATACGCTCGACAGGCTTGCCGGCTCGCTCAACGAGCATCTCATCCGTATCGACGAACCGCCAACCCAGGGCGCGGGCCACACGGCGACCGACGGCGGTCTTGCCGGTACCGGAGAAGCCGGTGAGGACGATGCACGTGGCGTCAGGCATGGTCCTGATTGTACGTCATCGCGAGCCACGCCACGGCGGGGTCAGAATGACGGATGTGCCGGACGCGGCCTACAGTGGCCAGGGAGGTTCGTTTCATAAGCGGGTCTCCAATTCCTCGAGGGATAATCACACGGTTCGCACGATGGCCCTAATCGTTCCGACCGGAAGTGTCTTCCCTCCAAGAACTGGACCGGTGGCCCATCGCAAGGGATCCTCCGGGAAGACAAGGAAATTATGCCTACACTCGAACTCACGCCACCACGAACTCTGCCCGTTCCAGAGCACGTACCACCCCCTATCCCGATAGACGGGGAAACCGTCTCCTCACACTGCAACTTCGATGAGATCAAACTTGTTACCATCGCGTCCTAAGGAACCGGCTAGGGGGGCGGGGCGGCGCGGCTCCAACCCCTCGACGGTAACCCCTATGGCCTCTTTACCATCGCCAAGGCTTCCTCACGGGACTCCCCGTAGCTGCCTCTAACCTGAGAGTGCTGGGAAAGAGGCCGCATACAAGTGCTCTTCTTGATTCCACTCGATGACAACGCTATAACGGATTTTCGGCATAAGTCCCCTTCCGCTAGCTTTTGGTCTTCCGTGCCTCACTACCCGGCCCCACGGTGGCCAGGTAGGACTTCAAATTACGGCGGGTCTCATCGATGTGGTCGCCGCCAAACTTCTCCAGCACCGCATCGGCCAGGGTAACGGCCACCATGGCCTCGCCGATAACGCCACAGGTGGGCACGAAGGTTATATCACTCCGCTCGTAGTGAGCCTGCTCCATCGCCCCCGTGGTCAGGTCCACCGAGGTCAGGGGGTTGGAGATCGTGGCGATGGGCTTAACCATGGCCCGGACCACCAGGGGTTCGCCAGTGGTCATCCCCCCCTCCAACCCGCCGGAGTTATTGGTCCGACGCGGCCACGGACGCACCCAGGTACCGTCGGGCTTGGCCTCCCACTCTTCGATAGGCTTGATGACATCATGGACCTGGGATCCGCGCAGGTTGGCCTGATCGAACCCAGCGCCGAACTCCACGCCCTTAACGGCGTTTATGCTCATGACCGCGGCAGCAAAGCGAGTGCTTAGCTTGCGATCCCACTGAATGTGCGTGCCCAGGCCGATAGGCTGTCCGGTAGCGATAATCTCGACGATGCCACCCAGGCTGTCGCCAGCCTCGCGCGCGGCGTCGATGGCCTTGATCATGGCCTCTTCCGCCTCTGGGTCCGCGCAGCGCACCGCCGACTCCTCGATGATATCCCAATCAAAGGCGTCGGGCTGTTTGGCGACGACACCGCCCAGGTTCACCACATGGCTGTGAATCTCGACACCCAGCTCTTCAAGGAACCGTTTGGCCACGGCGCCTGCCGCCACCCGCGCCGCGCTCTCGCGGGCGCTGGAGCGCTCCAGGATGTTGCGGGCGTCGTCCTGCTGGTACTTGCTAATGCCAGGGGTATCTGCGTGGCCCGGACGTAGACGATGGATGGGAGTCACTTCTCCCTCGACGGGCATCTTGCTCATGGTGTGGGTCCAGGGCTTGCCGTCAGGACCGTTGCCCGTACTAAAATCCCGGTTCTCGACAAGCATGGCGATAGGCCCACCCATGGTGAGACCGTGCCGGACGCCGGTTCGGATCTCCGCCCAGTCTTTCTCGATCTCCATACGGCCACCCCGGCCATAGCCCCGCTGGCGCCGGCGCATGTCCACGCGAATGTAATCCTCGGACAGGGGAACTCCCGCGGGAACTCCTTCGACGATGGTCACCAGGCCGGGGCCGTGGGACTCACCGGCCGTCAAGAACCGGAACATGTGCATCCTCCATTGGTTTCGGCCTACCCACCCTCCACCTTTTAAGCGATTTAGGATGAGCAAGGCACAGAATAACTCCTCAGGTTCTTCACCCCGCTGCAATGGAACTCAGCATGAGAAGATACCAGATTGGCCAGCGTGCAACCCTCGGGTTACCCGCCTTGACGCTGGCGAGAGAGCGCCTCCTGAGCCGACACCATCATCACTCCAATCGGCGCCTCGACTCCGCTCCACAGGGTGAAGGACTCGGCGCCCTGATACACCAGCATGGATAGGCCCGACATCGTTTTAGCGCCCGCCGCCGTAGCGGCCTCCAAGAGCGGGGTGACCCGTGGATTGTACACTAAGTCATAGACCAGGGCGGTACTGGATATGAGCGACGCAGCCATGGGGCTTTGGTGCTCGGCCGTCGCGTGGCGCATGCCCATGCTCGTGGTGTTGACGATGAGGTCCCAAAGGGTCGTGGCCTCTGCCAAGGCCTGGTCCGTCAGCTCGATAGCCCTGGCAGCGACTCCCTGGGCCTGCGCGAGTCTCGCCAAGGCTTCGGCCCGTTCCCCGTTACGGTTTGCAATAATAAGGTCGTGAACCTCCGAGCGCACGAGTGCCGCGACCACCGCCCTAGCCGCTCCTCCTGCGCCCAGCAACAACACCTGCTTACCCATAAGATGGAATCCTCCATCGTCACTGAGCGCCCGTAGGAAGCCGAACGCATCGGTGTTGTGGCCCGTCAATTTCCCGTCCTTGACCACCACGGTGTTGACCGCGCCGACAGCCTCCGCTGACGGGGCAAGGACATCAACTACCTGGTAGACGGCCTCCTTGTGGGGCACGGTAACGTTGGCACCCCAGATACCAGGGGTTTCCCGCATCCACTGGAGGAGGATATCAAGCTGGTCATTGGGTGTCTCCCACACTTCATATTGAGCATCCAGGCCGGCGTGACTCAGCGCCGCCTGCTGGAATACAGGAGATAGCGTGTGGGCTAGGGGAAACCCGATAATGCCGATGCGATAGGTCATAGCCTACACGGGAGCAATGGGTGCCTCAGGTTCATCCGACATGGTCCCCTCGCTGGTGGGCAATGCCTGGACAATGTAACCCTCGCGGATCACGGAGTGTTCCGTATCGACCCAGGGCGCCACACCTTCGATGACTGCCTGTCCGTGGCTGAAACGATAGCCAATCCACGCGGCCATAGCCGCATCAAGCTGGTCATCCGTGGGCAACGGTCCTGCGGGAAAGCCGACACCACATCTCTTCAGCGCGGCATAACGGGCCTCACGGCCCTCCACAGTGTTCTTCCGTGGCAACCGGCCCCTTCCAGCAAAAAGCTTCCAACCCGCCGCTGGGAACACTTCCATGAGGTTGGCCTCATGGGCTGGCACATCTTCCAGTCCCAGCAACCGGAAACGGCTGCCGCTCTTCACCAGATGGTAGAAAAGTTTGACACTGCCTGTGATAAACCCAGCGTAGGGCTTTCCCGCAGGCGGGAATTCATACGGGGTGCGCCCCGGCACATTCACGGCTCGCTCCGATTCACGCATGGTGGCATCTTCACCGGCGGCCAAACCCTGCGGCCCATCCACCGCCAGCAGGAAGGAACGTCCCAAGGCGACGGGCGGCACAATGCCGCTGCCCTCTTCGTGATAGTCCCACAGGGAAAAGATGCAGTCCAATTCGGGAGTCAGCACAGCCACATCGCAGGGACGCCTGGTCTTGGCAGTGGGGTTGGTGAGGTCCAAGCCGATGAAGTAGCGTCCTCCGCTGGGCGCACGCGATTCTTGGTCATTGAACCGCAGGGAACGGTTCCGACGCCACTTGGCCACGTATCGCGCCGCCAAGGCACCAGCCACAATGGAGGCACCCGCCGCCTTGTACCAATGTGATGAAAGGTTCACGCGTTACGTCTCCTTAGCGTGCCCCTGGCTCAACTTCATTCACGCTGAGCCCACTGGAGGGTGGGGCTTTCGTGTGCTTAGCATCCAGATAGGCCTGCAGCATGACCGACGCCGCCACCGCGTCCTGCACCCCCTTAGCGGGTGTGCGGCCACGAGCGCGGCCACCCTTTCTCGTCGCCATCAGGCGACGGTCGGCCTCCATTGAACTGAATCGTTCGTCCCAGGTTTCGATGGGGACCTCCGTGAACTTGCCAAGCGTCGCCACGAAGTCCAGCACCACGCGGGCCTGAGGCCCCACGCTGCCGTCCAGAGAGAGGGGCATGCCCACCACCAAGACATCGGCCTGACGCGACACTGCTTCCACGAGAACATCCTGGAAGTCCTGAGGGCTACCCCGGCGATGAATGACGCCCGCAGGCATAGCCAGAACCATATCCGTATCGCCCACGGCCAGGCCGATACGCTTCTCCCCTACGTCCAGCGCCAGCGCGCGCACCCGCTAGGCCTCCTTCCCCCGCACCGCATCCACGGCGGCCTCCAACGCCACCGGCAGCTTGTCCGGCTCCTTCCCTCCGGCCTGCGCAATCTCTGGCCGTCCGCCACCACCTCCACCCATACGCTGAGCGGCCACCTTTACGATATCCCCCGCCTTGTATCCCTTGGATACCAGGTCGGGAGTAACCATGGCCACGATATAGGGCCGGTCACTGAACACGCTGCCCAATACGACGATGCCACTGCCCATCTTATCGCGGAGCCAGTCGCCCATCGCGCGCAGCGACTCCACGGGCACGGCGGGAACATTGGCCGCCAGCATGGCCACACCATTCACCTGCTCCACCTGCTCCAGCAGTCGACCCGCCTTTTGGAGCGATGCATTCCGCTGGGATGAAGCGCTCTCCCTCCGTGCGTCCACCACCTCTTCCATCAGCGCCTCCACCCGCTGCCTGGCGTCCTGGGGCGTCGCGTGGAGCTCGGCCACCAGGCCGTCCAGCAAACCGAGGCGCTCGTCCAACCAAGCGTCAGCACCACGACCCGTCACCGCTTCGATGCGGCGCGTGCCGGTGCCAATGCCACCCTCGCTGGTGATGCGGAAGACGCCGATATCGCCGCTGTGGCTAACGTGGGTTCCACCGCAGACCTCGTAGCTAAAATCGCCAATATGCAAGGTGCGAACGCGCTCCGGGTAACGGTCGCCGAAGAAGGCCAACGCGCCGCCGGCAATGGCCTCGCGGTAGGTGGTCTCATCCTTGTCCGCGGGCAGGTTGCCCCGGATGATGCTATTCACCCGCTGCTCGATGGTCTTCAACTCTTGCGGAGTGACGGCACCAACGTGGGTGAAATCGAAGCGCAAGCGCTCCGGCCCCACAACGGATCCCCCCTGCCGGACGTGAGTGCCCAACACCTCGCGCAGCGCCTGGTGGAGCAAGTGCGTGGCCGTGTGGTTCCGCATGATGTCGTTACGCCGCTCGGCGTCCACCTTGACATGCACCGTGTCCCCTACGTTCAGCGTACCCTCTGTCACCACGGCATCGTGGGCGATCACGTTAGCCAACGGGCGCTGGGTATCACGGACAGTGAGTGTCGTCCCTGCACGGCTGATGGTCCCCGTATCGCCAACTTGCCCGCCGCCCTCAGCGTAAAAGGGTGTCTCGCCCAGCACCACCTCTACGGCATCGCCCTGTTCTGCCCGCTCCACGGGCACACCATCGCGCAGCAATGCCGCAACCGTAGTCTCCGTTTCCAAGCGCTCATAGCCCAAGAAAGGTGTTTTGTCTACGCCCAGAACATCAAAGGTACGGTGCACGTCGCGGTCCGCCCCGAATTGTCGGTCGGCGCGGCCCCGCTGGCGCTGGGCATCCATCTCGGCCTCGAAGCCGTCCACGTCCACAGTGAGCCCGTGCTCCCGGGCGATTTCCTGGGTCATTTCCAGAGGGAAACCGTAGGTGTCGTAGAGTAAAAAAGCCTCGGGCCCTGACACCTGACGGCCAAGCATTTCCATACCTCCTTGCTGTTCAGCAATATGCAGCAACTTCCGAGCGAGGCCATCTGGTAAATCAGCTACCAATACCGGTAGGGCCATGACTCCATCTGGATTCTCTCCATTTCGAAGTTGGTCGCGTGCGGGAAGAAGGCCGCGCTCAAGCAACGGCAACCCATCTGCAATCGCCTCACCGAACCGCTCCTCCTCTAGCTCCAAAGCCTTGAGCACGAATGACCGCTGCTCCACCAACTCCGGGTACAGGGCGCCCATACGCTCGATGACCAGCTCCGCCATTGCAGACAGGAAGGGGTCTTCCACTTCCAACTTCCGAGCGAAGCGGATGCCCCGCCGGATGATGCGCCGCAGCACGTAGCCCCGGCCCTCGTTGCCGGGCGTCACGCCGGCGGCGATTAGGAAGGTGGCGCTGCGCGCATGCTCCGCCACCACGCGAATGGCGTAATCGGTTGATTTGTCCTCCCCATAGCTCTTCCTCGAAATCTCGCAAACCTTCTGGACAATGGGCTGGAAAATATCGGTCTCGTAGACCGAGGACACGCCCTGCAAAACGGCGGTAGTGCGATCCAGGCCCATGCCCGTATCGATACTAGGCGCAGGCAGGGGCGTGCGGCTCCTGTCCAGGTGCTGGTAAAACTGGATGAAGACGAGGTTCCAAATCTCCACGAAACGGTCGGTGTCGTCGCCAGGCTGCTCGGCGGCGCCGCGCTCCGGGCGAAGGTCGTAGTGCAGCTCGCTGGACGGGCCACAAGGGCCTTCATCCCCCGCAGGACCCCAGAAATTATCCTTCTCGCCCAAACGGACAATCCGCTCCTGTGGCACGCCGATGCCGTCGCACCACAGGTCGTAGGCCTCGTCGTCGTCCAGAAAGACCGTCACCCACAGCCGCTCCGGAGGAATGGCCAGCTCCTGTGTGACGAAATCCCAGGCCCAGGCAATGGCCTCCTTCTTGAAGTAGTCGCCAATGCTAAAATTGCCCAGCATTTCGAAGAAGGTAAGGTGGGTGGCGTCGCCCACCTCGTCGATATCGGTGGTGCGGAAACACTTCTGAACCGAGGTCAGCCTACGCGCTGGCGGCTCCTCATCGCCGGTGAAATAGGGCTTGAAGGGAACCATACCAGCGCTAGTGAGGAGCAGGGTCGGGTCGCCTGCTGGGATGAGCGAAGCGCTGGGCATCAGCAGGTGGCCACGCTGCTCGAAAAAGCGAAGATACGCGGCTCGGATGGCATCACCGGTGATGGGACGCTCAAGGGGCACGGAAGACCTCGTTTCCTAGGCAATGGACACGGCAATCGGGTTGGGACAGTCTCCATGTAAGTCTAGGAAACGGTACGAAACGTGTCAATTGCTGAAACCACCTCAAAAGGGGCACAATAATGCCTCGAAATAGTTTGCTAGTTACCCGATTTACCAGTCTATTGCCTGCTAAAACCTTCGTTGACACTCACCGGATCCCATGCTAGAGTGACGACACTATCGGAGGCTGATAGTGTTGTTTTTGCTTAGTTGAGTCTCAGGCAGGCTCTGCTACAGACAACGGGCGGCTCGCCCAAAGTGAAGAGCAAAACCTCTCCTGTTCGTCGGTGCTAAGTGTCCAACGCTAGGTTGGCGCAAGTTGAGCATGGAGGAGACGGCTAAGTCCCGCATCTTGGGGACTGTCGATAGTTATGACGGCAGCGAGCCAAGACACGGCCGCGGTGGACAAAGACCGCGAGGCGCTCTGGGAGTTGGTCGATGGCCTCCTCCAAAACCAGCGCCTGATTTTGGCCTCCAACCGGGGACCGGTGGAATACCACGCGCAGTCCGACGGCCAGCTTCAGCCCCGCCGGGGCAGCGGCGGCGTGGTGACCGCGCTCAGCGGGATGACCAACCACGTGGACTTCACCTGGATTGCCAGCGCCATGGGTGAAGGCGACCGCCGCGTAGCAGAACAGCACGAAGGGGAAGCGATTAAATCGCCCCTGCCAGGCCAGCAGGTCTCGGTACGCTATGTTTCCACCTCGCGCCGGGTTTACCACAAGTACTACAACATCATCTGCAACCCCCTGCTGTGGTTCCTCCAGCACTACATGTGGAGCTCCCCCTATACTCCCAAGGTTGACCGTGTGATTTACGACGCCTGGGACAACGGCTACGTTAAGGTGAACCGCGCGTTCGCCATCGCCATCCTTGAGGAGGCGAACCGAAGCGACCTGCAGCCCCTGGTCATGGTCCACGACTACCAGCTCTACCTAGTGCCAGGCATGATCCGGGAAGATCTCCCCAACGCTCGTATTCACCAGTTCATCCACATCCCATGGCCGTCGCCCAGCTACTGGGAGCTGGTGCCCGCCTTCATGCGTACAGCCATCTGCGAAAGCCTCTGCCAGGCGGACATCGTCGGTTTTCAGACCGAGCGCGACGCCCGATCGTTCATGGAGAGCGTCGAGACCTTCGTGCCCGACGCCGTGGTAAACCATGCCACGCGAACGGTGCAGTTCCGAGACCGGAAGACCTTGATTCGAGCCTACCCCATCTCCATCGACGTGGAGGAGGTCCGGCGCATCGCCCTCTCTCCGAGAGCCCAAGAATACGAGCAGCGCTTAACACCGCTCATTGGCAAACAGACCATCATCCGCGTCGATCGGGCAGAGCCTAGCAAAAACATCGTCCGCGGTTTTAACGCCTACTCCATGCTCCTTGAAGAACAACGGGAGCTCCACGGCCAGGTCCGCTTCCTCGCCTTCCTTGTTCCCTCCCGCACCCACATACGGCAGTACCAGCGCTACCTCGAAGAGATCGAGCAAGTGGTCCGCCAGATCAATGAACACTTCGGCACCGAGGAGTGGCAGCCCATTCAGGTGTTTTTCGAGAACAACTACATCCAGGCCATCGCGGCCATGCAGCTCTACGACGTCCTTTTGGTGAACTCGGTCGTCGATGGAATGAACCTGGTGGCAAAGGAAGGGCCGGTGGTGAACAAGCGCAACGGAGTCCTGGTCCTTTCAGAATCTGCTGGCGCCCACGAGCGGCTTCAGGTAGGGTCGCTTCCCGTGGCGCCAGCAGACATCGAGGGTACCAAGCGAGCCTTGCTTCAGGCCCTTGCCATGAACCCGGAAGAGCGCAGGGAACGGAACAATCGCATGGTGAAGACCATCGAGCAGCAGGACATCATCAACTGGCTCTTCCTTCAGCTCCAGGACATCAGCACCCTGGCCTAAGGATCCGAGCCACCGGCGGCGTCCTCGGCGGTAAACCGGGGCCGCGACTGAAGCACGGGCGCTTCCGCCAGCCACGTGAGGAACTCCTCCACGGCCTCTGGGTTGAGCAAATGGAAATCGGCCTCCGCGATTAGGTTAACGGGTGCGTTGGCCCCAGCCACCGCCACCGCGATTCCCCGGAACCCCTTTTGAACCGCCAGTTCGTGGACAGCCCTAAAAGAATCGGCATCGGTCAGATCGTCGCCAAGCACCATGGCGGACTTGAGCCCAAGCCGGTTAGTGACCGACCGAAGTGCTGTCCCCTTATCGGCCTCCACCGGCGGACGTACCTCGAACACCATCTTTCCCTCCCGAACATCGAACCCCTTGGCTTCAGGTGCGGTACTAAGGAACTGCAAGATGGCCTCACGCGCCGCATTCGGATCGGAGGCCTGCCGGTAATGGACAGAGATGGTCGGGCCCTTGTCCTCCACCAGAACCCCTTCCGCGTAGGGCATGCGCTGATTCACAGCCTTGGCCAGGTCCGACATCTGCCGGATGTACCGCCGAGCGGCGGGGAGCACCGAGGCTGACCCGCGCTCCCACACCTCCAAGCCATGGTTGCCCACATAAATCACTGAACTCAGCCCAATGATGTTTCGCGCGTCCTCCACGCTCCGTCCAGTCTCCACCACCACGGACATCCGCTGGGAGATAATTCCTAGCGCCTGACGCACCGCTGGCGCGATGCTTACCTCCTTGGGGTTGGGTGCAATGTGCGCCAGTGTCCCGTCTATATCCAAGAAAAGCCCCATCGCGCCCTGCCCAATCACCTCTTGCACCTCATCCAAATGCGCGAGTAAGTCCACCGCGTCCACACCGGAATAGCTGACCAGCGCATCCTGCAGGTCCCGCATCCGTACCTGGTCATGGTGCCCCCGGGAAAAGGGGTCCTTGCTGACGGGCTCGTCCCGGTCTCCATCCTTTCCCCGAATTTCCCCGCTCCGCCGAGGTGGCGGGGGCGGGGTAGCGGCTAGATGGACTCCTTCGGCCCGATGCATCGTCCGCTGGGGGAAGGGAATTTCAATCCCCTCATCATCGAAAGCGCGCACCCCACTGCGCGAAATAAAGCGGTTGACAATCACCGCCGCCAAGAACGCGCCAGCCGCTATCATCAGCTGCTGCTCATCGGTTTGCGTGAACCAAGGGGTAATCCCGTCAACGTCCTGCTGGGCCAGCATGATGGAGGCGTCCTCCGGGCAGAAACGGATAACTTCCTCGATTATAATGAAACACCCCTGCGAGCCATAGCCATCTCGTTGTTGGATAGAGACTGGTTCCCATGTTCCATACCGCTGCACAGCACGGGACCAAGCCTGTAGACTGCACTCCTACCCTTGCCAGACGACGGGGCTGCGTTGAGCGAACAAGAAATCCCCCTGATAGCCCAGGCCAGAGGCTACGGCACCCGGACTGCCATCGTCGCCAGCGAAGGCGTCTTCACCTACGCTCAGCTCCTGGAGCATTCCCACGCCGTGGCGGCTTCCTTGCTGGACGGCGCCTCAGACCTGAAAGAAGCCAATGTCGCATTCCTGACATCGGCGGGCTTCACCCACGTCGCGGTGCAATGGGGCATATGGCGGGCGGGCGGCACCGCAGTCCCCCTGCCGGTCAGCGCAACTCGGCCGGAGCTGGAACACATGGTGAATGACTCCGGCGCGTCTCTTGTGGTAAGTGAGGCGCCGTTCGAAACTGTGTTGCAGCCCATCGCCGAGTCCGCTGGAGCACGCCTGCTCACCACCACCCACGCCTTTGAGCACCCGCCACACCCCCTGCCGGACATCGACCTAGACCGTCGCGCCATGATCCTCTATACCAGCGGCACTACAAGCAAGCCCAAGGGCGTGGTAAGCACACACCGCAACATCCAAGCCCAGGTCACTAGCCTGGTAGACGCCTGGAAATGGAGCCCCAAAGATCACATCTTGCACGTGCTGCCGCTCCATCACGTCCACGGCATCATCAACGTACTCACCTGCGCGTTGTGGTCCGGAGCGACCTGCGAAATCATGCCCAAATTTGACGCCAACGCCGTTTGGGACCGCTTCTTAGAGGGCGGACTCACCCTCTTCATGGCAGTGCCGACCATCTACAGCAGGCTTATTGCCGCGTGGGAAACCGCGTCAACCGACCGTCAACAAGCTATGATTGTAGCCGCTGGAAAACAGCGGCTCATGGTCTCCGGCTCGGCTGCCCTACCCGTGCAGACCCTGGAGCGGTGGCACTCCATAAGCCGCCACGTGCTACTGGAGCGCTACGGCATGACCGAGATTGGCATGGCCCTATCCAATCCGCTCCACGGTGATCGGCGCCCCGGTTTCGTCGGCGCCCCCCTGCCGGGGGTCGAGATTCGCCTAGTCAATGAAGCTGGTGATGAGGCAGAACCGGGCACGTCCGGAGAAATCTTCGTCAGAGGCCCAGCCGTGTTCCACGAGTATTGGAACAACACCGAGGCAACCGCTGCTGCTTTCTCCGACGGGTGGTTCCAAACAGGTGATGTGGCACAGCTAGAAGATGGGGCCTACCGCATCCTTGGACGTAAGAGCGTGGACATCATCAAGACAGGCGGTTTTAAAGTCTCCGCCCTGGAAGTCGAAGCGGTGCTGCTGGACCACCCAGACATCGCCGAGTGTGCCGTGATCGGGGCGGACGACCCCGAATGGGGCGAGCGGGTCTGCGCCACCGTGGTGCTCGGCTCCACCGCAAGTCTGAGCCTGACGGCACTCCGCGACTGGGCCAGGGAGCGCCTGTCCCCACACAAAATTCCGTCGCGGTTGGTCTGCGTGGAGAAACTCCCCCGCAACGCGATGGGCAAGGTGACCAAACCTGCGCTTACCACATGGTTTCAGGCTGAAAAAGAGGCGCCGCCAACGGTTGATGAACCGACGTCTGTGTAGTAACGTTTCCGCTGCACCGCTACTCTACGGAGGCAGGACTCAATGGTCGTCGAAAGTTACGCACCCGGCAATTCTTTCAAGGTTCATATTTTCCTCGCCACCTTGGGGTTCATCGCGATGCTCGGGGCCTTTTCCCTCATCGGTTGGATTGTCTTTTCCTATGTAACCAATGAGGAGCGCAGGAACCCTGAGCCTCTGATAGAGGAGCACAGCGTTATACCATCCCTGCTTCTGCGAGTGTGAAGCCCCGTTCCCGGTTTCAGCCGTTCCTCTCCAACGCCCTTCCCAGATGAAGGGCGTATTTGTTGTATGCTCCCCCTCGCACCGGGATTGCAGTGCATCACCCGGACATCGTAAGCAGATGCAGGCCAAGGTATGGAAGGGCACAACATGGAAAACATCCCATTTCGACTGGACGGCTTGGTCGCGCTGGTAACGGGAGGCAGTCAGGGCATCGGCAAGGCCTTGGCCTTGGGACTGGCTCGCGCCGGAGCTTCCGTGGCGGTGGCCGACTTACCTGAAAAAGCTGGTGCAGCCAAGCAGGTCCAGCAGCAAATCCGCCAAGACGGAGGCGTTGCGCGAGTCTACGTCCTGGACGTCCGGAACGTTCCGGGCATCCAGTCAACGGTGGACCAGGTTGCGGCGGATATGGGCCGGCTGGATATCATGGTAAACAATGCTGGTGTGCGGGTGCGCAAACCATCACTGGAGGTAACCGAAGCGGAATGGGACGGCGTGCTGGATGTGAATTTAAAGGCAATGTTCTTCGGCGCCCAAGCCGCCGCCCGACACATGCTGGCCCAAGGCAACGGACGCATCATCAACGTAGCCTCGCAGTTGGGCGTCACCGCGCTTCCGGAGCGGGCCGCCTATTGCGCCAGCAAGGGCGGAGCTGTCAACCTTACCCGGGCGCTGGCCTTAGAGTGGGCCAAAAGCGGCATGACGGTGAACGCCATTGGCCCTGGCCCGACCAATACTCCAATGGTGGAGGAGACCATGAGTCCGGAGACCTTGGCAGAACTCCAGAGCCGCTCACCCATCGGCCGTCGACTCGACCCAGAAGATATGGTGGGCGCGGTGGTCTTCCTGGCCAGTCCGGCAGCCTCGGGAGTCAATGGACACCTACTTCTGGTTGACGCCGGCTGGACGGCTTGGTAAGCATCCGCTCGTTGCCCTCCCGGCGCTCTATCGCCAGACCGCACTGCGACGACCGCTGTGCGCTACTCGATTTCCTTTTTGAGCTCCGCGATGAGCGCTGGTAAGACCGCCTGCCACTCAGCCACCACCCCGATGTCCGCCTGCCTGAAGATGGAAGCCCGCCGGTTGGAGTTGATGGCCACCATAGTGCCAGCGCGTTGGACACCGACCGTGTGGTTCACGTCGCCACGTACGCCGATGCTGATGTAAAGCGCCGGCCCAACAGACCGCCCAGTGATACCCACCTGGCGCTGCCGAGGTAACCATCCAGCATCCACCACGTCGCGAGTGCAGATGATCTCTGCGCCCATCAGCTCGATAAGAGGGTCAAGCTCGGCGAGATGATCCGCCCCTCCCATGCCCATGCCGACGCCCAGAATACACCAAGCGTTGTCCAAATCTGCTACGTCAACATCCTTTTCCTCCTCGATTCCCAGAGACCGTATGGGAGAAGATTCCGGTACTTTCGCTGCCAGCGTCTCGACCGGCACCTCGCGGTCTCCATTCGGACCCAGCGCTTCGAGCAGCCCTGGGCGTATGGTAACCATATTCGGCTTAGTTTTCGAGAAGATGGGGGCCAGGATGTTCCCGCCGAAAGCCGGCTTGAGCTGCACCAGCCGACCTTCTTCATCCACCTCCAGCCCAATGGCGTCTCCCGTCAGGCCGAGCTGCAACCGGCCTGAGACTCGAGCGGCAAGGTCTCGGCCATTGACAGTGGACGGCAACAGCACGGCATAAGGTTTGTACGCCTCGATTGCGGCGGTGAGCGTAGCCGTATACGCCTCGGTGGAGTATGCAGCCATGGCCTGGTCGCTGGCCACATAAACCACGTCAGCGCCATACTCCCCCAGCTCCTGGGCAAAACTACCAATATCCGGGCCACCCAAGAGCAGCGCACCCACATGCCCTTGCATGGTATCCGCCACAGACTGGGCCGCACCCAGTAACTCAAACGATACCGGCTTAATACCGCTGGGGATTCGCTCCACCACAACCCATACCGCGGGACCCTGGGTAGCTTTTACCGACGTTGGCGCAGGTTGCGGAGCCCTTCTGAGCTGACGGGCTTCTGGCTTCAGGAGACCGCGGTCTTTCAAATATGCCACAATCTGCCTCGCCGCCTCCTCGGGCGCTACATCCTCCAAGACCTGTTGCTTGCGAGAGGATTCGATGATCCTTATCTCCGAGACCCAGGTAGGGGATCCGGAGTCGCCGAAGACACTGGAGTCGGATGAAAGATCGCTAGCGTGGACCTCCGTAATGGAACGCTCCCTGGCCGCCATCACAGCATCGCGGTCTGGAAAAATCTCCGGCGCTACCCCCTCCACCACCGTCACCACGCAGGGCAATGCGCACTCCACCGTCTCGGCACCCTCATCCAACTCACGCTCGACAATAACCTTATCCCCCTTTTCAGCGATCTCCAGCTTTCGAACCCCCGTCAACTGTGGCAAACCCATCATCTCTGCCACCTCGGGACCCACCTGGCCCGTTTCAGCGTCCAGGCTGTGATAGCCGAGGAGGATGATGTCGTACTCACCAGTCTGCAACGCCATGGCAAGGGTCCGGGCGGTGGCGAGGGTATCGGCGCCCGCGAAGGCGCGGTCGGTGATGTGGATTGCGTGATCAGCACCCATGGCCATGCACTGCACCAGGCCCTGGGCAGCGTCGGGAGGCCCCATGGTCAGAACGGTAATATCAATATCGTGAGTCGCCTTCAATTCAACGGCTCGTTGCACAGCCAGTTGGTCGTAGCCATTCAGCTCGTGAGGCACCCCTTCCCGAACGATGCGCCGTGTTTCCGGGTCAAATTTCATGCGCGCCAGCGCAGGGACCCACTTTACGCAGATGGCAATCTTCATACGAACTCCTGAGCGTGATCTGCGCAGCCAGGACGGCTGCCAAAAAGACCGGCGCATTGTAGCAGAGTCCTCTCTAGGGTTTTGGCTATGGCACCAGTGTTAACTCCCCGCATATAGCCACCAGCCCTTCGTGCCCGTAAGCACCAGAAATCCCCCGTAGCCGCTCAATAGCCTTCTGTGTTTGGGCAGGGTTCACGTTGATCCAGACAGAGGCATTTGTAATCACGATGTCGTTCCCTCCTATGCAAGAACCTCCTGCATAAAGCGGGTCGCGTGATCGAGGCCACGCCGGTCGATGGAATGGCCCAAACCACGGAGGATATGCACTTCGTTGGGCACGCCCAACTCCGTGAGTAGCTTCGCCGCACTCTCGCTTCGCTCGCTGGGTATGACCGAGTCGCTATCGCCGTGGATGAGACAGATGGGCGTTTTGCTGGCTATCTCATTCTTCAACGAGTCGGCTGTGGCAATCGTCCCACTAAAGGCCACGATGCCCCCCAAGCGCGTGGACCTGCGAGGCGCCACGTGCAACGAGACCATGGAGCCTTGGGAAAATCCGACGAGGATGCATTTCGTGGCTGGGAGGTGATACAGCGCAAGCAACTCTTCCAGAAAGCCGTTAACTGCGCTTTCCACTAGGCGCAGACCCTCAATCCTCGCCTCCGATGTGCCCCGCGAATACCACTGGTAGCCGAAGTGTGCTCCATCGTAAGGATTCGGCGCATTGGGAGAGTGGAAGACAGTGTCGGGAAACCTCTCGGCCAAGACATCGGCCAGACCGATGAGATCAGCTCCATTCGAGCCTACCCCGTGCAGCAGAACGACCAAGGAACTGGGCTCGCCTCCCGATGAAGGACTACGATGCGGACCATTCAATATCACCAGCCAACTCCTGCCATCCAGGGAATGAGCCGGAGTGTATCATAGGGGTAGGCACACCTTGCAGGCGCCATTCCCACACCCATCGACCACGCAAAGCACTCTCCTGGGCGAGACCCTGGCTACATGCTTACTTGGCGATGCGGCACGCGGGCATGCTCGGCATCCAGTATCTCCAGGACACGGGCTGCGCTCCGCTCAATGGCATCGGTCTCGTTGACCACCACGTAATCGAACCACACAGCTTCCTCCATCTCTTTGTGCGCCGCAGCAATACGCAGCGCCAACTGGTCTCCTGTATCGATTCCACGGCTCCGAAGGCGACGCTCCAGCTCCTCCGGAGATGGGGGGGCCACAAACAGCAGGACGGCCTCCGGAACCCGCCGCCGGACTGAGGCCGCTCCTTGGATATCGACTCTGCAAATCACGTCCTGCCCCCTGGCCAATGCCTCACGGACCTGGGCCTTGGGCACGCCGTACCACCTATCGTAGACCCGAGCATGCTCCAAGAGCTCGTCCCTGGCAATCATCCCTTGGAACTGGGCCTCGGTCAGAAAGAAATGATGCTCTCCCTCTACTTCCCCAGGCCTCGGCGGACGGGTTGTCGCGTTGACGGTATAGTAGAGGCCGGAGCGGGTGCGTTGGACCGCTCCAAGGACGGCATCCTTGCCGACGCCGGAAGGTCCAGACATCACAAGAATCAGCGGCTTGTGGCCTGATGCAAAAGACGGCACGCTCTAATACAACTCGGAGAGCAGGTCGTAGAACTCCGGGCACGTCTTGGCCACGCATTCGGGGTCGCTGATGCCCACGCCCGGAGTGACAAGACCCATGATGGAAAATGCCATGGCGATGCGATGGTCATCAAAGGTCTCGATGACGGCGCCCCGTGGTTCCCCAGGGAACACCCTCAAAAAGTCCTCCCCAATCTCGCTCTGAATACCCATACGCTGAAGTCCATCGGCCACCGCCATAATACGATCGGACTCTTTCAAGCGTATGTGCCCTATGCGCTCCATCGTAGTAGGGCCATCTGCGTAGGGGGCCACACACGCCAGCGTCATCACCGTATCGGAGATGTCCCCCATATCCACACACACACCCCGGAGCCGCTCCGGACCGGTGACTCTCACGCTGTCGGCTCCGTCTTCAACCACGCACCCCATCTGCTCCAAAACGCTCAACAAGCCCAAGTCGCCTTGCAAGCTCGCACCGCGCCTAAGCTTGGGCACCCACACCGTGCCGCCCGAAACGGCGGCTGCACCGAAGAAGTAGGAAGCTGTCGAAGCGTCCGCCTCCACCACGTAATCCCTGGCCTGATATACCCCAGGCACAACGCTGAAACGTTGGTAATCGTTCCGCTCCACCCGCACGCCGAAGGCCTCCATCATCCGAATAGTCATGTCCACGTAAGGACGGCTTACCGAGAGGTCTGTCTCGATAATCATCGGACTCTGGGCCATGGGCGCCGCCATCAGCAGTGAGGAGAGGTACTGACTGCTCTCGTCTCCGTGGCCCAGTTCGATGCGGCCACCTCGAAGACCCTTGGCCTCCAAGGTCAAGGGGAAAGAGCCTTCGCTCGTGGTTATGATAGATCCCTGGGCCGTGAGGGATTCGAGCAGCGGGCCGATGGGCCGCGAGCGCATCTGCGCAGAGGCATCCATCTGATACACACCCCGCGCCGTGGCGACCGCCGCCAGAAGGAACCGAGATGCAGTCCCCGCACTGCCGCACCAGATACTGGCCGATGGCAGCGGCACCCCGCCCCCACTTCCTGTAACCGAACAGCTTCCTACCTCAGCATCCAGACTCACATGAAAACCCAACGCCTGAATCGCTTCAGTAAACACCGATGTGTCATCGCTCTGCAGCACACCGCTCAGCCGGGAAGTACCGGTGGCAAAGGCGGCCATCAGCAGCGCCCGGTTGGTGATGCTTTTTGAACCAGGCACCGCCACGGAGACGTTAAGAGGCGCGGAGAGCGGTTGAATCCAGCGAACGGTGTGTGCGTTGTTCATAGGCTTGGCCTAGATCGTCCATCCGAGCAGGGCGACGGTCCCCCAGTTTACAACGGGGCCGATCGCTCGCCACAGGATGCCGATGCCCATCGTGAAGTCAAGAAGAATGACGAAGATCAGCAGCCCCGGTCCCATAACCTGGAGCCGAATGACGGCAGGCAGCAAACGTCGGGGCGCAATACCGAGAAGAATGTTGGACCCATCCAGGGGAGCAAAGGGCAGCAGGTTGAACACTGCCAAGACTAAGTTCAGCACAACCCCCATAGTCGCCATGTAGGCAGGAAGAGCCGAGGGGTCAAAGCTAGTCGGCGGCCAAAGCGCTGGAATGGTCAGGATTCCCATCTGAAAGGGTAACGCGAAAAGCCCGGCGATAAAGAGGTTGGCAAGGGGACCCGCCACCGAAACCAAGGCCATCCCACGGCGCCCGTAACGCAGCACGGCTAGATTGACCGGAACCGGCTTCCCCCAACCAAAGCCAACCAGGAGGAGCATCATCGTGCCTGCAGGGTCCAAATGGGCCCGCGGATTCAACGACAGCCGCCCCTGCAGCGCCGCCGTCATGTCTCCCAGGCGATAGGCGACCAGCGCGTGACCAAATTCGTGGGCAGTAATCCCCACCAGGAGCGCGCCAGCAATGGCGCCCATCATCATGACAAAAGCCCCTGGGTCTGAGAGCAACAGCGAACCGCCTGTCAGCAGCACGCGTCGCTCATTTCTACGTCCGTATCAACCCTCATCATCATCGTAGTCGCCATCGTCGTCATCTTCCTCGTGTCGGACCGATGCCGCGGCTGTCCGAATCGGAGGCAAGGTGGGTACCGGTCGCTCATTTTTCCTCTGGGGCGTCATCTGAGGCAACTCATCCAAGGCTGCCTTGCAGGTTTTAATATCCTCCACAGAGTGTGCCGCCACATCCACGATAAGGGCGTTGACCCCCGCATCACGGAACTGTGCCATCTCCTCCTTGGACGGGAGCTTCGCCAACTGCACCAACAGGTACTTCGAGGTCAGGCCCCGCACTCTCGCGATACGCATAAGCTGCCGCAGAGTGAGTGTAGGAGCATCAGCTACCGATACTAAAAAGGCATCGACTGGCAGGTCTTCGATGGTTCTCAAGAGGCTATCGTCCAAGTCAGGGTCAATCTGCATCACCAGTGTCCTGTCCTCGCCATCCAAAGACCCGATGGGCGTTTCTTCCGACGTAAACACCTCATAGTCCGCGTCCTTGGTCAGGACGGCATCGGCCACGTCGTGCCAGACACCCGTCACCACGTCGTTCAAAGCCTTGCAGGCCCGTTCCACCTCGTTGCCTTTCACCTGGGTCTCCATCGTTAAGACGGCTATCGCAAGTCCAGCCTTGCTGAGCTTCTCCGCCGTTGCGTTATCGCCCAATTTCACGCTGCCGATAAGCAGCACGGGAGGGACCTTTCCTCTGTCCTTGGATATCGCAAAACCAAGGGGCTGGGCAGCTCCCCTCGATGACTGTTCAAGAAGGTCGAGCAGTTTCCCCATTCGTGTCGATTTCCTTTCTCCGAAAGCAGTCTAAAGCAGACCGTGGACGCTTTCGTGGACTTGGTCTATTCTATCAGGGGACACCACGCCCTGCTACCGCCGCACCTGTTGGATAAGCCTCAACCCCCAGGAACTCTCGATGACGGTCACGAACCAAGCAAACGAGTCCACAGCCTTGAGCCTGGTTAAATATTTGGTCGCCTCTGGGATGGGCTCCCGACGCGAATGCGCCGCGGCCATCATGGCCGGACGGGTTAAAGTAAACGGCGACAAAGCGAGCGACCTCACCCAGATCATCGCTCCCGCCCACCGAGTCAGTGTGGACGACCGTATCATCGCCCCCCGTAGCTCCGCACCGGTCTATCTGCTCCTCAACAAACCGGAGGGGTACCTCACCACGACTCGAGATGAGCGAGACCGCGACAGCGTGATGGATTTGGTCCCTGCAGCGCTTCAGGTACCAGGGCTTGTCCCTGTCGGAAGGCTGGATATGGAGACAAGCGGTCTGCTCATGCTGACCAATGACGGTGAATTGGCCTACCGGCTTACCCACCCAAGTTTTGGCGTGGAGAAGGAGTACGTGGTCGTCGTGAGGAGCCCACTCTCCTCCATGGAACGCCGCCAACTCCTCATGGGGGTTGAATTGCCCGACGGCTTTGCCCGGGCAAAGGCAGTCCGACCACTGACTCTGCGCCGGCCCGAGCAAACAGGCCGCAGACCCCCCGGACGCACTCGATACTCCATCACTATGTTGGAGGGACGGAAGCGGGAGGTCCGGCTCATGTTTCAGGCCGTGGGCAGCCGCGTAGAAAGCCTCAAGCGAATCAGGGTCGGCACCTTACGGCTGGAGTCCCTGGACGAAGGCCAAGTGCGCGCACTCACCCCCATCGAAGTCCAACGGCTCAAGGAGCTCGTGGCGAAGGACCCGCCTCTACCACTAATCCCAGCTCGCTCTCGTCCGTCGACATCCTCCCGACCGCCAAGCGGCCCACCACGGCGCGACGCAGGCCCAGATCGCTCTCGTCCGTCGCCATCCTCCCGACCGCCAAGCGGCCCACCACGGC
>Ga0302123_10000361_pt1 | contig 37147 bp, 22 predicted proteins | sample CB21_321_MG_FD_203109 | JGI IMG/M metagenome (GOLD analysis project Ga0302123, IMG submission 203109) | Marine microbial communities from Western Arctic Ocean, Canada - CB21_32.1 | ecosystem: Environmental > Aquatic > Marine > Oceanic | place: Canada: Western Arctic Ocean | collected 2017-09-28 | reverse complement strand
GGACATGTACGGGAACGGCCGGGGCGTCCCGCAGGACGACGTGCAGGCACACATGTGGTACAACCTCTTGGCCTCACGAAGTACCGATGTCCCGGGCGACGAGAGGCTCACAGCCGCTGTCGGACTTCGCGACCTAGCTGCAGACCGCATGACCCCCACCCAGCTTGCTGAAGCCCGACGCCTCGCCCGCGAATTTGACGCCGCGCACCCGGGGAACCCTCGTCTCCGGGACCTAGACTAGCGACTGCCTGTCAGCACGCGAGGTGCTGCGTGGCTGGACTGCGGCCTCAGAAGGCCGTGGTGCGCTGAGTAGTTTTGACAAAAGGACACATTGGGGACACAAAGCACCCAAACAAGAAAAGGGTGCTCGGGGAACCCCGCTCAAATATGACCGGTTTTACTGAGGAAAGTGTGGTGAGCCGCCCCGGAATCGAACCGGGAACCTTCAGATTAAGAGTCTGCTGCTCTGCCAGTTGAGCTAGCGGCCCACACGATGGGGTGGCGCGCCCGACACGATTTGGCCCTGAGGCCTTCGGCTCGGGAGACCGGGTGAGCACGAAGCGTATCACAGCTATTCCAACGGAGCGACGATGTCTGAGGCGGTGATCTCGCAGCCTGTATGGGAGGCTACGGGCCATCGATCAGGATCGGCTGGCCGAGGTCGGCAGCCAACAGGCGGGGAAGTTGCGTTCGGGCGTCCCCGACGACCAGAAAGATCATCCGCGCCGGGTCGACATGGCGACGGGCGAGGTCCCGTACGCGCGCGAGCGTCATCCTACCGACCACGCGCTCCCGCTCGGCCACATAGTCGAGAGGAAACCGGAGCGTGCTGATTTTCTCCAGCATGCCGATCTTGGCGCGCAGTGTTTCAAACGCGCGAGCGTTACTGCGGATGAGGTAGCTCTGGGTCGCTGCGAGGTCCTCCGGGGTGAAACCGTCGGCGTACCCGGCGAGGATGTCCCGGATGAGCTCGACCGATTCAAGCGTAACGTTCGAGCGGACCCCGGTGCCAACGGAGAAGGGCCCGGGCCGATCGCTGCCAGAGAAACGAGACGACGCCCCGTAGGTATACCCCTTTTGCTCGCGAAGTACCTGGTTCAGCCGGGACACGAATACGCCTCCCAGCCTCACGTTCATGACTGATGCAGGGAAAAAGTCCGGGTCGGTTTCCGCCAGTGCCATCGCGCCGACACGGATGACGGACTGGCTGGCTCCCGGCACGTCGACAAAATAGATGCGGCCGCCTCTGTCACCGGCCGGCAATTCGTAACGCGGCGCGTCCACCTCCACGGGAGTCCAACGCGCGCCCAGGCCCGCCAGTGACGCTGTCGCCTCGTCCTGTGAGACATCCCCAACAACATGAATGTTCGCCACTGACGGCGACACGTACCGCTGATAGTAGTCCCGGAGATCGTCGATCGCGATCGACTCAACCGACGCGATCGTACCCAGGACGTTGTGCGAGAGGATGTGGTCCGTTCCGTAGATCAGGAGATTGAACGTGTTCGTCGCAATGGCCGTCGGGTCGGCCGACTGTTGCCGTAACTGGCTAATCGTCCGCTTTCTGATCCGGGGGAACTCGTCCTCGTCCCACCGAGGTTCCAGCAGTATCTCTTCCACGAGAGCCATCGTCCGGTCGTAGTGTCGCCGCAGCGTACTGCCGGACAGCGTCAGGCTCTCCCGGCCGGCCGCAACGCTGATCGATGAGCCCAGGGCGTCGATGGCCTGTTCAAGTTCCTCGGGAGTACGGCCCGCGGTTCCCTCCGTCATCATCTGGGCCACGAGATGTGCGACACCGACCTTCAACGGGTCGTCCAGCAGCAATCCACCCCGCAGACGAATGGTGAAGCGGACGACGGGCACCTCGGTGTGCTCAATGCCGTACACCGCCACGCCGTTCTCCAGGGTACTGGTCCAGATGTCAGGCACCGTGAGGGACGGTGCCGGGCCGAATGGCGGCTCTACCGACCGGTCGAAGGCACTAGGGGTTTGTGCGACACTCCTCGTGGGCGGGGCTGCGAGCTCGGCCTCGCGGCCTGTGATGATCGGTTCCTCGACGATCTCGGCCCGCACTGAGTCGGCCAGTGCCAGGTCGGCCTCGCCTGCCGGGACGAAGCTGGTTGCGACGAAGTGCCGGTCTCGGATGTAGCGCTCGTACACGCGGACGACGTCGTCGGCCGTGACGGACAGCACGCGTCTGATGTCTTCCGACAGGTATCCCGGGGACCCGGCGAAGATGTTGTACTCAGCCAGGGCGAACGCCTTGCCCAGGATGCTCGAGATGCTGTTGTAGCCGTCGTAGAAGGCTGTTTCTCTGACGGCCTTGACCCTGTCCAGGTCCGCTTCGGTGAAGCCTGTCTGCTCGAATCGAATGAGAGCGCTTCGGATCGCCCGATCCACGCGGTTCAGGTCCACCCGCTCGAAGCCCTGGATCCAGATGTTGAACTTGCCGGCCAGTTCACCTCCTTCGGTGTAGGCGTCGACCGACGGCGCGAGCATCTCCTCGTCGACGACCACGGCGTACAGAGGCGACGCCTTGCTTTCGGCGAGCAGCGCCGCCAGCAGCTCCAGGGGATAGGCGTCGGCGTGGTACGTCCGCACGGTTGGCCACGACATCGTCAGCGTGGGCACGTGTGCCAGCTTGTCTTCGTGGAACCGCCGTTTGGTTTCGTGCAATTCGACGGGCGTAATCTCACGGGTCCGCGACGGCGTGGAGCCGGCGTCGATCCCCCCGAAGTGCCGCTCGATCCAGAGCCGGGCCTCCTCCGGATCGAAGTCACCGGACACGACAAGCGTAGCGGCATCCGGTCCGTACCAGGTGTCGTAGAACTCGCGCACATCGTCGAGCGATGCTGTGTCGAGGTCCGCCAGAGAACCGATGACCTGCCAATGGTAGGGGTGCTCGGGTGGGTAGAGGTTTCGATCGATGACGAAATACGTGTGGCCGCCAGGTCGGTTGTCGTAGCTCTGTCGTTTTTCGTTCTTGACGACCTGCGTTTCCTTTTCGACCACCTCGCCAGTCACCGTGTTGATGAAGTAGCCCATGCGATCGGCTTCGGCCCAGAGCGCCTTCTCCAGCGCGTCGCGCGGGACAACCTGGTAGTAATTCGTGCGGTCTCGGTTGGTCGAGCCGTTCATGGTGCCCCCGACCTTGTCGACCAGGGCGTCGATACCACCGGGGCCGAGGTGTTCCGAATTCAGGAACTGCAGATGTTCGAAGAGGTGCGCGAAGCCCGTCTTGCCGGGACGTTCGCGGGCCGAGCCGACGTGATAGGTCACCGCGACGGCGACAATCGGGTCGGAGCGGTCGATGTGGAGCACCACGTCGAGCCCGTTTTCGAGCGTGTAGCTCTCGTAGTCAACTGTGAACGCGGCCGGATCGGACGGCGGCGCTGGCTGGCACGCCCCGACCAGCGTCGGCACGAGCAGGAGAAGGAAGAGCCTCCCTCCTTGTAAATGCCTCGACAGAAAGAATCGCATCCGACGGGGTGTCTCCCGCGCCGGCTGGGCGCGCACACGGTTCACAGATTGGTGTGACGGATGGAGTAGATGCGGAGTGGTCTGACTTGACTCAAGCCTCACAGACGCTATCCGGTATGGCGCGCCCGACAGGATTCGAACCTGTGGCCTTCCGCTCCGGAGGCGGACGCTCTATCCAGCTGAGCTACGGGCGCAACACGGCTGATGGGCTGCTGACAACCGCTGGGCTATCCGGAAAAGATGGCGCGCCCGGAGGGATTTGAACCCCCGACCTACGGGTTCGAAGCCCGTTGCTCTATCCAGCTGAGCTACAGGCGCGCAGTGTGTAAACCAACGAGTTGCCGCTTTTCATCGACTCATGCCCCCGTCGTGCGTCGCGAGTCGAGAGCAGCCAATATTATCACGATTCATGCAGAGGTCTATTTAGCTTCCGGAGTGCGTGCTGCTGCATGAACTCGTCAACGTATCAACGCCGACCGTCGCCTGCGTGGTCGTTCGCGTGTCGATGGTCGGGGTCGGTCATGCAAGGTGTCCGGCGCTGCTTGGCAGCGGCCATCCGGCGTCGATCGACTTTCCCAGGTGGCGAGCGAGGCTGTCCGCGTGCTCGGCATGCCACTTCGCCTGAAGCGGCTGGAGCGCCTGTGTAGTGGAGTCGCCTGCCTCTGAAAATCGTGACCCGACGGCCCGCGCGATGGCCGCCGCGGCGATGGCGTCGGCGCGTGCGTCGTGGGCGTGACCCAGGTCGTGGCCGTAGTGCGCCGCCACGGCACCAAGCCGTCGGCTGCCCCGTCGATAGCGATCCACTGCTCGGTCGATGACGAGCGGGTCGATAATGTCCGGTCGGGCAATGCTCACGCCGTGCCGCTGGGCTTCGGCCAGCACAAAGGGCCAGTCGAACGGCGCGTTGTAGATGACCATCGGGACTCCACTGTCCGCCGCGTCGCCGATGAGGCGCGCCATGCGCCGTAGCGCTGCGAAGGGCGGTGTCCCCTCCTTCCGCGCTCGCTCCGTGGTAATCCCGTGAATCTTGCTTGCCTCGGCCGGAATCGGGACGCCGGGGTCGACGATCCCGTGCCAGCTCGTGGCCCGCTCCGAGCCGTCTGCGTCTACCAGCACGACCGCCGCCTGAACAATTCTGGCTTCGAGCGGATCGAGCCCGGTGGTTTCCAGATCCAAGGCGAGGAGCGAGTTCTCGAACCAGTGCGGCACGTCGCGGCTTTCGAAGTCAGTGGGGCGACACTGCGTCTGCCGCCCGATTCACACTATCATGGCGACCGGGAACGCAGCACGACTGCCGTCCGATCGGGACGAGAAGGGATACTCGAGACGTGTCGTTTCGCTTTGTTCATGCGGCCGATTTGCACCTGGACAGCCCCTTCACGGGGCTTCGGGAGACGGATCCTCAGGTCGCTGACATCCTGCGACGCGCTACATTCGATGCCTACGAACGCCTGATTACGCTCTGTGTCGAACGCCGCGCTGATGCACTGCTCGTGGCGGGCGACGTCTTCGACGGAGCCGACCGCAGTCTGGCCGCACAGATCCAGTTCGTGCGGGGTCTCGAACGGCTGAACGCTGCCGGCATCCGAGCATTCATCTGCCATGGCAACCACGACCCACTGGACGGCTGGGGAGCGCATCTGGTCATGCCGTCAAACGTGCATCGGTTCGGGGAGAACGCGGAGGCCGTTGCGGTCGATCCGCGGCTGCCGTCCGGACCGGTCGTGTGCGGCATCAGCTACCCGAGCCGAGAGATGCGGAGCAGCCTGCTGCCCGGCTTCCCGGCCCGCGAGCCCGGGCGCTTCACCATTGGGCTGCTCCATGCGAACGTCGGTGCGACCACCGGGCATGAAGGCTACGCGCCCTGCACTGTCGAGGAGCTGGTCGCGACCGGCTACGACTACTGGGCGCTCGGGCACGTACACACCCACGCAATCGTGCGCGATCACACGCCGCTGGTGGTGTATCCAGGCAACACGCAGGGCCGCCACCCGAACGAGCCCGGACCTCGGGGCGTCTACGTCGTTGACGTGGATGACCATGGGGTCACATCACCCGAGTTCGTGGCCGTCGATGTGGTGCGGTGGGAACAGCTCGACGTCCAGATTGATGGTCTCGATGACGACGGCGCCCTGTTCAGACGCCTAGAGGCCGACGTCGAGCATCTCCTGAGCCAGGCCGACGAACGCCATCTCGTGTATCGCATCCATCTCCGGGGGCGAGGGACGGTGCACGAGTCGCTCGCACGAATTGGGAACATCGAGGGCCTCGTGGGTCAGCTCAACGAGCTGTGGCTCCATCGCCGCCCGTTTGCCTTCTGCGGCGACGTGCTCGACGAGACGCGGTCCGCGCTCGATCGCGAATTGTTGCGCCAGGGGAAGGACTTCATCGGCGACTTCCTGGCGCTCACCGATGAGGTGTCGCGGGACGAGCACCTCGCCGACGCGTTGCGACCGCAGCTTGCACCGCTGTACGACAACACGCGTGCCCGCAGTTATTTGGACACCAGCCTTCCGGAGACGGACGATATACGTGCCCTGGTGGCGGCCGCCGAGGACCTCGTACTCGAGTTGCTCGTTGACGATGACAACGACCAGGTGGATGGGTAGTTTGGAGCTATGAGGATCGATCGGGTCCACGTCGATGGGTTCGGTACCTATGGCGCTTCGTCGTTTCCCCCGTTCAGTGAGCCTGTCACGATTCTCTATGGTCCGAACGAGGTTGGGAAAAGCACACTCCTGGCGTTCATCCGGATGATGCTGTTCGGGTTCCCGCTCCGTGGTGCCGCCGAGCACTTTCCGCCGCGTGCCGGCGGGAGTCACGGTGGGCGAATCGAGTTCGTGACCGACGCGGATGCGCGCTTCACCGTGGAACGCCATCGCGGCAGAAAGGGTGGCCCGGTCACCATCACAGACGCGGATGGGGCGTCGGTCCCCGATGTCGCCCTGCCCGGTCTTATGGGACACGTCCCCGCCTCCACCTTTAAGTCGGTGTTCGCGTTCGACCTCGACGACTTGCGGCTATTGCAGTCAGGGGACGAGGGGGCCATCAGCAGCCGTATCTACAGCGCGGGGACTGGCGCCGCTCGGTTGCCGAGGGCGCTCAAGCAGCTGGAGGAGCGCGCCGGCGACCTCTACGCGCCGAGAGGGTCCAAACAGCCTGTTGCCCTGGTGTTGGCCGAGCTGCAGAAGGTGGAGGGCAAGCTACGCGAGGCCCAATCACAATCGCAGGAATATGGCGATGCCGTGGCTCGAAGGGCCGAGCTGACGCTGGAGGCCACGGTGCTCGAGGAGACGGCAGCTGCGGCGCGCTCCCGCGTGGAGGAGCTGCGGCGGCGGCAGGGGGCATGGGACGAGTGGGTGAGGCTGCTGGACGTCGAGACGAGACTGTCGGAGTTTCCGGACCGCACCGGGTTTCCTGATGATCCGATCGGGAGACTCGACGACCTCGAGGATCGATTCCGCGAGGCTGACGAGGTCGTCGCCTACGCTCGTGGCGAACTGGGGCGAGCCCGTGAAGAGACCGAGCGTCCAATCGACGGTGATGAGCTGCTGCAGGACGCCGCGGCGGTCGAGGCGATCCGCCGGGGGCGTGGCGGCTTCGATGCCTCGGTCCGAGACCTGCCCAAACGCGAGTCGGAACGGACCGCTAGCGAAACAGCGCTAACCGCCGCCTTGCGAGAGCTTGGTTCGGGTTGGGACGAAGAGCGTATGGTCGCCTTCGACACCTCCGTCCCGCGCCGCGACGAAGTGGGGCAGTGGAAGGCTAGCCTTGCCTCAACTATCGCGGATCTTCGAGACCGAACAAGGGATGCTGAACAGGCGAGCCGGGCGCTCGACGAGGCGAATCAGCGGATTCAGGATGCGCGGACTCGCGTCGAGGGAAGCCCGTCGCGCCAGGTTGCCCCTGAGGCACTGCGTGCACAACGCTCGGCGCTCGCGACGGCACGCAGCCGCCTCGTTGAATACGACCAGGCGGAGCAGCGACGCCACGATTTTGACGCACAGGCTGGCGGCGAATTTGAGCCCACGACGTCTTTCCGACCTCTCGTCACCACGGCCATCCTGGGTGGTCTGGGTGTGCTACTGCTCGTTGTTGGCGTTGTCGCGGACAGGGAGCCGGCGATTCTTCTGACCGGTGCCGCACTCGTGGTCGCGGCGGTGGTCGCCTACGCTCTGGCGCCATCGGCGGCGGCGTCCAACCAGGGCGACGGTCGAAGTCTTGGCCGCCTCTTGGCGGACACACGCCGTCGTGCCAACGAGAGCCGCGCGGCGCTCGTGGCCGCCCTCGAACCGCTCGGCCTGGACCTCGAGGCCGGTCAGCTCCTGGGACACGACCAGCTGGACGCCGTCGAGACGGCGCTCGCCAGCGATGACGATGTGAACCGGCAGCACGCGCGTCTCGTGGCCGCGCTGGGCGACGCGGAACACGATGCTGAACGAGTCCGGGAGCGAAGCGAAGCGGCCGGGCGTCGGCGGAATCAGCAGCAGCAGGCGGTCGACAAGTCCGCGGCTGACTGGTCCGCATGGCTCAGCCAACAGGGGCTGACAGAGACATTGTCTCCAGAGACCGTGTCCGACCTGTTCTCGCGTGTTGAGACCGCGCGCGTCGTGGCCCATGCGGTTGGCGAGAAGCGCGACCGCATCGCCAGCATTCAGAAGGACATCGACACCTACAGCGCCGAAGTCAAGGCGGTGGCGGCCGGTCGTCTCGATACCAGCTCCATGGGTGACGGTTCCTCGATGGGGATTGCTCAGGTCGCCGACCGGATCGTTCAGCGCTTCGACGAGAACAAGGAAGCGGTGCGCGCGCGGGCGGAAGCGGAGCGTACAGCAGAGGAACGTGACACCAGCCTGACGCAGGCAACCTCCCGCCGGACGAGCGTGGGCGACCGCATTCGCGAGCTGCTCGCTCGGGCGAACACTGATGATCCTGAGGATTTTCGTCTGTGGGCGCGTCAGCATCTCGAACGCCAGGCTCTCGAACGGAAGCGCAAGGAGCATGCATCCGGCCTGCGCGCCGCCTGGGGAGGCGAGCGAGACCTCGATGCCCTGCGCAGCGCGTTCGCCTCGACGACGAAAGACGAGACGGACGACGAGCTCCGACAGACCGAATCGACGCTGGCAGAGATGACGACCCGCACCACCGCACTGATCGAAGAGCGCGGGCGTCTGCAGGCGCGGATGCAAGTGCTCTCGAGCGACGACAAAGCGTCCCGCTTGCGTGGGCGCCGTGAAGAGCTCGTCGAGCAGCTCCGTGCCATCGCGGCCGAGTGGTCCAAGCTCGTCGTGGCCCGGTCGCTGCTCGTCAGGGCCCGCAACACGTATGAGGAAGAACGCCAGCCCGAAGTGGTTCGCCGCGCCGCGGCGTTCTTTCAGGCGCTGACCGGCGGGAGATACACGAAGCTGCACGTCACGGTCGGAGAGCAGAAGATTACCGTGCTCGACGAGACCGGACGCCGGAAGACGCCGGAGCAGCTCAGTCGCGGCACGCGCGAGCAGCTGTACCTGGCGCTCCGGTTCGGTCTCATCCAGAGTATGGGCACGGAGACGGAACGGCTGCCGGTCATCGTCGACGAGGTCCTCGTCAATTTCGACCTCGAGCGCGCCCGGCATGCGGCCGCCGCGTTCGTCGAGCTCTCCCGCACTAATCAGGTGCTCGTCCTTACCTGTCACCAGTGGATGGTCGACCTGTTCACGGCGGCGGCGCCCCATGCCGCCGTCGTCGACCTGTCGCCGCGTGCCGCGCCCTGACCCCGACGCTCGCGTGTGTCGCGACCCTGATAGACTGCGCTCATCCCGCCTTCGCCGATCATGGCGCTGACGGAAGAGGATCCACCTCGGGCGTGTCGACCGCGTGTGCTTCACCTGTAGGGATCGAACAGAGGAGGCTCTATGCGTTCCCGGTATCCGCGGCGCGGCCGCCGCTGTGGCGCCATGCTGGTCGCGGCAGCGTTACTCGGTGTGTGCGCCGCCGCCGTGTCTCTCCCGGCCCAGATCCCACTGCTGGACAAAGACCGACAGGCGATCCCGGTTGCTCCAGCGGCCGGCAGCGGCGCGCTGTCACGTTCGGTGCGCAACGCCCTGGCGAGTGTCGTGTCATCCCTGCAGCAGCGGCGCTTTCCGAGCGACGCGGTACGCACCATCGGCATGTCCGGGGACAGTCGCCTGCTCTGGTACTTGCACGACCTGCTGCGGTTCGTGACGCGCGACTCGCAGCCGATCGTGGTCGACGCGTTCGAGCAGCTCAGCGGCGCCGAGCTGCCCGCCGAGGCGTTTGCCGCCATGGGCGATCGCGTCCTGGCCTGGGATCTGCCGGCCCCACCGGACTACCGGCTGCTCAAGCGAGATCTGTTTTTTCTCATCGAGCCGCGCTGGGCGCCGTTCTTCGATGACGAGGATTCCGCGATCGACTGGCGCCTGGTGGGGTGGGGTGGCGTGTTCATTGACGATCGTCCTGACGCAACGGCGGGCCAGATCTGCCCCCGGGGGTGCATTCCTGCCTTGGACCAGCCGACCGTGACCGATGCCGCCGGCGGCGCGTGGTATCGGGACGACGATCTGGTGTTCGGGATCGCGATCGGCGGGCAGGCGCGCGCGTACCCGAAGAACATCATGGAAGTGCATGAGATGGTCAACGACACGCTCGGCGGGCGCACGATCGCTATCCCGTACTGCACCCTGTGCCTGTCCGCGCAGGCCTACTTCACCGACGACGTCGACGGCTTCCGTCCAGTATTGCGAACTTCTGGGCTACTGTCGCGATCCAACAAGTTCATGTATGACATCACCACATTCTCCGCCGTCGACACGTTTACCGGAAACGCGATCTCCGGACCGCTATTCGATGCCGGCGTCAGGCTCAACCAAATCACGGTCGTGACGTCTACCTGGGCGGCGTGGCGGGCGGCGCACCCCGACACCACGATCATCGCTCAGGATGGAGGCATCGGCCGAAGCTACCCGCCCAATCCCCTGCGCGACCGCGATGACGCCGGTCCCATTTTTTCGGTTGGGGACGTCGACCCCCGTCTCGGCGTGCACGATGTGGTATTGGGCGTGGTGGCCGCCGATGGTACGCCGGTCGCGTTCCCGGTCGGGGCGGCGCGCTTGGCGCTGGAGGCCAGCGAGGAGGTCGCGCGTGCCGGGGTGGCGCTGCAGCCGGATGCCGGAGGCCTACGCGCGTTCAGCGACGGCGTAGAGCAGCCGGCGCATGAAGCGTTCTGGTTTGCGTGGAGCCAGTTTCAACCACACACGCTGTTATGGGAGCGATGACGCGGGCTACTGTTCGTCGCTCGTCGAGCGCTGCGGTTCGAGCGTGTAGAGCGGGTGCAGGGCTACGGCAGCGGGACGCCCGCGGCATCATGATGCTCTGCGAACTCCTCTTCCAGCTCGCTCACCCACGCTTCCCGCGAGGCGACCTCATCGCGGCGCGTCTGCAGACAGTCGAAGCAGACCGAGGCTCCGATGACCTCTCCCTCGGTCGGCAGACCTTGCGCCTCCATCAAGCTGGCGAGCAGCTCGGCCGTGTGCTTCTGCGCCTTGTAGAAGTCGGAGTAGCTGAGCCCGTCGGCGATGGCGAGGGCGGTCCATCCCTCATCGGTCCTCGCGTCGAGCGTGGCGCCCTGTTCGACGAGGTACTCGACGATGATATTCGCGCCGCGATACGCCGCGCCGTGTAGCGCCGTCTCACCCCGGTAGTTGACGGCGTTGATGTCGTTCCCGAGCTCGAGGCAGATTGTCACGGCTTCGAGGACTTCCCCCTCCTGACCGGTCAGCGACCCGCCGTCTTCTCCCGGGTTCCACAGGGCCAGGCCGGACGCCCCCATCAGTGGGGTCGTGCCTTCGGCGGTCGAGATCAGGGGGTCCGCCCCCGCTTCGAGCAGCACGCGCATCGCCTCCACGTCGGTCACCTTCGCTGCCAGGAAAAAGGCGGTCGCGCCCAGTCGATTCTGGCGGTTCCGCTGGCCGTCCCTCATCCCGTTTTTCGTCATTCGCGCGTTGACGTTGACGCCCTGTGCGAGCAGTTTCTTGACGACGTCGATGCTGTCCACGTTCCCGCTCGGAGTCGGCGGCGGTGTGCCGAATGTGAGGCTCATTCGCCGGGTCCGGATAGTCTGGTGCAGTGCGTTCCACCCGGCGCCGGCCAGTGTGGGGTCCGCGCCTCGATCGAGCAGGTAGTCCGCCAGTTCCCAGTGCGCGTTCGCGGCCGCGACGACGAGCGCGCTCTGTCCGTCCGATAACGGATCGTTCACGTCGGCACCGACTTCGAGCAGTGCCCGAACGGCATCGATGTGACCGGACCGGACCGCGAACAGCAGCGGCGTGAACCCGGTCGACGGCGGGCTCGCGAAGGTCGAACCTCGTCTCTGTGGCGGATTGTTGGTGCGGGCGCCGATGTCCCCTCCGAGCTCCGCGAGGATGTGGATTGCCGTCGCGTTGTTCCGCGCGGCCGCCCACATGAGCGCCGTCTGGCCCCGGAGCCCCTCCTTCGCGTTCGGGTCCGCGCCGTTCACGAGGAGCACTCGGATCGCGTCCGTGTCCCCGCCACGCGACGCCGTCATCAGCGCCGTCTCGCCACCGGGCAACGGCGTATTCGGATCCGCACCGGCCTCCAGCAGGCGCTCGAGGATAGCGGCGTTCCCGTTCTCGGCGGCGAGCGAGATTGGCTGGACGCCGTACCGGTTGGCGGCCGCCACGTCGGCGCCCGCGTCAAGCAGTAGATCTACGAGTGTCGGGTCATTCCGATGCACCGCCCAGTGCAGCGGCGTGCCGCCGTCTGACGCAGTGGCGTTGACGTCGGCACCCGCACCGAGCAACGCGCGCACGGCCGTGGCGTCCGCACGCGTGACGGCGTCAATCAGCGGGTTGTCGTCGGCGTTCGGCGAGGCCTCGGCAGGTAAGCTGCCAGACAGGCCAAGTACCAGCAGCCCGATCCAGATCATCCTATGGAGTGCGCGCATGCGTTTCCTGCCCCCGGGCAGGGCTGAGCCCTTGCCCTTTGCGAATTACGGAAGCCGACCGCCCACGGTTAGAGGTCCGCAAGCATTCCTGTGCTATCACCGATCTGGTCTACGTGGACATCCAGTTTGTCGAGCAGGCTCAGGCCGAGGTTCATGAACGGCGTGTGCAACTCATGTTGCAGATGCCGGTTCCCCTTGAGCTTCCCGCAGCCGCCGCCCACTAACGTGATCGGCAGGTCGAACGGCGTGTGGTGATCGCCGTCGCCCATCCCGCTGCTGTGGAGCATGATGCTGTGATCCAGCAGCGTGCCGTCGCCGTCCGGCGTGTTCCGCAGCCGCTCCACGAAGTTCGCGAAGAGCGACATGTGATACGTGTTGATCTTGGTGTACTGCTCGACGTTGTGCGGGTCCAGTTGGTGGTGTGACACCGAGTGGTGTGCTTCGGGCACCCCGATGTTCGGATAGGTGCGCCCGCTCAATTCGCGCCCGAACTGCGTGCAGCTCACGCGGGTGGCGTCGGCCTGATACGCCAGCACCAGCATCTCGGTCATGATGGCGACATGATCGTCGTATTCTGCGGGCACGCCGGCCGGCTGGTTCACTTGCGGCAACGGCGTCGAGGCATTGCCGCTCTCGGCCCGCTGAATGCGCTGCTCCACCTGCCGCACCGCCTCGAGGTATTCATCCACCGCCGTCTTGTCGCGGATGCCCAGCCGGTGCTCGAGACCCCGGATGCTGTCGGTGACCGAGTCGAGGATGCTGCGGTCGGTGTGCATCTGCTCCAACTGGGACTCCACGCTTCCGCCGTCGCCGAACAGGCGCTGGAAGACGACTCGCGGGTCCCGCTCGTGCGGCAGCGGCGTGGTCGGCGTTCGCCACGAGGTCGAGTTCTGGTAGGCGCAGCTGTAGCCGTTTTCGCAGTTGCCCACCTGGTAGTTCGAGTCCATCGTCAGCTGAAGCGATCGGAGTGACGTCTCCGCGCCGAGGACGTCGGCCGCGAACTGGTCCATGGTCTTTCCCGCCTGGAGGTCGGCCCCCTCGGTCCGCTTCGCGAGTACGCCGCTCAGCCAGCCGGCGTGGTTCCGCGTGTGGACGCCGCCCCCCTCGTTCGGGCTCACGACGCCCGTGTTGCTGAGGCCGCTCACGACGACAAGCTGGTCACGGAACGGCGCAAGCGGCTTGAGGATTGGCGTCAGCGCGAAGTTCGTCCCCCCCCCACCCGTGGGATGAAAATTGGGTAGGAACATCCCGTTCGGCGCGTAGAAGAATCCCACCCGCGGCACAGGTTTCGCTGCGGCGGTGAGCGCTGGCGTCATCGCGTCGAGGAATGGCAGGGCGACGGTTACGCCGAGGCCACGGAGGACCGTTCGTCGCGATAGAGCCTTCTTGGTGACGATCATGACTGCGTTCTCCTATTGAGGAACGGATAGCTGTTTACGATGCCGATGATGATCGACTGCATCTTGAAGTCGTCCGACGAGGCGTCACGCACGATCTTCCGCACAGCCGGCATGTCAGACGGCTCCAGGCCGCGCCCGAGCGAATACGTGAAGAGCTTCTCGGTGATGGTGTTCGCAAATCGCTCGGGCCGGCGCACGAGCGCCTCGCGCAACTGGACCACGCCGTCGAACGGCGTTCCGTCCGGGAGCGCTCCCGACGCGTCGATGGCGTTGAACGATGTGTCGACCTCGCGCCAGCGGCCGATCGCGTCGAAGTTCTCGAGCGCGAATCCAGCCGGATCGATCACATTATGACACGCAGCGCACACCGGGTTGGCCCGGTGTGCCGACATTTGCTCACGCAGCGTCGGCTTCTTGGCCTGGGTCACTTGGTCGTTCAACGCGGGTATATTTGGCGGCGGGTCTGGCGGCGGCGTGCCAAGGATGTTGTCCAGAATCCACTTACCGCGTAGCACGGGTGAGGTCCGGATGGCATGCGACGTGAGCGTCAGGATGCTGGCGTGTCCCAGCAGCCCGCGCCGCACGCTGTCAGCAGGATGCGCCACGCGACGGAAGTGACTTCCCGTCACGCCCCGGATCCCGTAGTGGTCGGCCAGGCGCTCGTTGAGGAACGTGTAGTCGGCCGTGAGGATCTCGAGCACGCTGCGATCCTCACGGACGATGCTGTTGAAGAACAGCTCGGTCTCGCGCATCAGCGCCCGACGGAGCGTCTCGTCAAACGCCACCGCGAATTGTGAGCCCGGTCGTATGCTGATCTCCAGGTTCCGCAACTGCAACCATTGCCCGGTGAAATTCTCCGTGAGCGCCTCGGCGCGGGGATCCGCCAGCATGCGGCGCACTTGGCGCTCCAGCTCCGCGGGTTCGCTCAACCGGTCCTGCTCCGCGACATCGAGCAACTCGTCGTCCGGAATACTGCTCCACAGGAAGAACGACAGCCGTGAGGCGAGCGCCACGTCATCGATCCGATAGGCGGCGCCGCGCGCGACAGTCGTCGGGTCAGCTTCGATCCGGACGAGGAATTCCGGGCTAACGAGGAGCCGCCGAAGCGCCAGCTCGATGCCCGCCTCGAAGCTGCCGCCGCTGGCTCGACCGTTTTCATAGAAGGTGAGGAGCACCTGGAGCGCCTCGTCATCAACTGGTCCACGGTACGCGCGGCGGGCCAACCCCGCCAGGATGGTCCGGGCACATGCCGGCTCGTCGGATGGGCTGGACGGGCGGCAGGTGAAGATTCGGGCACCGCTCGGACTGTTACCCGGGCCGCGCGCGTCGTGGGGCCCGGCGATCGTCACGCTCGAGACAAACGGCTGCGAGCCGCCTGGGCCTCCGCTGTTCCCGGAGGTCCGCGGGTTCGGGAACGGCTCCCGAGTCTGCTCGAGGAGGACGTGGGGATTCCGGTAGAAGGTGGCTGCGACCTCGTGGGGGCCGGCGCTCACGGGCACGCGGATGTCGAGCTCGGAGGCGCGCGTGGTGTACCGGTTCTGCGTCGGGGCGGAGTCCGGCTGGGCGAGGTCGAATAGCCCGACCTGCTCGCCGTCCACGGTGATCTCGAGCTGTTGCGGGTCGCGGAGGCTGCGCGCGCTCGCCAGCTCGACCTTGATGTCATAGTCGGCGTCGAGCGGAAACAGGTAATCGACCAGGATACCGCCCCGCGTGCCGAACGGCAGCCTCTCGAGCCGGTCGTGCTGCTGCTCGTCTTGGGTCGTGCGAAAGGTATCCGAGATCAGGGCCGGTGGAGGACTGCCCACGGCCAGCCGGCTGATGGTTCTCGCGGCCGCCAGGTAGCGCTCCAGCAGCGCCTGCGACATTCGGAGGACGCCGCCGATGTTGTCGAAGCCGTAGCTCGAATCGTCGGCCGGCAGGAAGTCGTCGGCGTTAATCTCAACGGCCAGGAGGTCCCGGATGGCGTTCCGATACTCGGCACGATTGAGCCGATGGAAGGTCGCCGTCCGTCCGGGGTCGGGCCGAGCCGCCGCCGCGTTGTCGAGTCCCGCTGCGAGCCACGCCACGAAGCCGTCCTGTGTCGCTTCGTCTGGCCGCGGGCGGCCCACCGGCGGCATGATCCCGCTGCGCAGCTTCTTGACCACCTTTTCCCAGATCTCAGGCGCGGCGCCGAGGTTGGCCACGTCCTTGTCGTCGAGGGCGAGCCCACCTGTTTCCAGTCGCTGGTTGTGGCAGGTGACGCAGTAGCGGTCCAGCAGCGCGCGCTGCTCTGGTGCGGCAGTCTCGGACGCCCCTGCGGCCTGAGCCTCCGGGGCCGCAGCCTGTACCTGGACGACCGCCACGCCCCCGAGCAGGAGACCCGCGGCGGCCAAAACACCCAACGGTCCGATCGGTGGTTTCGTCAACAATTGCTCCGCGTAGTGACGCCCAGCGCGACGTCGACGAGAGGCCGCATCGAGCCTCCGGCCTCTGCCACTGTGCATTGTTCACGAGCCAGTATTACGCCCATATGCCCATTATCCCCTGCGTTGAACGGCTGTCAATGCCGAACAGTGTCGATCCGCGATTTCAGACGGCATCGACAGCCGTGCCATGTCGTTCAAATCCGTACCGTCGGTCGACACACGACCCTGTGATCCCGGCGTGCCCCCTGCCATCAGGCCTCGAATCTGTCGGTCCGAGATCCAAGTTTTTCGAGGAGCCCCGTGCGTCGAGGAGGACGCTGCTGGCAGGCGGCCCGCACGGCGGCTTCATCGGCTGCCAGCACGATGCGTGACCTGGCCCGGGTCACGCCGGTGTAGAGCAACTCGGGACTGGACAGCTCGTGCGCCTGGGGGGGCAGCACCAGCAGCACGGAGTCGAACTCGCTGCCCTGCGAGCGGTGCACGGTCATGGCCCAGGCGGTGTCATGGTTGGGAAGGGCCGCCAGTGGCACACTGCGCGCTTGCTGGGTGCCTGGAAACCAGGCCGTGACACCCTGGCCGTTCCGTCCATTCAACAGCACGCCCACGTCGCCATTGAAGAGCCCACTATGGGGATCGTTGGCGGTCACCAGCACGGGGCGGCCGTGGGCCCATTCGCCGGCCGGCAGGCCTTCAGTGCGTAGCTTGTGGTCGACCCGCGTGTTGATGCCTTCGACGCCGTAGGGGCCACGCCGGAGAGCGCACAGGATACGCACGCCCGCCAGTGCGGCCAGTGCCTCGTCCGGGTCTGACGCTCGGACCACGGCCATGACCTGGGCCCATACCTGGACCAGGGCGTCGTCGACCTGTGCGGAGAGGTAATGGACCAGTTCTTCCCGATAGTCTGCACTGGCCAGGATGTGCACCGCGGAATCGCCGTCGTAGTTGCGGATGGCGGTCGCGAGGCGGCTGATGCCGGGGTGCGACTGGAACCGGTAGTTGCGATCGAGCTCGACGTGAGAGGCGTTCAGGGCGCCACCAACGCCACCAGTTTGAACGGCGGCTGCCGCGATCATTTCGGCCAGCACCCGACCCGGCTGCACGCTTTCGAGCTGGCGGTGGTCTCCGAGCACGACGAGGCGAGTGCCGCGTCCCAGGGCGGATAGCAGACGGTCCCAGAGGACCAAGTCCAGCATGGAGGCTTCGTCCACGACCACGACGTCATAGGGCAGCGGGTTGCCCGCATCAAATTGGCAGCGGTCGGTGCGCGGATTCCACCCCAGCAGCCTGTGCAGCGTTCGCGCCTGAAAGGCCGCTCGCTCGAGCTTCGGACGCACGCCGGCCAGCTGCGGGTCGAGTGCCCTGGCAGCCTGGCCGATCGCTTCACCGAGACGGGCTGCCGCCTTGCCGGTGGGTGCGGCCAGGGCGACGCGGATGCCGGGCATGCGGTGGGCCAGCAGCGCCAGCAGGTGCGCTGCCGTGGTGGTCTTGCCTGTGCCCGGACCACCGGTCACCAGGGCCAGAGCCCGCCGAAGCCCCAGTACCGCGGCACGCCGTTGGGCCGACTGGGGGTCTGGAAACAGCTGCGCGAGAGCGGCGTCCGGGGGCGTGTCCTTGCCAGCCACCTCGTCGGTGTCAGTCTCAGTGGCCAGCTCCCTCAATCGGGTCGCCACCCGGGTCTCCGCCTGGTCCAGGCACCAGCTCTGCAGGCGCGTGCCACGTAGGACCAGCGGCGCCGGACTGCGGTCGTCACCGCCATCAGTGACGGCCGGACACCGGGCAAGGAGGCCGGCCTCCTCATCGCTCAGGTCCAGTGAGGTGTGGCCAGCGGCCCACGAGGCGAAGAAGCGCTCCAGCACCGGGGCGGCGCCGTCGGGAAGAGACCACCGACGCTGCAGCAGTCGAATCGCCGCCAGGCTCATGCGGGCACCTCGCGGCCAGGGCCGTCAGGGCTCCCGAACAGGCCGTCGAGATCGTCCAGCAAAGCGTCGGACGGGATGATCTCGAGCACGCCCTGGTCGGTGTCCGGGAGCACTCCACGCAGAAAGAGCACGCTCCCCGATACGGCTCGCGCGCCGGAGTCGTAGAGCTTCAGGTAGCGGCGCAGGGCGACGAGATACAGATGGACCTGCAGCAGGTAGTGCTGCCCGGCCGCGCATTGCCACATCGCCCGCCGGTCGTAGTCGGCGTAACGGGGGCCCAGGAAATTGCTCTTCCAGTCGACGATGCCCCAGCGGTCACCCGCGTGCACCAGCCGGTCGATATACCCGGTCAGCATGCCCGCCAGGACCTGGCCGGGCAGGCCGGCCAGGTCCTGGGCATAGAGACGCTCGTCGTCGTCGCGGGCATGACGTGCGAATGTGTCCGATAGCGCCTGTCCCGTGATGCCGGCCCGATCCAGCGGGAGCAGGAACTCCCATTCAGACAGTGCCCTGTCCGAGGCCGCTGTCTCCAGGCTGGCGTCGAGGCCGTGCAAGCGAGTGGTCTTCAAATCGTCGAGCGTCTGCCGCACCGCCTCCACCGCTTCTTCCGAATGGAGACGGTGGCGTTGCAAGCCTCGGTCGATCAGCGGGGCGGCGTCTTCCCGAAAATCCCACTGCTCCAGCAGCTCGTGCAGGCACGTACCGGCCTGGGTCCCTCGCGCGAAGGAGACCAGGGGCACCGCGGCATCCATGGCGGCATCGGTCTCACCCGTCTCACCAGTCGCGCCGTCGGCACCGGCTGCATAGGCTTCACGGGGTGCCACCACCGCGTCGCGGCGTTCTCGTTCTTCGTGCCGCCCGTGGGCCAGCCGCGAGAAACTGGTCAGGTGCCAGTCCTGCAGGTCGAGCGCGGAGGCGGTGCGCGCGTGCAGCGGCGTGTCGTCGTGACTGCCAGCCGTCCAGGCAATGCCAGTGGGTACGGGCGGGGGCGACACGGTCAGCACGTCGGGATGCGTAGCCTGCAGGCGGTGCAACGTGTCACCGTGCTCGCAACTGGCGGCATCCTTCTTCCGCGCGCCGAAGTCTGCGTACCAGTCTTCTATGCTGCTTGCATCTGTGTCGGTCCGCAGTAACCAATCGAGCGACGACGGAGGCAGGGTCCACGTCCCCGTGTAACCGAGCGGTCCTGCCAGCAGCGTCACGCGGCGGCGGGCTCGGGTAAGCGCCACGTAGGCCATGCGCAGGTCCTCCCGCAGGCGCTCCGCGCAATGGGCCCGATGTTCCGCCTGGTTGTCTCGCTGCGTCCCGTCGGCCAGCACCCAGCCGTCGTCGCGCCGGACCAACAGGCGTTCGTCACGCGTGCGGTCCCACGCCACCGACCAGAGGTAGGGACAGAAGACAAAGTCAAACTCGAGCCCCTTGGCCCGGTGCACCGTGACCACCTGCACGGCATCGCCGTCTGCTTCCAGCCGGTGCAGGCGTTCTGCGGCCGGGCTCCCATCCGACATCCGTTCGCCGTCAAACCACTGCAGCAGTTTCTCCGGCGTCCGCTGGTCCTCAGCCTCGCGGGCTTGCAACAGCTCTTCGAGATGCCGCAAGTCGGTGAGGCGTCGCTCGCCAAAGGGTGCGCGAGCCAGACGCACGGTGGCTCCCGAGTCGGCTTCCAGTCCGGCCATCAGCGCGGCAATCCCTCGGCTTCGCCACTGGTTGCGCCATTCCGAGAAACGGGCCAGCCACTGTTCCGCATCCGTGTCGGTGATGCCCGCTAGCATGGCGGAGTCGTACCCGAACAGGCGGGTAGCCATGGCGGCCTGCCGCCAGCCGCGATGTGTCGGTGAGAGTGTCGCCTTCAGGATGGACGCGAGGTCGGACGCCGTGTCGCTATGCATTACGTCCCCGTTGTCGCGGACCACCGCCGGTACGCCCCGGGCATGCAGCGCCTGGTAGACCAGCTGGGCTTCGACATTGGTGCGCGTCAGGACGGCCACCTGCTTGGGGTTGACCGCTTCGCGTGTCGCCAGCATCGGTCGGCCAAGCAGATCGACGATCGCCGTGGCCGTGCAGGCCGCCGCTCTCTCTCGACGCGGCCGCGCGTGACCCCACGCGTCACTGTCGGTGTTCGGCACTACCCAGGCGACCAGCCGTCCTTGCCCGTCATCGGGCAGCGGTCGTCTTTCGTCCTGGCCGTCCGCGGTGGCTGCGGTATAGACGAGCGCCGGGTTGCCGAATGCTCGGGTGCGTCCGAACAGGGTGTTGAGTGCCGTGACCAGGCCAGGGGCCGACCGATAGGTCTTGGCCAGGTCACTGACGCGGGTGGCATCCTTTGGCCTGGCTGCGATGTACGCGTCGAGGTCTCCTCCGCGAAAGCCGTATATTGCCTGCTTGGGGTCCCCCACCAGAACGAGCCGTCCGGTGTGTGGTTCGCCTTCGAAGATGGCTTTAAAAATTTCCAGCTGCTGCTGGTCCGCGTCCTGGCTCTCGTCGATCAGACCCACCTTCCGTTTGGTTGACAAACGCTGGGCGAGGGTAGCACCGTGAAGCCCCGAGGACAGTGCGCGATGCAGGTGCTGAATCAAGCCGTCGTAGGTGACGGCGTTGTTGCGGCGCAGGCCGCGCTCGAATCGCTGCCCGGCAGCTCGAACCAGATGCGCCAGCCACGCCCAGCCGGTGACGTCGATGCTGGACTGCAGCGACTTGGCTGCGGTAACAAGTGGCAGGGTATCCGCATCCTCCGCGGCAGCCTTGCCGACCGCGCTTCTGCGGGCAAACCACGATGCCGCTCCCGCCAGCCGTCGGGCGACATGAAAGATCTTCACCTCGGGCTGCTGCGGGTCCATCTGTTGAAGCAGACCGTGCCAGTCGTCCAGCTGCGCCACAGAATCTTTGCCCGGATTTTTCGCGGAGTCGTTCAGGTCTACCGCGTCCCTGGTAGCCACTTCTTGAAGCTGGCGGATGCCGGCGCCGGCATCCTGCAGGCCCTGGAGCGCCTGTGCCACCAGGTCGCGTGCGTCCCGCAGTGCGGGCGGCGTCGGCTCCATGCGAGTGGACGGTCGCCGGGTGACCAAGCGCCAGGCGTCGAGATCATTCTCGACTGACCAGTGCCCGAGCGCTGCCACCGAGGCCAGTAACGCATCGGCGGCGAGGTCGGCGCGCCACGTATCCTTGACCGCGTCCAACATCAAGTCGCCGGGGTCCGGCAGCACCTCAAACCCCGCGGGCATACCGCACAGAACGCTCTCCGAAGCCAGCACGTGCTGACAGAACGCATGAATGGTCGACACGGCGAGCTGGTCGCTCTCAGCCAGCGCCAAGCGCAGCCGCGTCATCGCCGCGCTTCGCTCGGAAGGGACGAGGTCTTTGAGGCGTTTCAGCAGGAGACTGATCCCATACTCGTCGTCCACCAGCACCTCCGGTGGGGTGTTGGCCTCAGCATGGGTCACCAGGGATTCGAGCTGGCGGCGAGTCCGCTCGCCCAGCTCGCGGGCTGCGTCCTCGGTGAAGGTGACCAGCAGCACCTCTCCGATCTCTTCGACGACCCCGTCCACCAGCAGGCGCGGCAGCAGGTGGGAGATGGTCCAGGTCTTGCCGGTGCCCGCACTGGCCTCGATCACCGACAGGCCCGTGGGCACGTTGGTGGTCTGCAGGTTGAAATTAGCCACCGGACGCCTCTCCGTTCGCCGTGGCCGTTGTGTTCGCAAACCAGTTGTCCACCGGCTCGAAGACCGCGACCGCGAGCCGACGCCACTCCCCGAAGGTCCCCTCCGCGAACGGGTCCTGATCGCGCCAGGCCAACTGGGCCGAGGCGCTGTCGCCTTCACCGGGTGATCCATTGTGTTGGCGTTCCCAGGCTTTTATCGCCGCGTCGTGCTCGGCACGGTCGTGCCTCCCAGCGTGGAAGATCGCATGGCTGGTCTTCGGTCCGAACGGTAACGGATGCCGCCGCGCCTGCTCGCACAGATGCAGCAGGTTGTCGAGCCAGGCGCGCGCCTGTGCCTGGGCTATTGCCGGTATCCGTCTGAGGGTGACGCGGTCCCCGTCTCGCGAGATCAGGAGGGTGTCGCACGCCATACCGCAGGCGGCGGCGAACGTCGCGCGGACCCAGACATCGAGACGATGCTGAGGCTTGTCCTTCAGCGTGGTGGGCCGGACCAGCACCTGCAGGCTGTCGTCGGCGTTGACGCGAATGTTGCCTGCCACCTGGGAGCGACCGTCATGGTAGACCAGGCGACAGGGTTGCAGCGTGCCGCCGGTCTCTTGCAGCGCGCGTTCCGCCAGGGACCGCGCTACTTGCACACTGTCTCTGCCCATCGCCGCGCCGAGGGTGCCGTACGGCATCAGGCGGTTGGCCGCCAGGCGTGCCTCCAGATGGAAGGTCTGGCCCTCCAGCACGGACTGGATCACCTCGTCCTGGAGCTGCCACAACTCCAGACCCGACGGCGCCGCGACAGGTTCCCTGTCCAGCGCGAACGGATCTTCCGCGGCCCGGGGCAACACCACCCCCAGAGACTGCAGCCAGGCCGACCAGGGATCTTTCAGCATCCGCACGAGACCGTCCAGCTCGAGGTCGGCCGACCGGATGTCCGCGGGAGGCTCAGACGCGCCGACCTGGAACGGCGCCGTCACGGCCTGCTGCTCCCGGAATGCACGGGCAATCTCGAGATGGCTCGCGTCGAACGACGCTCGCGTCCCGGTGAAGCAGGCAGAGTTGAACGGCTGCAGCGGGTGAGCTTCGATCAGGATCCGTCGGGTGGTCTTCTGGCTGTCTGGAGCGCTGGAGACGGTGGCCGCCGCGACCCGCACGAACTCATCCACGCAGGCCGAGAGTGGTTCTTCCTTGTTACTGCGAATGTTGCGCGCCGTGGCCGTCAAGATGACGCGGTCACCGGCTGCGAGGATGGCGTCGAGAAAGAGCTGCCGGTCTTCCAGTACCGGATCCCGGTCTCCGGGCCGCGGCGTTGCTGCCAGGAGGTCCCAGGCGGGCGCCCTCGCCCGGCGCGGAAAGGCCGCGTCCTGCAGGCCCATGACCGCCAGCACGCGGCAGGGAATGGCGCGCATCGGCTTGAATCCACCCATCGCCATGCCGCCGCCGATTCTGGATACCGTTCGCACTTCATCCTGGGCGGCCTTGTCGAGCCAGTCGACCACACCGCCGGCAGCCATCGGCAGGTCGCACGCATGTTCGGACTCGGCGGTGCGCAACTGGTCGATGAGGTCGACCGCAGCCGTGGCGTCGAAGCGATCGTCTCCGGCGGCCAATACCTGATCGAGCGCCTGATTCAGGCGGTCGGCCCACTGGCCCGGGCCGGTCTCCAGTTGCCAGGCTTCAAGCAGCGACACAAGGTGGTCGAGCCAGTCGAGTGACGCGCTCATCGACGCGGGGTCGGCACCCAGGTCGCCCGATACCGGTAGGGCCGCACGGTCCTGGGCATCTGATGCGGACTCGGCATCACCCAGCCACAGGCCGGCCAGCAGTCGATCGAGCCCAGCCCGCCAGGTGCCGGTGCCCTGGTCGCCGGCGTCCAGCGCCTGTCGGTGGGCCGCGTTGAGGCCCCATGTAATACCAGAGGTACGCACGCGATTGGCAAGTGCCTCCGGGTCGGCGCCCAGTGCTTCGACTGCGGCGCCGACCGCGGGCAGTTCCAGCAGGGCCAGCCCTTCGCTCAGCGGCGCGCGGCCGGCGGCCAGGCGCAGCATCAGCTGCAGACCTCGCACGAGGGGGTCGGTGCGGTCGAGGCGTCGCTCCGACAGGCGAAGCGGCAATGGAGGATCGCCTTCCCGCATGACCGCCTCGGCAAAGGGGCCGTATGTGTCCAGGTCGGGCGCCAGAATCAAGACGTCGCCCGCGGTCAAGCCGGGCAGGGTGGCAAACGCATCCAGCAGCTCGTCGCGCAGCACTTCCACCTCGCGCCGCACCCCGTGGCAGCGATGGACACGTATCGAGCGGTCCTGCTCGAGCGGCGTGGCACCGTCCACGGGTTCAGGCTGGCGCGCCGCGCGAATGTCCGCCTGCATTCGTGCCAGCAGCGTCTCGGACCCGGTCCCGGGCAACGCGAGAACGTCGTACTCCTGGCCTTCGGTGACGAGCGCCTCCTCGAAGCTGCGAAAAGTGTGAACAGCTTGCTTCCCAAGGTGAGACAGCAGCGGATGGCCTTCCCAGGCCGGGTCCACATCTGTGCCCGCACGCATCTGCGTGCGGCCGGCTCGCAAGTCGCCAAGGTACTCGGTTGATGGCAGCAGGGCGCGCAGGCAGACACGTGTCCGGGTCGCCAGGGCACGCAACAACGGTAAGATCGTGGGCGGTAGAGGCCCGGTTGCGAGCACCTCCAACGACACGGGCAATGTGCCGTCGCCGTGGCGGGTTCGGGACACGATGTCGTGCAGGCGCGCGGCCGGATTGGGATGTGCCGCCAGGCCCTCTGACAAACGCCGCCACAGCTCGCGCTGCCAGTCCTCATCGCCTCGCGCGCCCCCGGGTAGGTCGTCCCAGGATGCGCCCCGGTCCCAGGCGGCGATCATCGCCGGCCTGAAATACAGATACTGGTCGAAACGGTCGGCCACCTCGACAGCCAGGGCCTGCCGTGCCCGGGCGTCCACGCACGCGGACCGCAGGCGCGGGCTGTGGCCCTCCTCGACCATGGCCGCCAGCAACGTCATCAGGCGCCACGCCATGCCCTGAGGTCTCCATGACGGGTGCACCGGGTCCAGTCCGACCAGCGTGGCTATACGTTCGATGAAGGTGCCGGGTAAAAGAAACTCCACGCCCATGGCCACACCGTGGCGCCGCGCTAGCGCCGCCTTGGTGCGGTCCACCAGAGGCAGCGACGGCATCAGTACCGGCACCACCACACCGGCGGGACTGCCCGGCCTGCCCAGCGAGTTCACCAGGTCGTCAAGCAGCGCCGTCGCGTCCGACGCATAGGTCAGTTCAAGTGCCATGACGGGGCGGCCCCGGGGCGGGACCTTTTACGGACCGATGTCGAACGCCGCCATCTCGGTGGCGTTCCGGACGAACAGCCGCCCATCGACGATTGCCGGGTTGTTCCAGGTCTTGCCCGAGAGCGCCTCGAATCGAGCCAGCTCCTCGTGCCCATCCGGCGTGGCGCGGACCAGCACCACGTCACCCCGTTCGGTCAGCACGACCAGATGCCCGTTTGCCAGCAGAAGCTGGCCGTGTCCGTAGCGGCCCCCTTTCCACGCCAGTTCGCCGGTCTCGGCGTCGAGACAGGCCAGAATCGACTCGTCAAGCCCGTAGAGGTGCCCCTCGTATAGCACCGAAGTGCTGAATCGGTTCTTCATCCGGTTCGTGCGCCAGTGCTCCTGGGCCGAGAGGCTTCCGCCGCTGTCGGTCACCTCGATCAGCGCCCCTCCGTGTCCGTAGCCGGCGGAAAGGAACAGTCGGTCGCCGTCGATCGCCACCGGCATGGAAATGTTGGGCGGCCCGCTGGAGGTCACCCAGGGGTATTCCCAAAGGAGGGTGCCGTTCTCCACCGTCAGGCCAACTGCGCGGGTGGCGGTGACTACCAGGATCTGCCGCACGCCGGCCAGTTCCAGGAGCATTGGCGCCGTGTAGCCCTGCGGGTCGTCGAGCGCGGTCCACACCAGATCGCCTGTGTCGGCGTCGTAGGCCACGACGGACTGGCCGTTTTCGCCGCCCGGCAGCACGACGACCATGCCATCGACAACGAGCGGTGAGGCTGCCATTGCCCAGGTCAGGTTCGTCGCGCCCGCGTCGTTCAAGATGTTGGTACGCCAGCGCAGCTCGCCGGTCGCGGCATCCAAGCTGTGCAGCTCGCCGGTGGCGCCCAGCGCGAACAGCCGTCCGTCGTCCCAGGTCGGCGTGGCGCGCGGGCCGTCCCCCCCCATGGTCTCCCTGAAGAGCGCCTCCCACCCGTGGGCCCAGAGCTCACGGCCGGTCTCTATGTCGTAGGCGGTGACCACCTCCTGGTCCCGCCGTTGTTCGATGGTGAACAGATGTCCGTCAGCTGCCGCGAACGAGGCGTACCCTCCGCCGACGGGTTGCTGCCACAGCCGGGGCAGCCCGCCGGCGGGCCAGTCTGTTCGGATGGGGTGGCGGTACCGGCCGTCGCGCGCAGTGCCGCGATAGGCGGGCCAGAGCGCCTCGGGGCGCCGGTTGGGCGCGACCGGCGCGGCGGCCACCGGGTCGACCGGCTGCGCGGCCCGGTCGGTTTCCAGCGCCGCGAAGTGCGCCTCCTCGTTGTACGTCGTTAGTGCCGGAAGGTTGGCGCCGTTCAGCTCGACCCGAACGCCGATGGCCCAGGCGATGCCGACGACAGCGACCACCGCGACTCCGACGACGATCAGCACCTTGCCCAGCGTGGCCCACCCGCTCCGAGGCGTGGATGATGTGATCATATTGAAGTTACTCACTCGCGGATGGGAACCGGATTATATCTCCCACAGCGGAGCGTGACCAGTGTGCCAACCGTCTATGACGACTCCGTGCGGAACCGCGCCGCGAGCGCGATCTTCTCGTCGACTCCGATCAGCTCGTTGAACTGCGCGAACGTCATGACCTGCTGTCTGACCCCGCTCGTCGTGCCCTCGCCGGCCAGGCGGTCGTAGACCGTGGCGAGCGCGTGGGCCGAGGCGTAGAGCCCGGCCAGCGGATACAGAATCAGGTCGAACCCCAGCTCGGCCAGCTGTGTCTGCTCGAGGATAGGCGTCTTACCCTGTTCGATCATGTTGGCGACGGTCGGCTTCGGGGCCCGTCGGCCGATCTCCCGTAGCTCTTCGAGCGAGCTGGGTGCCTCGACGAAAGTCGCGTCGGCCCCGGCGGCGCGAGCCGCCTCGACACGGGCGATCGCCTCGTCGAGACCCACGGCGGCCAGCGCATCGGTGCGTGCCACGATGAAGAAATCATCCTCGCCCTTCGTCTCGACGGCAGCGCGAATCTTCTGGATGTAGTCGTCCCGGTCGATCACCTGTTTGCCCCGCATGTGCCCGCACTTCTTCGGCCATACCTGGTCTTCGAGGAAGCAGCCGGCAGCGCCGGCCTCGATCAGCTCATGCACGGTACGCACGACGTTCAGCGCGTTGCCATATCCGGTGTCGGCGTCGACGATGATCGGAATGGCCACCGCTCGGCAGATGTGCCGCGCGCGATCGATGACCTCCGTCTGGGTGAGCAACCCCACGTCCGGCTCGCCGATCAACGTGGCCGAGACTGCATAGCCGGAGATGAACGCCAGCGGAAACCCGGCCCGCTCGGCAATCTTTGCCGACAAGGTGTCGAAGACGCCTGGGAATACCAGCGAGCCGTGTTCGTCTAGGATCCGTTGGACGCGAGTGGGCATGATCTTGTGCTCCAGCAGTCAGCAGTCAGAACGCGGGGGACCGGAGGCAGGCCGGGAGGCAGCCTCGAGCGCCAGAAGCCTGAAAGCCCGCCGTCAGTTGAAAGGCTCATGTAGTTGCCGGATTACTCTGCGAGCAGCGGCGCCAGTACCGAGAGGTCGCCATCGATGTTCGGATGCGGCGTCAAATGGAGCAACCGAGCCAGGAACGGATAGATGTGCACGCTCTCAACCGGCCCGACTCGCCGTCCGGGTCCGATCTCGGGCCCCGCGGCCAGGAAGATACCGTGCATGTCGGGGTGACCCGGGTCCCACCCGTGCATGCCGGGCGGCGGCGGTGACGAGCCGCCCATGCCGATCATCGCACCCGGCTCGGCCACCACTACCACGTTTCCAATCCGAGGGTCCGCCCGGTAGCGCAGCGCCTCCGGGACCTCGTCTCGCAGATACGCACGGCCCCCACGCAGTCCGTCGTTGATGTCGTCCCGGACTGTGCGTGCGCGATCCGCGTCGCCTTCGACGAACAGGTTGGCGCCCGGCCCGGTCACCACCACGCGGGTGTTCCGCAGGTCGGCAATGTCACGCAGATCGGTTGCCAGATCCGGGTCGACGTGTCCCATGCCGTGGTCGGACACCAGGACGACCGACACCTGGTCGCCGTAGGGCAACATCGCGAGGCCCTCCAGCAACCAGCCGAGCGCGTTCTCGGCCTGGCGGACCGCGCCTTTGACCGCCGGTGACGCCGGGCCGGCGTCGTGTCCGGCCCCGTCGACCGCCGAAAAGTAGAGGGTGATCAGGTGGGGGCGCACGTGGGCCGGCAGCGACAGCCAGGCCACGACCTGGTCGACACGCTCGCGGTGCGACCCGCGGGCATCATATGGGGTCCAGAACGTCGGACGCACACCGCCGACTGCGGCTTCCGTGCCCACGAAGAGCATCGCCGCCGCGACCATGCCCTGGGTCTCAGCCGTGACCCAGATCGGTTCGCCTCGGTACCACGTGCCGTCCTGGACCGCGGCGGTATTCCTGTAGTGGTAGACCTCGCCACGCGCCGGGTCGAAGAAGCGGTTCCCAACGATGCCGTGGTGCTCCGGGTAGAGACCGGTGGCGATGGAGTAGTGGCTCGGGAACGTCAGGGACGGGTAGACGGGAATCAGGGCGTCTGCAGCCCCACCAGTGTTGGCCACGTGGTCGAAGCTGGGCGTGTCGTAACGCGTCAGGTAGTCGTGGCGGAAGCCGTCGAACGAGACCAGGATCACATAAGGCTTGTCGAGCGTTTCGAGCGCGTTGGTCCCACCCGTACCACCGGGCGTGTGGATCTGTTCCGGCGCGGTGTACCGGTTGGCAGCCGGCGATGGTGTGGCTGGCGCGGGCGCGCCGGCCGGCGCGCTGCAGCCAGGCAGTGCGCCGGCGAACGCGAGCAGCAGCGCCGACGCGATGCCCTTCAGGGCCGGAGGCATGGTGATGAAGGAATGGGGTGAGTGACGGGGATTGAACCCGCAACATCCGGAGCCACAGTCCGGCGCTCTACCATTGAGCTACACTCACCACAAGGAGCCAGCGAAGCTCCACGCCAACTATCGAGGCCTGCTAGCCAGGCCATCGGGTCTACCCGAGAACGTCGCATCTTCGTGCACTGCCACATCACCCACGGCTAGCAGGACGGCAACCGGAAAGTGTAGCACCCGCTCTGCGACGCGAGCAACGACGGTCAGCCCGCCCCATGTCGCCCCGCCGCGATAAAATAGTCCGCATGTCGAATCCGTCTCTTGGTTCCGTCGACGAGCCGGCGGCCGTCCCGTCACCGGTGACCGACGACGTCCTCCGCGCCGTGCGGGTGATGATAGACGCCTATCAGTTGTCGGCCGAGAGGCAGGATGTCGACGTCTTTCTCGACGACATTCTCGACCATGTGGCCAAGCTGGTCGCCTACGACGCGGCCGGTATTTATTTGCTGGGACGGAAGCATCGGAAGGTGCGTCATTGGCGGTGGCGCGGCGATGCAGGGCCCGCGCGAGGCCGTCAAGATCCGGTCGATAAGGGTGGGGCAGTCGACCGGGCGATGGAGCGGGGCGAGCCGGTGCTCGCCAATTGCGCCGCCGAGGACGAGACACCGGGCAGGACCGAGTTCGAATCGTGTCTGGTGGTGCCAATTATCGGCCTTCGGACCGTGATGATGGGCGTCCTCGAACTGCGCGCGACGCGGCCCGGCGCATTCGATGCACGCGCTGTCGAGATTCTGCAGCTGTTCGGCACCGTGGTGGCCGGGGGCATCGAGCGCGCCCGGCTGAAGGACGAGGTGAGGGACAAGCACCGGGTCGACAGCGAGTTCATGGTGGCGCGGCAGGTGATGGAAGAGTTGATTCCGCACACTATTCCCACGATGCTGGGATTTGATATCGCCGGGGTCAACGAGGCCTCGTTCGAGGTCGGCGGCGACTACTACGAGTTCATCCCGCTGTCCGACGACCGCTGGGCCATCATCGTTGCCGATGTGGTCGGCAAAGGGATCGGTGCGGCATTGTTGGTGTCGGCTATCCGGGCCTCGCTCTACGCCCTGGTGGGCCTCGAAATGGCGGCACGGGCGATTATGCGACGCACCAATCGCTTCTTCTACGACTCCGTCGAGGACAGCCGGTATGTCACCCTCTTCTATGGCGTCCTCGATGTCCCATCGCGCCGGATGATCTACGTCAACGCCGGACACCCCCCACCCGTCGTGCTGCGTCAGAGCGGCGAGATCGAAAAGCTGGAGAGCGGTGGGGTGCCGCTGGGCATGTTCGAGACGCCACGCTACTTCGAGGGGTTTACTGGACTCGACCAGGGCGACCTGATGGTGTTCTACACCGATGGCATCGTCGAGTCGAGCGACGCCCACGACGAGCCCTATGGTGAGGACCGTCTCATGTCCACGCTCGGCGACGTGCGGACCGAGAGCGCCGAGGCCATCTGCCGCCACGTAATGGACGATGTGCGCAGCTTTTCGTTCGGCAGACAGGACGACCGGACGCTGCTCGTGCTGAAAGCCAACTAGCGGCCCGTGGGTAGTCAGTCGGGACCTGCTCCCGACCTTTCGGGAAGGGAAGGAAACGGGCCGTCAGAGGAAGCGGGAAACGGCGCAGACGTGATTGGTTCTGCAATCGGGGGGTATGATGAACCCCTCTAAACGGCCCGTGGCGTGTCGAGGCCAGTCAGGCCTCGAACGGTCGTGCTGGAAAGGTCGATTTTGCGTCGACCCGCATCCAGAGGATATCAAATAGAGTACGTTCGTGTCCACAAGAGCACCACTATTTCACAAAACAGCTATGCGCTGATGGCCGCTCGGGTGGGGATCAATCGTCGGCTCTAAGGTTGACGGGGGCGTGGCGGAATCGCTGGTAGTGCGCTGCCAGCAGGTCACGGCCGAAATCACCTGTGAAGTCACGCCAGACGCTGTGTGCGTGGTTCCCGTCACCTTGGGTGTTGTCGTATTCGATGAGGAATGTGGGTCCCTGGATGCGGTAGTAGTGCGGTTCCCCGCGCGCCGCGTCGCCCATCCAACCGAACTTGATGCCGTCGATCCCGGCGTTCAGAATCTCCGTCAGACGCCGGTCGGCCACCGCCATCGGTTGCGTCGTGGCGTATTCCTCGATAATGGACCACAGCAGCCCGCGCTGATGCTCGTTGAGGTCGCGCTGCGCGACACCGAGGTCGTCCTGCATGGCCGCCTCGCGCTGGCTCCCAGTCAGGATGTCGCGCGGCGCGGTGTCGTTCAGCATGGCGCTCGCGCGCTGGGCGTCGTCTAGCGAAGCCAGCAGGGCGCGGGCCTGGTCCTCCTCACGACCCAGAACCCGTGTGCCACGCTTCGGTCCGTCGCGCACCTCGGCCGGGTTGGTGCCGAAGAACTGTGGGCTGCTGGCGGCCACGGTGCCGTTGACGACCGTCCAGTTCTGCGAGATGTGGTGGCCTTCGTACCGCCAGCCCCAGGTGTTGCCTTCGGCCGGTTCGCCAAAGACCATGAAGAAGTAGAGATCCGGGTCCCGGATGGCGCGGCCTTCGAGCTCGAAGAGAATGAGTTCGAGCTGGCGGATCGACTCCGCCTTGGTGAATCCCTTCTCGCTGAGCCCCGTCCGAAGAAGGTCGAGCCCGGCCGCGCGCTGCGAGCCGGTCATCGCCTTCAGCGAGACGCCCTTACGCTCGCGTGGGATGAAGTGCCAGTCGAAGCGGTCCTCGCCATCGAAGGGGAACCGCACGGCAGTGGCCTGCTCGGCGTTCAGGCTGTCGAGAAACGCCGCCGCCGCCGTCGCCATGGCCGCCGCCGGTGCGTCTGTTTGTCGAGAGATCGCGATCGTGCCCAGGAGGACGACGAGGCAGATTACGTTGACGATGGTGCGCATCATGAATACTTCCCCGCAGTTGCCTCACCCGTCGCGCGGGGTGGGCGTCACACCTGACTCACGGTGCGAACTGGAGCCTACCTTCGAGCGATGAGGGAGTCAAGACGAACACCCGACTAGACAAACTGGAAGACCGCCGACCGTAGAGCCGGCCCGTCTCCAGGAACGGGCTCGCTTTTCATGCTGCAGCGCGGCAGCGGCTCGCCGTGGAGAACCAGGGACTGCAGATGGACGACAATGGCGTCCTCGACACGCTTCATGGCCTCCGGTTCCGTGGATCCGGAACCGTGCAGCTCTTTGAAGGCCGGACAAAACGCATGGAAGGCCCCCTCGTCATCGGGCTCGACTTTGATTGACATCTGAAGGGTGAGAGTCTGGTTATTCATCTTAGGCATCGTCACAACAAGCGCTGCTAGGGCATACGACTCCAGTCAAGGTCGAGCGGTCTGACCTTATGTTTGGTACATCGGTAAGATTCGCGGTCATCTACAGCTATCGCGCGGTCCAGCGATGTCACTGGTCGTCCGCCCGGAGTTCGTTCCGACGCGCCTGCGCTCAGGTGGGCCTGACAGGGCGGGTGGCGCGGCTCGATATACCGTCAGCGTATTGAGGCCGCCATCCGGCGCATCAAGAAGCTTGGAGTCGAGATTAACGCCAGGGGACGTGAGTCTGCCCGCCTGCATCAAGCCGTCGCGCGCAACGACCGCACCCAGCGCCGGGCAAAGACTCGCCTCCGTGACGGGAAACCGCCGAGACGGCGGCAGCCTGGGATGACGACAGGACGCTCCTGGGCCTCGGCGAGACGGCACTGACAACTGCCGCCGAGCTCAAGGCGCTGAGCGGGAAACTGGCCAGAGAGCAGGCGCGTGTGGCCTACGCCCCGGCAACGCTGGCCGTGGCTCAGAAGATCGTGGGTGCCGAGCGGGCAGCAACCGAGGCTAAGCAGACGCTCTGTGACCGCGAGCACGAGCTCGAGCGCGCCTATCTTGCTGAGATTCATCCACTGTTTCAGTGGACCGCGGAGCGGCTCGGAGAGCTGTTAGAACGCACCGCAGCCCTCAACGACGATCTCGCGGCCCTCAGTGACCGGCTCGCGCTGGCTAGAGAGGGGGGTGCCGTTGCATCACGTGAAGGAATTGCTCGGGCACGCGAGCATCAGCACGACCGACACCTACCTCAACGCGAGCCGTATTCACCTGCGCGAATCGATGCTGGAGATGGAGAAGCGCGGAAAAAGTGACGCAAACGTGACACAGGGAAAGGTTGAGAGGCCGTCGGTGAGCCCTGCAGGGGAGGCTGTAAAAGAGGAGAAGTCACTGTTACACTGATGGTTCTGTCTGCACGCGCCCGTAGCTCAGTTGGATAGAGCATCGGCCTTCTAAGCCGAGGGTCGCAGGTTCGAATCCTGCCGGGCGCGCCATTTCCTAAAGAATTCGCACATTTCCTTCGCCAGAGAAACCGCTGGCGAAGGTTCATCGAAAAAAGTGATCAGTCTGGCGAGTTCGCGCCAGAATAGCGCGTTTCCGAAGACGCCCGGTTTTGTTGGTCCTCCTGTGACGCGGGGATTCGTGTTGTCCACAATTCATGCCCAAAATCGCCGATGGTCATCGGCCCAGCACGCCGACGTCCGCTGGGGCTCCCTGCGTCCCGTCATGGCCGTGCAGACAGGACTTCCATTCCGTCGGCACCAGAGCCATGGTGTGTCGACGAAGGTGGCCGAGGACCGGTCGCCGGCACGAAAGGAGCGTCGATGGCACGGCATGGCAAGGGTCGTTTGGGGAAGGGGAAGCGGAGGCGTCAGCAGGGGGTGTCCGCGCGCGGGGCGCTCACGCTCAATGTGTTGATCGAGGGCTACCTTGAGGATTATGTCGTCAGACGGTTTCGCAGCGTCGATACCGCACGAGGACGGGTCGCCCACCTCCGAGGGCACTGTCAAGTTGACGAAGAGAGGGCGCGACGATCCCGGAAGGAGTTGGTTTCGATCACCGTTCAACAGGCACACGTCACCTCATCCCAGATACGGAACGACCGCGTTCTGAGCAACCGGTGGTGAACGGCTCGGAGTAGGTGACGGCCGACCCGGAAGAGATTCTGTACGACGCCGTGCACCGATGCGAACCGTTGCAGCTGGGCGGCCGATTTGAACCGGCGCATCTGGCGCTCCCGTTGGCGGATTGGTTGATGGGAGACTTCTGCTCGATTGTTTGCGTACTGCCGCGTACTGTGGCTCACGGACGGCATCACGGTGTGGTGCGCAGCCGAATAGCTGCGTAGCTTGTCTGTGACCAGGCGTCGAGGCTCGCGTCCCTGTCTTTTTAATAACTTACGGAAGAACCGTGCCGCTGCGCACCGATTGCGTCGCGACTGGACAAGGATGTCGATCACATCGCCGTCCTCGTCCACGGCCCGCCATAGATACTGCTGCCGCCCCTGAATCTTCACGAACACCTCGTCCAGATACCAGGTGTCGCCCTGGCGGCCCCGGCGGTGCCGCAACCGCCGCGCGTAGTCCAGTCCGAATGTCAGGCACCAGTGCCGAATCGCCTCATAGCTCACGGTGACACTCCGTTCGGCGAGGAGATCTTCGACATCTCGGAAACTCAGGCCGAAGCGGTGGTACAGCCAGACGGCGTGGCTGATGATGTCAGGGGGAAATCGGTAGCCGCGGTAGCTGGGAGCGTGGCTGTTCATTCGCCTACTCTGTCACCTGCGGCCTCAACTTGACAGTGCCGTGCGGATGCGTGGTACTGGACGGTCCTCGGCTTCCGAGACCCATGAACATCGACCGGTGTGGTCGAGGGTCAGGAACATCGGTGGAGAAGCTCTACTCTACGGCGTAAGGTGCGCTTACGGGGCGGACCCCTCAAACGAGCGCCGTGAGTAGAATGAAATGTCGCTGCCGCAGGCCTACGGCCCCAGCGGCTGATCGCCGGCGTTTGCGGGACAAGCACCCTCGATCGGAATCGACGGAGGCACCTTGTGCTCGACGAGGAACAGCAACTCATCGCCAGGCTCCGGAAGGTCGAGGCGCTCTTCGCGCGGCCTGGCACCGAAGGCGAGCGCCGTGCTGCGGAGCACGCCTCGAATCGGATTCGGGCCCGTCTGACTGCCCTCGAAGCGATCGAGCCGGCGGTGGAGTTCCGCTTTTCGCTCACGGATGCCTGGTCGCGCTCCTTGTTCATCGCCGTGCTCCGTCGACATGGGTTAACGCCGTACCGGTACCAGCGTCAGCGTCGCACGTCCGTGATGGTCAGGGTCGCCAAGTCGTACGTCGACGCGACGCTGTGGCCGGAGTTCCTCCAATTGCAGACCGTGTTGCATGAGCACTTCGAGGCCGTGACGAAACGGGTGATCGCTCAAGCGATCGGCGCCGAGGACCGTGATGTGGAACTGCGGGCAGGTCACTATCAGGCTGTCGAAACAAGGGCACGATAATTCCGCAAGGTGCGACAAATGGGCCGTATTGGTGGGCGGCAATATTCGCACCTCACGGGTTGGACCGTAGAACCTCTTCTGAGGCGACGCTCGGCTTCCGAGACCGAGGATCATCGACCGTTGTGGTCGAGCGTCCGCACCATGAGCTACCGAAGCCGGCTATCTAGTGGACCTCAGTGTGCGAGGCCGATGATTAGAGCTGCGTGAGAACGGTGCTCGGTGTCTCTCGCGACACGGGTTCGAATTTCTAAGGGGAACCGCACGAGTTGTACACGTGCTGCTGCCCCGGGCGGCGTGAGTCTTAAGTCCTTTCGTCCCAGCACGATCAGGTTGTATCCCCTCGCGCACTACTTGCGCGCATATACCGAAACCGCACACCCGTGATCTGCCGTCGGCGACCGTCGCGTGTATAAAGGGGCCATCGAGCCAGGCAAATCGGAAATCCCGGTGCAACGCTTCGACAACGTACCTCGCCTGTTCTTCCCGTTCTTGTGGGTCTTCTGGAAACTGTGCTATGCGGTGCTTACGACCGCACACTGGATCCTAAACCGGACATGCCGGATCGATATTGAGGGTCACCCCGAAGGACGCCACATTCTATGCGGCTGGCATGAAACGATAATCCCGTACAGCGTCGCATACCGGCGACTTCCTCTGCGCTATCTTGTGATTCAAAACAACGCCTGGTTCATGCCGCCGATAATCTGGCTCGTGCTGAGCCGGGGCGCGCGGAGTTCCATCGATATCTCCTACTCATCGTTCGGGAAATCCACGATAAGCAAAGTAACCTCCCACCTCGCCGCCGGCGAATCACTTCTGGCCTTCCCCGACGGACCGAGTGGACCGGCTCACGTCCTCGACCGCAGTTTACTTGTCGTCGCGGAACGGTCCGGTGCCCCGATCATCCCGTTACGCGTCGAGACATCCATGGCGCTCGTTCTATCCTGGGCCTGGGACAAGAAGAGAATCCCGCTTCCCTTCAGCCGGGTACGGGTCAGATGCGGTCATCCGATCATTGCGGTGCCCGGCGAACGCCAGGCGACAGAGAGGAAATTGCTCGCTGCCTTGGGCCCTTGACTTCACCTCGTGGCTTCACGCGTGGCTTCGGCACTGTCAAGTTGAGGCTGCGGATGGCAGAGTAGGCCGGTGACGAGCCAGCCGCCCAGCTATCGCGGATTCCGATTTTCCCCTGCAATCATCAGTCGCGCCGTCTGGTTCTACCTCGCCGACTGATCACGGACAAACTGCGCAGCTAATCGGCGGCGCACCGCACCGAGATGCCGTCCGTGGTCCACAGTACCCGACAGTACGAAAACAATCGAGCAGAGGTCTCACATCAACTGACCCGCCAGCGGGAGCGCCAGATGCGCGGTTTAAGTCGGCCGCCCATCTGCATCGGTACACGGCGTCTTACAGAACCTCTTCCGGGTCGGCCGACATCTGCTCCACGCTGTTCACTACCGTCTGTTGAGAACGCGCTCCTTGGACATCTGGGAGGAGGTGACGTGCGCCTGCTGACCGAGCACGGGCGTTCAGCGCCCAGAGAGAAAAACGCGCTCTGGGCGGCAACTTGACAATGTCACTGGCGCTGACCCTGAATGTTGAGGAACAATGGATCCAGTGCCAGATGTCGAGGCGTCCACGCTGTCGCCGCAGTGTGTGAGCGTCCTCACCGCAGGTTCGACACCGGCGACGACTGGCCTCGACGGACACTGTGATGCCTCGCTGAGCCCAAGAGGTCTTCCGCGTCTCGGAAGCTCAGCAAGAGCGAAGATAGAGCCTGACGGCGGGGGACCTCGGTCTCCGCGAGAGCGAGGGTCAGGGCTGTTCGTTCGCCTACCCTGCCGGCCAACGCCTTG
>Ga0302123_10000360_pt1 | contig 37214 bp, 34 predicted proteins | sample CB21_321_MG_FD_203109 | JGI IMG/M metagenome (GOLD analysis project Ga0302123, IMG submission 203109) | Marine microbial communities from Western Arctic Ocean, Canada - CB21_32.1 | ecosystem: Environmental > Aquatic > Marine > Oceanic | place: Canada: Western Arctic Ocean | collected 2017-09-28 | reverse complement strand
GCCACACGCCACGTAATCGGCATCCGGCCGGGTCAGGGTGCCCCGGTAGCATCGGACAGGTGGCCGGGCCCCGGTCGCTTCCCCCCTCTCCGATGGATCCGGCCATGGACGTGCGCGACACCATCATTGATGCGGTTCGCTCCGCTCTGGTCGACCTGGGTGTCGACCCCCTTCCTGACGTCGTCCACCTGGAGCGCCCGGCCAGTCCTGAGCACGGCGACTGGTCGACCAACGTGGCGCTGGCCTCGGCGAAGGCTGCCGGCCGTAACCCACGGGACCTGGGAACTGCGCTCGTGGAGCGTCTGACGGCGGCACCTCCGCCGCACGTGGTCGGCGTCGAGGTGGCCGGACCCGGCTTCGTCAACTTCCGCCTGGCCGACACCTGGCTGCACGAGGTGCTGGCCAACGTGGTGGCTGCCGGGACCGACGGCTGGGGTCGCCTCGACTCCGGTGCCGGAACGCGGGTCATCGTGGAGTTCGTGAGCGCCAATCCGACGGGTCCGCTGCATGCCGGACACGGCAGGGGAGCCTGCTACGGCGACTCGGTGGCGCGCCTCTACGAACGCTGCGGCTATCAGGTTGAGCGGGAGTTCTACGTCAACGACAGCGGCGTCCAGATGCGGAAGTTCGCCGCTTCGCTGGCTGCGCGCGCCGCCGGCGGGGAGGTCCCCGAGGACGGCTACCACGGTCAGTACATCGTGGACTGGGCCGCCGAGATGCCTGCAGACGTGGATCCCCTGGAGTGGGGCTACGAGCGGGCGCTGGCCGATCACAGGTCGGTGCTGGAGTCACTGTCGATCCACTTCGACTCCTGGTTCTCGGAACGGTCGATGATCTCGTCGGGGGCCATGGATGCCACGTTGGCCGACCTTCGGGCCGCCGGTGCCGTCTACGAGGAGGACGGAGCGATCTGGTTGCGAAGCACCGACCATGGCGACGACAAGGACAGGGTGCTGGTCAAGAGCGACGGGCAACCCACGTACCTGATGCCCGACGTGGCATACCACAGGGACAAGTTCGCACGGGCCGAGAGGCTGGTGAACGTCTTCGGGGCTGACCACCACGGTTACGTGGCCCGCATGCACGCCGCCATGTCGGTGCTCGGGCACGACCCGGAGGACCTGCAGGTCGTCATCACCCAGCTGGTCAACCTGCTCAAGGACGGCCGGGAGGTCCGGCTGTCGAAGCGGACCGGCGAGATGGTCGAGCTGGCCGATGTGGTCAATGAGGTGGGTGCCGACGCGGCCCGCTTCACGTACCTGCTGTTGTCGGTGGACTCCGCCCAGACGTTCGACATGGACCTGGTCGCCAGCCAGGTCAACGAGAACCCCGTCTTCTACGTGCAGTACGCCCATGCCCGGATCCACTCGGTGGTGGACAGGGCTGCCGCTGGAGGCATCGTGCGCGCTTCGCTGGCCGACGTGGACCTGTCGCTGCTCACCCATCCCCGCGAGATCGAGATCATGCGGGCGCTCCATGAGCTGCCCGATGTGATTGCCAGGGGCTGCAGGGAGAGCGCGCCGCACCAGGTGACGACCTGGGTGAGGGAGCTGGCGTCAGCGTTCCACGGCTTCTACCACGACTGCCGGGTGGTCGGCCCCGAGGTGGACCCTGCCATGACCACTGCCAGGCTCTGGCTGGTCGAGGGCGCCCGGATCGGCCTGGCTGTCGCCCTGGACGTACTGGGTGTGAGCGCTCCCACCGAGATGTGGCGGGACGTAAACGACGTGGAGGTCTGACCATGGCCGGCCCGATACCCCTCGGACTGCTGCCCGACACGGCATGGGTCTCCGCCGACGGCCGGCTCTCGATCGGCGGCTGTGACCTCGTGGACCTGGCCGGCGAGTACGGCACGCCGTTGTTCGTCTACGACGAGGCCCACCTCCGGGCCCGCTGCCGCGAAGCCGTGGCCGCCTTCGGCGATGGCGTGGCGTATGCCTCCAAGGCGTTCCTCTGCGGGGCGATGGCACGCCTGGCACACGAGGAGGGCATGCACCTGGACGTCGCAACCGGAGGCGAGCTGTTCGTGGCACGCCGTGCGGGGGTGCCGGCCGACAGGCTGGTCATGCACGGCAACAACAAGAGCGACGTCGAGCTGGTCATGGCGCTCGACGAGGGCGTGGGTCGGATCGTCGTGGACTCGTTCGACGAGCTGGACCGACTGGACGGCCTCGCAGCGGCGACCGGTTCAAGGCCACGGGTGCTGCTGCGGATCACGCCCGGCGTGGAGGTCCACACCCACGAGTTCATCGCCACCGGTCAGGACGACTCCAAGTTCGGTTTTACGGTCTCGTCGGGTCTGGCTGCGGCTGCCGTCGAGCGGGCCATTGCGTCGGACTCGGTGGAGCTCGTCGGGCTGCACGCCCACATCGGCAGCCAGGTGTTCGAGGTGGGGGCCTTCGCCAGGGCCGTCGAGGTGCTGGCCGGCTTCGCCGCGCCGTTCGGACTGGCCGAGCTCTCGGTCGGGGGTGGCCTGGGCGTGCCCTATGTGGAGGGCGAGTCGGCACCCTCCATCTCGGAGTGGGCCGCCGGCATCAGGGCCGTATGTGAGGCGTCCGGGGTGACGGCCTCGGTCTCGGCCGAGCCGGGACGCGCCATCGTGGCGGCAGCGGCGGTCACCCTCTACACGGTGGGAACCATCAAGGACCTACCGGGGATCCGTACCTATGTGGCCGTGGACGGGGGCATGAGCGACAACCCCAGGCCCGTCCTCTACGGGTCCGGATACGAGACCTTCCTGCCGAGGGCACCAGCAGCGGATCGCTCCCGGCCGGTGCGTGTGGTCGGCAAACACTGCGAGTCTGGAGACCTTCTGGTCCGCGAGGGCTGGGTCCCCGGTGACCTGATGGTGGGTGACGTGCTGGCCACTCCGGTCACCGGCGCATACGGCCACGCCATGGGCTCCAACTACAACCACGTGCTGCGTCCAGCCGTCGTGTTCGTCGCCGACGGCGACGCCCGGGAGGTGGTTCGGAGGGAGACCTTCGAGGATCTGGTCAGACGCGAGGCCTGAACACCGGCCGCCACGCCTCCGGGTTTAATCCGGGCCGGACGGGGCCGGTCCGAGCGATACGGTCTGGTCCATGGAGACCTCCAGGATCCGAGTGGGACTGCTGGGCTGCGGCCACGTCGGTGCCGCCCTCGTAACCCTCGTGGCGCAACGCCGTGCCGAGGTGGCACGACGCACCGGTCTGGACCTCGAGGTGACCCGAATAGCGGTCCGCAACACGGCGCTGGACCGTGATGTCCCCGTCGATGATGCTGTCTTCACCACCGATGCGGCGGCGCTCGTCGTGGATCCCGACGTGGATGTGGTCGTCGAGGTCATGGGAGGCATCGAACCCGCCCGTGAACTGGTGTCGACAGCCCTGGCGGCCGGCAAGCCCGTGGTGACGGCCAACAAGGAACTGCTGGCCAACCACGGTGCCGAGCTCTACGAAGCGGCCGAGGCCGCCGGCGTGGACCTGCTGTTCGAGGCGGCCGTCGCAGGTGCCATACCTATCATGCGTCCCCTGCGCGAATCGTTGGCCGGCGAGCCGATCACGCGTGTCATGGGCATCGTGAACGGCACCACGAACTTCATCCTGAGCCGCATGACCGATGACGGCGCCAGCTATGCCGATGCGCTGGCCGAGGCCCAGAGCCTCGGCTACGCGGAGCGTGACCCGACGGCTGACGTGGAGGGCTTCGATGCGGGCGCCAAGGCTGCGATCATCGCCACGGTCGCCTTCGGTGCGCGCGTGGTGGCCGGAGACGTCTACCGCGAGGGAATCTCCGGTATCACCGTCGCCGATATCGAGTTCGCCGCCGACCTCCGGCACTGCATCAAGCTCCTGGCCGTGGTCGAGCGGACCACGGCCCCCGATGGCGGATTCCAGATCGGAGTTCGGGTGCATCCGACGTTGGTGCCCCTTGACCACCCGCTGGCCTCCGTGCGGGGCAGCTTCAACGCCGTCTTCGTGGAGGGCGGTGCAGCCGGTGACCTCATGTTCTACGGCCACGGTGCTGGTGGCCGGCCGACCGCCTCGGCGGTGCTGGGCGACCTCATAGACGCAGCCGGAAACCTCCGGCAGGGCCACGCAGCCTCGATCGGCGCCCTGGAGCGGGCCCGCATCGCCCCGATCGACCACGTCACCTCGGCGTTCTACCTGAACGTCGAGGTGGACGACCGGCCGGGCGTGCTGGCCCAGGTCGCCACGGTGTTCGGTCAGCATGGTGTGTCGATCCGTTCAATGGAGCAGGAGGGGCTGGGCGGTGAGGCCCGCCTCGTGTTCATCACGCACGCGGCACGTGAACGTGACCTGCGTTCGACACTCCAGGACCTCAGGTCGCTCGACGCAGTGCGGTCCGTCGGAAGCGTCCTCCGGGTAATCGGCGACTGACCGGAGCCGGGACCGTCATGCGCTACGTGAGCACCCGGGGAGCGGCCCCGGTCCTGGACTTCGGCGACGCCCTGCTGGCCGGCCTCGCCGATGACGGCGGGTTGTACGTGCCGGAGGCCTGGCCTGTGCTGGGCAGCGGTGGCAACGGCGACTACGTCGAGACAGCGGTGGAGGTCATGTCGCCATACGTGGCCGGTTCCATTGGTGAAGACGACTTCGCGGCAATGGTGGCTGACGCCTACGCCACGTTCGATGCGCCTGACGTGGTTCCGATGGTCGAGTTGTCCGACGGGATACACCTGCTGGAGCTCTTCCACGGTCCGACGCTGGCGTTCAAGGACATCGCACTCCAACTGGTGGGCCGCCTCTTCGACCACGAGCTGGAGCGACGGGGAGCGAGGGTCACGATCGTCGGGGCCACGTCGGGCGACACCGGATCGGCAGCCATCGAGGCCTGCCGGGACAGCGACAACATGGACGTGGTCATCCTCCACCCGGCGGGTCGGGTATCGGACGTGCAGAGGCGGCAGATGACCACCGTCATGGCACCCAACGTGCACAACGTGGCCATCGATGGAACCTTCGACGACTGCCAGGACATGGTGAAGGCCATGTTCGCCGATGTCGGGTTCCGGGACCGTGTGGGCCTCTCGGCGGTCAACTCCATCAATTGGGCGCGGGTGATGGCCCAGATCGTCTACTACGTGGTGGCCGCCGAGCGTCTGGGTGGTCGCCGGTCGCCGGTCGCCTTCGCCGTCCCGACCGGCAACTTCGGCAACGTGTTCGCCGGCCATGTCGCCCGTAGCTCAGGCCTGGCCGTGTCGCAGCTGGTGGTGGGGAGCAACACCAACGACGTCCTGACCCAGTTCTTCCGGGATGGCACCATGCGCATCGACGGTGTGGTCCCCACGACCTCGCCCAGCATGGACATACAGATCTCCTCGAATCTGGAACGACTGCTGTTCGAGCTCCTCGATCGTGATGGGGCTGGCGTGGCGGAGCACCTTGACGGGTTCCGTTCCTCCGGCTCGTTCCGCCTGGATCCCGTACTGCACGCCGCACTCGCCGATGGTTGGGCCGGTGCCCGCTTTGACGACGATGCCGTCTGTCGGTGCATCGAGGCCGAGTTCGAACTCTCGGGTGTCCTGCTGGATCCCCACAGCGCGGTCGGCGTGCTGGCCGCACGGGCATGCCGACGCGATCCGTCGGTGCCGATGGTGGCCCTGGCCACCGCCCATCCGGCCAAGTTCCCCGATGCCGTCGCCGACGCCACCGGAATCCGGCCGCCGCTTCCGGAGCGACTGGCCGACCTCCATCAACGTCCTGAGCGCCTGACACCGCTTCCCAACGACCTTGCGGTGGTGCAGGAGTTCGTGGAGGCGCATCGGCGTGTCGTATGACCGACGGTCAACCCCCGGTCCCGTGCTCCGGCCAGCTCCCGAGGCTGGCAGGATGATCCACCTGTGAAGTACGTGATCTGTGTTCCCGATGGCTGTGCCGACCTCCCGGTCCCCGAACTCGACGGTCGGACCCCGATGGACGTCGCCCACATGCCAGTGCTCGCCGCCCTGGCAGCGCGCTCAACGGTCGGTCGTGCCGCCGTCATCCCCGAAGGCATGGCTCCCGGTAGCGACGTGGGGAACATGTCGATCATGGGATTCGACCCAGCCCGCTTCCACACCGGCAGGGCCCCCATCGAGGTGGCGGCAATGGGTCGGACCCTGCGCCCTGACCAGACGGCCTTCCGCTGCAACCTGGTGGTGGTCCATGACGGCGTGATGGTCGACTACGCAGGAGACAACCCCTCCAGCGAGGAGGGCGCCGCCGTCGTGGCTGCCCTTGAAGCCGAGCTGGCACCCATGCACGAGGGCGTCGAGTTCATGGCCGGTGTCGGTTTCAGGAACGCGATGATCGCCCCCCAGGACTGGATCGATGCCGCTTGCACGCCGCCGCACGACCTCTCCGGCAAAGCGATCGTGAACCCGTCCGGACCGGCTGGTGCGGTGCTGTCCGAGTTGATGGAGGCCTCCAGGGACATCCTTGCGGGCTTCGACATGGAGGCGAACCAGATCTGGTTGTGGGGTCAGGGTTTCCAGCCACAGGTGCCGTCCTTCGCGGACACGCATGGGGTGGAGGCCGGTCTGGTCACCGCTGTCGACCTGGTGCGCGGCATCGGGGTGCTGTCGGGCATGAAGGTCTGCGACATCCCGGGAGCCACCGGGTGGTTCGACACTGATTACGAAGGCAAGCGGGATGTCGCCCTGGCTGAGTTGGAGGCCGGGCTGGACCTGTTCGTCATCCATGTGGAGGCAACCGACGAGGCCGGTCACGCCGGCAACGTGGCCGAGAAGGTCAGGGCCCTGGAGAACTGGGACAGTCGGATCCTCGCCGGGCTGATCCCGGGGCTGGACTCCATGGGGCCCTGGCGCCTACTCATGCTCCCCGACCACGCCACGCCCCTCACGACCCGTACCCACACCGCCGATCCGGTTCCCTACGTGCTGGTGGACTCGGCCGTCGACGGTCCCGGAGGCGTGTTCTCCGAGTCGGGAGTTGCCGCCGAGCCGGTGGTTCCCGGCTACCAGTTGGTTTCCCGACTGCTTGCCGGCTGAGGTTCTCAGCCCGTCTTTGCGACGGTGGTTGCCACCGCCGGAGGCGATTGGGTAAAGTGTCGGAGTCGTCGGGCGGGCGACGGTCCCATGGGGTTCGCCTCGAGACAGGCACGCGACCGTGCCGGTCAGAGGCGTAGTACCCGGGGTCACCGTCCACGACATGTCTTCCGGTACCGCTCCGTCGGTCATCCGAAAGGTATTTCCCCTCTCCCGGTCGATCCCGGCCGGGTAGATAAGACGGGCCGTTCGGCCCGATGAAACCGAGGTGTTCTGAGCATGGACTCCACCCAACTTGAACGCGGCACGCTGGAAGGCAAGGACCGCGACGAGCTCACGACGATCGCCAACGCACTGGGCGGCAAGCCCGGGTCGCGCTCGCGCAAGGCCGAGATCGTCGACCTGATCCTGGACCTGACCGGTGGAGGGTCTAACGGCTCCTCCGACGGCCCGGCGTCCAGTGCTGCTCACGAGGCGGCCCCCGAGGCGGCCGCTGAAGCGGCCCCTGAGGCGGCCCCTGAGTCGGGTGCCGCCGACGAGGAGCCACCTGCGGAGTGGGAGGTCGCAGTGGCGGCCACCGCCGATGCAGACGAGTCGACTCCTGACACGCCGGCTTCGGACGCCCCGGGCACCGATGCCTCGACGGCCGCTGCCGGACCGTTGGACGACAGCGGCTCCGAGGACGGGGCGCAGCGCAGCGCCGGCCACAGGGGTGGTCAGGGTCGATCAGGCCAGGGTCGTGGCCAGAACCAGGGCCGTGGTCAGAATCAGGGCCGTGGTCAGAACCAGAACCAGAACCAGAACCAGGGCCGTGGCCAGCAGGGCCAGCAGGGCCAGCAGGGGGAGCAGGCCGATGCGGGCAACCGCCGCCGCCGCCGCCGGGGCCGGGACCGCGAGGAGGGCCCGGAGGAGGTCTGGGAGGGTGAGCCGGTTGAGATCTCCGGCTACCTGGACCTGCGTGTCGAGGGCTATGGCTTCCTGCGGACCGGTGGCTACAAGGCATCCAAGGACGACGCCTACCTCTCCGTGAAGCAGGTCCGCCAGCTCGGCCTGCGCAAGGGTGATGCCATCGTAGGCGCGGCCCGTCCGGCCAACCGGACTGAGAAGAACCCGGCGCTGCTGCGCATCGATTCGATCAACGGCATGGATCCCGAGAAGGCCAAGACCAGGCCGAAGTTCGAGGACCTCACCCCGCTGTTCCCGGACGAGAAGCTGCGTATGGAGATCGACGGTGATCCCAACAACATGACGGCCCGGATCATCGACCTCCTCTCGCCGATCGGAAAGGGCCAGCGCGGGATGATCGTCTCGCCGCCCAAGGCCGGCAAGACCACGATCGTGAAGTCGATCGTGAAGTCGATCGAGACAAACCATCCCGAGGTGAAGCTCATCGTCCTGCTGGTCGACGAGCGGCCCGAGGAGGTCACCGACATGCGTCGCTGGACGAAGCAGGGCGAGGTCGTGGGTTCGACCTTCGATCGCCCCAGCGACGAGCACACCCATCTGGCCGAGGTCGTGATCGAGCGGGCCAAGCGGATGGTGGAGTACGGCGAGGACGTGGTGATTGTGCTCGATGGCATCACCCGCCTGTCCAGGGCCTACAACCAGGCGGCCCCGTCCACGGGCCGGGTCATGTCAGGTGGCATCGACAGTGGTGCCCTGTATCCGCCGAAGCGGTTCTTCGGTGCAGCCCGCAACGTCGAGGAGGGTGGTTCGCTGACCATCCTCGCCACGGCCCTGGTGGACACCGGGTCGAAGATGGACGAGGTCATCTTCGAGGAGTTCAAGGGCACCGGCAACATGGAGTTGCGGTTGGACCGCCGAATTGCCGAGCGCCGGATCTACCCGGCGATCGACGTGGATGCGTCCTCGACACGCCACGAGGAACTGTTGTTCGAGCGCAAGCAGTTGAACCAGGTATGGAAGCTGCGACGCGTCCTGAACGGCCTGGCCAACGACGGTGGCACCGGAGCCGCTGCCGGCCTGGAGTTGCTGATCGACCGACTGAAGACCTTCAACAACAACGAGGAGTTCCTGGTGGAGATCGCCAAGGGCCCGAACATGGGCGCCTGATCGTTCCACAGGTTGCCTCCACCCGAAATGCCTTCCAGACTGGACCCGTTATGAGAGCCGACATCCATCCCAACTACCGACCGGTGGTCTTCCAGGACATGTCCGAGGGCGTGAACTTCGTGATCCGCTCCACGGTCGAGACCAACGACACCATCACCCTCGAGGACGGCGCGGAGTATCCGCTGGTCAAGGTCGAGATTTCGTCGGCCAGCCACCCCTTCTTCACGGGCACGATGAAGATCGTGGACACCGCCGGCCGGGTGGAGCGCTTCGAGCGCCGCTACGGCCAGCGTCGCAAGGCCTGACCGCCCCGGCCCGATTCGGCTTGCTGCCCGGCCCGATTCACCTGGTCGGATCGTGAAGAATCCATGATCCTCGATCCCGAGCGTCGGCACTCCCTGCGTGGGATGAAGTTGCGCGCCCTCATCGCCGAGGAGACAGGCGATCCGGGCGACGAGTTGGTGTTGGACGGCGACCACTGCTTCGACGGCACCCGCCTCTGGGCGCTGGCATCGGATGACACCCCCGAACGGGCACTCGGCGCTGCGGTCCTGCGCTCGGGTAGCCACGCCGACGCACCACTGACCGTCTGCTTCGACGACGTCGAGGCAGCCGGCGTGGCAGCCAGGCGGGCTGTCGTCCTCAGGCCCGTGCCTGAGATCAGGCTGATCGAGGGCAGGAGCCTCGTTCCCGTGCAGTCCACCGAGGCAGTGCCACGTGGGGAGGCTCCGCCACCACCGGATGGCTTCGTGGACCTCTGCCTGGGAGTAGGGGTCCAGCCGCTTGTGGAGCATGGAATCTGGCGAGGCGAGATCCTCGGTCTGGAGGTGGTCCGGGTCGTCGAGGATCCTGACCTCGGCAGCCAGGTCCAGGTCGGCGTGGGGCGCTTTGACAGGGAGGCGGGGGTGCTCGTGCATGCCAACCAGCCGCAGGGCGAGTCCCTGGCTGCAGCCGCTGACCTGATTCGGTCCCGCCGCCGTGCCGGCGCCGGCGCACACCCGCTGGCAACCCTCTGCCGGGAACGCTGGCTCCGACACGACCTCGTGGCCGACCCGTCGATCCTGGGACTCGGCGACCTGGCGGCCGTGGACCCGGCGGACGAGCGACCCAACCTGCGTGACCCGGCGCCGGCACCTGCCATTGGTACGGGGCCGGACGGCGAGCGGGTACTGGTCGTGTGTTCCGTCGGCGTGGATCCGTGCGTGGTCTCGGCGGCAGCCGAGCTGGTACTGCGCGAATCCCCGGATCGGATCGTGGTGGCCCTGCCCGGCCGCGATGTGCTCCCGGCCGTCGAACGTGCGCTGGCCAGGCTGGTGGTGCCGACCTCGATTCTCGGTGTCGCCTGCGGCTGGGACATCGCCTGAGGATTCCGGCCACGCGCCCGGGACTTCGACGAACGAGCCTGGAGGGCTGGGTAACCTTCGGGCGATGCTGGAGCAGGTGGACGCCCTCGAGGCCGAGTACGCGGAGGTAGCGGCCCTTTTGGCTGATCCCGACGTGATCGGTGACCCCGACAGACTGAGGGACTTAGGGCGACGCTTCAAGAAGGTCGACGCGATGGTCGCGGTGAGCCGCCCGCTGAGGGAGGCCTACGGCGATCTGGAGGCCGCCAATGAGCTCGTCGAGTTGGCCGATGGTTCCGAACGCGACCAGCTCAGGCTCGAGGTCGGATCCCTCGAGATCGAGATCCACCGGCTGGAAGACGAACTGCGGGGCCTGCTCCTGCCGTCTGATCCGAACGACGGCCGACCGGTGATCCTCGAGGTGCGAGGGGCCGAGGGGGGTGAGGAGGCCAACCTCTTCGCCCGGGACCTCCACGACATGTACCTGGCGTTCGCCGCAGGCCACGGCTGGTCCGTGGAGCCCCTCATGGCCCGTGATTCGGACATGGGTGGTTTCAGCGAGGTGATGGTCCTCGTCAAGGGCGAGGACGCCTGGACGCGCCTGAAGCACGAAGGTGGTGTGCACCGGGTCCAGCGCGTTCCGGTGACCGAATCCCAGGGTCGGATCCACACCTCTTCGGCAACGGTCAGCGTGCTGCCGGAAGCCGACGAGGTCGAGGTCCGCATAGATGACAACGACCTCCAGATCGACGTGTATCGGGCGTCCGGTCCCGGTGGGCAGTCGGTCAACACCACCGATTCCGCCGTCCGGATCACCCACAGGCCGACCGGGCTGGTGGTGTCGATGCAGGACGAGAAGAGCCAACTCCAGAACAAGGCCAAGGCCCTACGGGTCCTACGTTCCCGGTTGCTGCAGATCGAGCAGGACCGCCAGCAGTCAGAGGCATCAGAGGCCCGGCGTGGCCAGATCGGTGGCGGCGGCCGATCGGAGAAGATCCGCACCTACAACTTCAAGGAGAACCGGGTCACCGATCACAGGATCGGCCTGACCCTCCACCGCCTTGACCGGATCCTCGCAGGAGACCTGGACGAGGTCGTCGACGGTCTGCTCGCTGACGAGCGGGCCAGGCACCTCTCCCGGAGCGCCAACGGTGGGCGTTGACGGGTCGGACGGGTCGGCCGGTCGGGGAGCTCCGACCGGACACGATGCTGACGACCTGCTCGGGACCATCAGTTGGCATGAGGTCCTGACGGCGACGGCTGAGCGCATGGTCTCTGCGGGTCTTCCACCCATGGAGGCACGTTGGATGGTCGAGGAGGCATCAGGCGCAGGCGCCGACGAGGAACTGGGCGTCCTGGTCACCGAGCGGGGCATGGCGCATCACGACTCCATGGTGGCCCGACGTCTGGCCGGCGAGCCGTTGCAGTACGTCCTGGGGCGGTGGGGATTCAGGACCCTGGACCTGATGGTCGACAGACGGGTGCTGATCCCGCGGCCGGAGACAGAGGTGGTGGCCGGTCTGGCGCTCCAGGAGGCTGACCGGATCGCGGCGGCCAGGGGAGGCGCAACGGTGCTGGTCGCCGACCTGGGCACCGGTTCGGGTGCCATTGGGCTGTCCATCGCCGCCGAGTGTCCGGAGGCCCTCGTGTGGTGCACGGACTCCTCCTCCGACGCGCTGGCCGTGGCTCGGGCCAACTGCACGGGTCTGGGCCGCCCGGCAGGCAGGGTCACGATCCTGGAGGGTTCCTGGTTCGACGCCCTTCCATCCGAAATGGTCGGAACGTTCGATGTGCTCGTCTCCAACCCGCCCTACGTCGACGTGGCTGACGAGTTGCCGGCCGAGGTCGCCGACTGGGAGCCGTCCGAGGCGCTCCTCTCTCCCGACTCCGGCTGCGCCGACCTGGAGTCCCTGGTGGATGGAGCCATGCAATGGCTGGCTCCCGGCGGGGTGCTGGTTCTGGAGATGGCTCCGGACCAGACGGTGGCCATGGCGGACAGGGCCTGGTCCGCCGGCTTCGTCGAGGTGTGCATCCATCCGGACCTGACCGGCCGCGAACGCGCCATCGTGGCCCGGGTGCCGGCGTGACCCTCGTCGACGCCACCGCCCACCCGGAGGCTGCCGTGGCCGCAGCGGTGACCGCCCTACGGAAGGGTCGGCCGGTGGTCCTGCCCACCGAGACCGTCTACGGCGTGGCGGCCCTTCCGGGCGACCCCTCCGCCGTTGAGGAGCTGTTCGAACGCAAGGGGCGTGCCGGTGAACGGCTGGTGGCCGTGCTGGTGGCGGACCTGGAGGCGGCCCGGTGCATTGCGGTCGTGGATGCCATGTTCGAGGTGCTGGCAGCGGCCTTCTGGCCCGGTCCCCTGACCATCGTGGCCCGGCGGCATCCGGAGGCGGACCTCCACCTGGGGGACGGGTCATCCACGGTGGGTGTTCGCTGCCCGGACCACGACCTGGTCGGCGCCATACTCGCCGAGGTGGGCCCGATGGCGACGACCTCCGCGAACAGGTCCGGCCAGCCCACGCCGACGACGGCCATGGAGGCGGCTGACGCCCTCGGCGGGGACCTCCTGGTCCTGGATGGCGGCCGGTGCGAGGGTTCGCCATCGACGGTCGTGGACCTCACGACGGACCCGGCGCGGGTGCTGCGGCCAGGGGCGGTAACGCGTGAGGCGCTGCTCGGAGTGGGGTTGGAACTCGGTCCTGATGGCGCCGGCGCCGACCGCTAGCCTCGCTTCCATGAGCACGATCGCCGTCGGTTGCGACCACGGGGGGTTCACCCTCAAGGGGCGCCTCGCCGATGAGTTGCGGAGCCTCGGACACGAGGTCATCGACCTTGGAACCCACAGTGCCGACCGGGTGGACTACCCGGACTTCGGTGCCGCCGTGGGTCGCTCCGTGGCTGGCGGTGAGGCCGAGCTGGGCGTCTGTGTCTGTGGTTCCGGGATCGGCATTGCCATGGCGGCAAACAAGATTCCGGGCATACGGGCGGCCACGGTGCACGACGCCACCTCGGCCCGCCTGGCCAGGGAGCACAACGACGCCAACGTCCTGTGCCTGGGCGAGCGCCTGGTGGACCCTGAGGTCGCCTCGGAAGCCGTTAGTGCCTGGCTTGGAGCCGAGTTCGAGGGTGGTCGCCATATCGGGCGCGTCGCCAAGCTGGCCGAGTTGGACGGTTCGGAAACTTGAGGGTTCCGGTGGTAGGCGGTCGGCGGCACGCTGTCCGGCTCTCCGACGTGGGGACGGCGACGCCGACCGAGACCGTCATCGAGCCGACACTCGATGACGGTGACCACGATCGGTTCTCCCACTTCGCACGCAAGTCCGACATCGTGGAGTCGGCTGTCACGGGTCGACCCATCGTGGCGCTCTGCGGGAAGGTCTGGGTGCCCGGCCGGAACCCGGACCGCTACCCGGTGTGCCCGACCTGCAAGGAGATCTACCAGCGGAAGAAGGCGGGGGAGACGGGCGCCTGAGCGCCTGACCGACCGACATGGGAATGCTGAGGACGCTGCGGGCCGTCGTGCGCCTCCGTCGCCCCGAGCGGAGCCGGTCAGTGCGGAGGCTCCGGTCGGCGGCGAACGTGGATGACCTCCGCCGCATGGCGCGTCGTCGCCTGCCTGCCGGGGTCTTTGACTACATCGACGGTGGTGCCGAGGACGAGTCGGCGCTGGAGCGCAACACGGGATCCTTCGCTGCGGTGGGCTTTCGACCCCGGGTGCTGCGGGGGCTGGGTGACCTGGACACGTCGACGACCCTGCTGGGTCGCCCGCTGGCATTCCCGCTGGTGCTGGCACCGACCGGCTTCACGCGGATAGCCGATCCGGCCGGCGAGCTGGCCGTGGTACGTGCCGCCGGTCGGGCCGGCATCCCGTTCACGTTGTCGACCATGGGAACCCGGTCGATCGAGGAGTGCGCCTCGGTGGCCCCTGCCGGCGCCCGCCTCTGGTTCCAGGTGTACGCCTGGCGGGACCGGGACCTCATCCGAGCAATGGTGGAGAGGGCGGCTGCAGCCAACTTCGAGGCGCTCTGCCTGACCGTGGACACGGCGGTACTGGGACGGCGTGAGCGCGACGTCCGGCGGGGCTTCACCCTGCCACCGGAGATCGGTCCCGGCACCTTCATCGACGGTCTCCGCCACCCGGGGTGGACGTGGCGCTTCCTGCGGTCCGATCCCATTCGCTTCGCCAACGTGGAGGGTTCCGACCGGGTCCGGGGCGGTCCGGGCGACGGTTCCACGGCGGTCGACCTCGCCGCCTACATGGGCAGCCAGTTCGACCACGGCCTCTCCTGGAAGGACGTGGAGTGGTTGCGGTCCGTCTGGGAGGGACCGGTGCTCGTGAAGGGGATACAGACCGTGGCCGACGCCGTACTGGCCGTGGAGCACGGAGTCGATGCGGTGATCCTCTCCAACCACGGTGGTCGCCAGCTCGACGGTGCGCCGGCTCCATTCGACCTGGTGCCGGAGGTGGTCGATGCGGTCGGTGGCAGGACAGAGGTGATCTGTGACGGTGGGGTCCGCCGGGGGAGCGACATCGTCAAGGCGGTGGCGGCGGGCGCAACCGCCACGATGGGTGGTCGACTGTTCCTCTACGCTCTGGCCGCTGCTGGCGAGGAGGGCGTGGACCACGTTCTGGAGTTGCTCCGGTCCGGGACCGAGCGCACGATGGCGCTGGTGGGGGCGTCGTCGGTGGACGAGCTGGGTGCCGAGCTGCTCGAGTGGAGCTGAGCGGGTGACCGCTCCCTCGGGTCCGCTTCGGATCGGAAGGGGTGCATGCGGGTGAGCTGTCCGCACGTCCGCCTGGATAGCCACCCCTTGGACGATCCGGGGTACCGGGACCGCTGCCGCGACGAGCTGGAAGCCGCAGGCGTCCTGGTGCTGGAGGGCTTCTTCACGCCGGAGGCCGTGGCGGAGGTCGTCACAGCCTCGGCACACCGGGAGGACGAGGCCTACTACGCCACGTCGACCCACAACGTGTACCTGACGCCACCGGATCCCGGCCTTTCGGTGTCGCACCCCTTCAACCGTCAGGTGGCCAGCAGCAAGGGCCTCCTGGCAGACGACCAGATCCCCGCCGGTTCGCCGCTGCGCGAGGTCTACGGGGACGGGTCGTTCCGTTCGTTCCTGTGCTCCGTGCTGGGGACGGAGGCCATCCACCCGTATGACGACGACCTGTCATCCATCAACATCCACTTCGCCGCCGACGGTCGGGAACTGGGCTGGCACTTCGACAACTCCTCGTTCGCCGTCACGATGCTGCTGCAGGCTCCCGGGTCGGGTGGGCACTTCGAGTACGTGCCGGCGGTGCGTGACGCCGATGCGGGCGAGATGGGGTTCGACCGGGTGGCCGACGTGCTTGACGGAACTGTCGAGGTGAAACGTCTGGACTTCTCTCCCGGTGACCTTGTCGTGTTCAGGGGTCGCAATGCGATGCACCGTGTGACGCCGACCGTCGGGGCGGTGACCCGCATGCTGGTCGTGTTCGCCTTCAACGACCGCCCCGGGGTCGGGCTCTCGGACTCGGCGTCGCGGACCTTCTACGGCCGGGGGTCCGCAAGGCCGTCGTAGTGCTCCGGCTCCGAGACGTCGGCCCGCTGTCCGGGGTCAGTCCGAGGGTGCGCTGAGGGGCTGGCGCAGGGGCGGCACCACGGATGGCCCGGCGCCACGCAGGGCGCCCACCACCTCCGTTCGCGTGGTGTCGAAGTGGGCCGTCGAGTTCGTGCCGACAATCGTGCAGAACGGGTCGGAGCCTCCGTCGGGGTCCGCCGGGGCTGTCACCTCGACCCTGCTGATCGAGGCGTACTCCAGTTGGAACCGGGCCGCCTTGTTGTCGACCACGTCGGCCAGGATCGTGCGGATCGTGCCTCCGTGACAGGCGAGCACCACGCGTTCTCCGGGCGGGTTTCGGCACATAGCGTCCCAGGCGGACACGACCCTGTCCCGGAACTCCTCGGGGCTGTCCCAGCCGATCTCGGCGAAGCGTCGCTGGCTGATCTTCTCCCAGTAGGCGCCGCCTTCGGTGGGCAGCAGCTCGGTGGGTATGTATGTGTGGGCGCAGCGGTCGATCTCGTCGAAGCCGTGGACCACCTCGGGTGTCAGCCCCCGGTCAGCGGCCACCGCATGGGCGGTCTGGATGGCGCGCTGTTTGGGGCTGGTGACCACGTGGTCGATGTCCTCGCAGGCCAACCAGTCGGTAAGGCGTTCGGCCTGCCATAGGCCCAGATCGCAGAGGCCGGGGTCGGCTATCGAGGGGGAGTCGATGACGGTCCGGGGGCGACCGTGGCGGATCAGGAGTACGTGCACGGCTGCGGACGGTATCGGGTCGGTTCAGGCCGCGAGGCTGCTGGGGGCGGTCAGGACCCCGACCAGTACGTCCACCAGGTCTGCCTCGTATGTCGGATCGTCCAGCGCCGGGGTGGTCGGGGAGTCCAGGACCACGGCCCGTGCCGCCAGCGAGGAGGTCATGAGGCGGATCATCGCCACGAGTCGAGCGTTGCGGATCGTGGCCGACGCTCCGTTGGCGAGCACCTCGAGCCTGATCAGGGCTTCGGCGAGGTGGGTCTGGTCGACGCTGGAGGGGGCGTCCTGCCAGGCCGGGAACCGGTCCGAGAGCTGGGCCACGATCCGGACGTAGCGCCGGCCGCGGGGGTTGTCGAGGATGGCCGTCATCGGTCGCACCAGGGCCGATACCAATGACCGGGCGTCGGCTGGTGTATCCGGGTCATCGTGGGTGGCCGAGATGAGCCTGCCACGGTGGGCGTCGATCGGGTTTCCGTGCTCGGCCAGGATGGCATCCAGGACCCCGTCGCGTGACCCGAAGTGGTAGGTCAGCGCAGAGGCGTTGCGTTGGCCGGCCGCTCGGACGATTCCCCCAACCGGTGCCTGCCAGATCCCGATCTCGGCGAATTGGCTTTCAGCCTCGGCCAGCAGGGCGGCCCGGGTCTCGGTTCCGTCGCGGGCCACGGGAACAGCGGGGTGGGTCGGCGGGCCGTCAGCCCTGGTCCAGGGGGAGCAGGGCAGTGGTCGGAATGATGGATACGTCGATGCCCTCGGGGATCGGGTACTGGAAATCCGGGAAGGTGCGCTGCGCCTGGGCGCGGTAGCGGTCGGTGGAGTGGACGCGGTCGCCGTCGTGCTCGGGGATGACCTGGTCGCCAAACAGTTCGATCATCTCGAGGGTCTGGTCGTGGGTGAGGCCCTCGGCGGGGAGGCCGAACACCACCTGGTCGCAGCCGACGTCCTTGTAGCGGTTCAGCTGTTCACATACCTCCTCGGGGTTGCCGCACAGCATGTAGCCACCGTCGATGGCCATGTCCAGGAGTTCCTCGGTCCAGCCCGGGTCCATCGGCGGGTTGGGCCAGACGATGGCGTCCGGGGACTTGGGCATCGTGTCGTGGTACATGTTGACCATGGTCACCAGGTAGCCGCGGCCCTTGGCCATGGCGACCGCCCTGGCCTCGTCGCGGTCCTCGAGGCAGATGCAGGCGTTGGTCATCATCACGTTGTCGTTCTTGAACTGGCCGACCTGGTCGACCGGGTCCTGAACGGCCTCCTTGTACGCGTCCACCCGGCCCTGCAGGTTGTGGATGGGCTCGAAGTTGAATGCGATGGCGCCGATTCCCATGGACCCGGCCTTGGCGAAGGTGGGAGGGTTTCCGCAGGCCACCCAGAGCGGCGGGTGTCCCTTGCCGTAGGGCTTGGGGAGGATGTTGTGGGGGGTCGGCACGGTGAAGAACTCGCCGTCGAAGTCGTAGTCCTTCTGCTCCCACATGCGTGGAATCTCACGGATGACCTCGTCCCACTGGGCCTTCGTCTCGCTCGGGTCCATGACGTTGAAGGTGCGTAGTTCGTGGCTGCCGGCGCCCCGTCCGGTGCCGAACTCGAACCGGTTGTTCGTGACGTGGTCGAGCATGGCGGCCCGCTCGGCGATGCGGACCGGATGCTCCTTTTTGGTCGGCAGGCTGGTGATGGCCGATCCGATGTGGATGTAGTCGGTCTGTGCGGCTACCCAGCCCATGACGGGGGCCGGGGCGGACATGTGGCTGTATTCGGTCAGCCCGTGGTGCTCGCCGAACCAGATGTACTTCCAGTTGTGCTTGTCGGCCAGGATGGCGTACTCGGCCTCCCGCATGAGCTCGGTGTGCTCGCTCTCCGAATCGTGGGCGGCGGGGCCGGGGGTGTAGCCGTTCGAGAAGATGCCGAACTCCATGGGTGCTCCTGGGCTGGGGTCGGTCGGAGTCCACCGACGACCTCTAGTAATGGATGACATTAGTATGGCAGAGGCGAGGAACCGGATCAAGTCGGGGCACCACTGGCCGGTACCGTCTTCCAGGTGGGGCAGCCGAGGCACTGGAGCGGGCACCTTCCGGGAGGAAGTGCTGGCGATGCCGTGTTCGAGCTCGGCGAACCGGGCACCCTGGCGGGGGCCCTCGTCAGGCGACTCGCAGATGAACCCGACCGTGCGCTGCTCAACGGCCCATGGTCCGATTCCGGCAGCGACAATCCCGTCTGGATCTCGCGGGGTGGGTTCCTGGAGAAGTCGGCGACCGTGTCCCGGCGACTCGCAGCAGCCGGACTGGTCGCAGGCGACCGGGTGCTCGTATCCGGGCCGTCCAGCATTGACCTGGCGGTCGCCCACGTCGGGTGCCTGCGCCTCGGGCTGGTCGTCGTACCGACCAACGGCGCCTACCGCGATGCCGAGCTCTCCCATGTGATGGCGGACTGCCGTCCGAGCGCAGCGCTCGTGGACCACGACGGATGGGGTGAACGCCTGGTGGCGATGGACCCCGACCTCGTGGTGGCCGGCACGGCGGTGGACCTCCCCGACGGTGGTCCGCCCGCAGTGCTGGATCGGACCTCACCGGATGATCCGGCCATCATCGGCTACACCTCTGGCACCACCGGCCGCCCCAAGGGAGCGGTCCTGACCCAGGCCAACCTGCTGGCCGGCGCCCGATCTGTGGAGGTGGCGTGGCGCTGGACCGAGGCAGACCGCCTCATGTTGTGCCTGCCGCTGTTTCACATGCACGGGTTGGGCGTGGGCCTCCACACCACGCTCCTGGTTGGCGGCTCGGCGGTACTCCAGTCCGGCTTCGACCCCGACGCCGTGCTGGACGGCCTGGCCGAGCACCGGTGCTCGATGTTCTTCGGGGTGCCGACCATGTACCACCGCCTGGCGGACAATCGGCGGGTGGGCGACCTGGGCGGCCTGAGGCTCTGCGTGGCGGGCTCGGCTCCGTTGGCCGCGGCCCTCCACGGTCGCCTGTCGGTCGCAGCCGGGGTGAGCGTCCTGGAGCGCTACGGCATGACCGAGACGGTGATGCTGGTGTCCAACCCGTTCGATGGCGAACGCCGCCCCGGTGCGGTGGGGATTCCGCTCCCCGGCGTGGACCTGCGTCTCGCCGAGGGGAGCGGCGAGATCGAGGTCCGCGGCCCGAACGTGTTCGCCGGCTACTGGGAGCGACCGGAGGCCACGGCCGAGGCGTTCGTGGATGACCCGGACGGTGGGGATTCATGGTTCCGGACCGGAGACCTGGGGGCCGTGGACGCCGACGGATACGTCAGGATCGTGGGCCGGGCCAAGGAGCTGATCATCACCGGTGGCTCAAACGTGTACCCCCGTGAGGTGGATGACGCCCTTGCATCCCACCCGGCTGTGGCCGAGGTGGCCGTGGCCGGGATCGGGTCGGAGGAGTGGGGTGAGGAGGTGGTGGCATGGGTGGTGCCGGCCGACGGCATGGAGTGTCCCTCGGTGGAGGAGCTTCGTGCCTTCGCCCGCGATGCTCTGGCCTCCTACAAGCTTCCCAGACGGGTGGTCGCCGTGGGCGCCCTGCCCCGGAATGCCCTCGGAAAGGTGATGCGTCACGAGCTGCGCCTGGTCGACCCTGACTGATCCGCCCGCTGGGGTCGCCGTGCAGTCGCTGCGCGAGGCTCTCGACCATGAGCGATTCGCCATTCGAGGCGCCCAACCGGGTCGACTTCCACTTCGACGTCATCTGTCCGTGGGCGTACCAGACCTCCCTCTGGATGCGCGAGGTCGCCGAGAGGCGTGGCCTGGAGGTGGACTGGCGGTTCTTCAGCCTCGAGGAGGTCAACCGGGTCGAGGGCAAGAAGCATCCGTGGGAGAGGGAGTGGTCCTACGGCTGGTCCATGATGCGCATCGGTGCCCTCCTGAAGCGCCATGATCCGGCCCTGAACGACGCCTGGTACCTGCGGTCGGGCACGGCGCTCCACGTGGAGGGTCGCCAGCCGCACCGCGCCGAGGTGGCCCGCGACCTCCTCTCTGAGATGGGCCTGGATCCCGGGCTGGTGGACGAGGCCCTGGCTGACCCGACCACCCACGACGATGTCCGGGCCGATCACGAAAGGGTCATCTCGATGGGTGGATGGGGGGTTCCGACGCTCGTATTCCCCGGTGCCGACGAGGACGTCTCGCGCAAGATCTTCGGCCCGGTGCTGATCCACCCGCCGACCGGAGATGCCGCCGACCGGCTCTGGGACCTTGTCGTCGGCTGGCTGGAGTTCCCGCACCTCTACGAACTGCAGCGTCCCAAGACCACTGCTGACCTGGCCGAGGTCGGCGAGGTGTTCCGACCGTACATAGAGGCCCGTGAGTGGAACACGGTGGTCAACCCCACCCCCTGACCCGTCAATCGAGGAGATGAGACACATGGAGATCGAACTTGACCGGGGAAGGATCCTCGGCGGGCTGGAGCAGATCTGGGCCGAGTGGGCCGAGTGGGCCGAGGGCCTCTCGGCCGAGCAGTGGGCGACGCCCAGCCGTTGTCCGGGCTGGACCGTGCAGGACAACCTGGCCCACATCGTGGGCACCGAACGCATGCTCCAGGGCCAGAGTGCGCCCGAGGTGGAGGCCTCCGGAGAGCACGTCAGGAACCCCGCCGGCGCCGGCAACGAGCGCTGGGTGGAGTCGATGCGATCGATGTCCGGTCCGGAGGTGCTCGAGGCGTTCCGTGTCGTCACGGCCGAACGCCTCGCCGAGCTGGCCGCCATGTCCGACGAGGCGATCCTCGCCGTGGGCTGGTCCCCGGTGGGCGAGGTGCCCTACCTGCGCTTCATGCACGTGAGGGTCTACGACGCCTGGTTGCACCTCGAGGACTGCCGGGGGCCGCTCGGCCACGATCCGGCCGGCGGAGGCCTGCCGTCGGAGATGGCCGTAGCCGAGGTCACCACGGTGGCTGGTTACGTGATCGGCAAGAAGGCGGGTGCGCCGGATGGCAGCCGGGTGGAGGTGAACCTCACCGGGCCGGTGGCCACGGTGATCCGTGTGGCCGTGGACGGGCGAGCGGCACTGGTGGATTCCTTTGACGTGGAACCGACGGCGACCCTGACGCTTTCGTCGAACGACTGGCTGGCGCTCACCGGTGGACGGGTGGATCCGGCGCTACTTATCGCCGACGGTCGTGTGGGGCTGGGTGGCGATCTGGAGCTGGCCGGTCAACTGGCCGGGCGGCTGGCCTTCACCATCTGAGAATCCCGCCGTAGCATCGGACCATGGCCTTCGGACGCGGACCCCTGACCATCCCGGACCCCGAGGAGGCCCTGCCCGGTCGGGCTGAGGCCATACCCGGTCCCGGGAACCATGTGGTCAACGGGAGGCCGCTGGTGCCACCGTTCCCGGAGTCAATGGAGACCGTCGTGGTCGGCATGGGCTGCTTCTGGGGGGCCGAGCGAAAGTTCTGGGAGACCCCCGGCGTGTGGACCACAGCCGTGGGCTATGCGGGTGGGCACACGCCGAACCCCACCTACGAGGAGGTCTGCTCGGGCCGCACCGGACACAACGAGGTTGTGCTGGTCGTGTTCGATCCGACAGCCGTTGGATTCGACGAGGTGCTGCGGTCCTTCTGGGAGAACCACGATCCCACCCAGGGCATGCGCCAGGGCAACGACGTGGGTACGCAGTACCGGTCCGGGATATACGTGGCCGATGGTGCCCAGCGGGCGGTTGCCGAGGCCGGTAGGGGCGCCTATGCGACCAGGCTGGCCGAAGCCGGCTTCGCTGCGGTGACCACCGAGATCGTCGACCTGGACGCCTTCTATTACGCCGAGGACCACCACCAGCAGTACCTGGCCCGGAACCCGATGGGCTACTGCGGGATCGGAGGGACGGGTGTGACCTGTCCCACCGGCGTGCCCGGCTGACCGGTCGCGTCCGCAGCCCGATGAGGCGTGGGGCTTCCGGGGTCGTAGGTGCCCGTTAGAGCGCTCAGCCCTCCAGGATCGTGACCGTCCCGGCGGTGCCGTCCACCTCCACGAGGGCCCCGTTGGGGATCCGCGACGTGGCATCGTCGACCGACACGACACACGGGATGCCCAGTTCACGCGACACGATCACGGCGTGGCTCATCAGTGCCCCCACGTTGACGACCACGGCGGCGGACGGCAGGAAGAGCGGGGTCCAGGCCGGATCGGTGATCGGCGCCACCAGCACCTCGCCGGGCTCCAGATCCACTGCATCGGCGGGGTCCATGACCACCCGGGCCCGACCCCTGGCCACTCCCTGGCATCCTGACGCACCGGTCAGGACATCGCCGGGAACGGCGGCTGGCACGGCAGCCCGGGCCGCCTGGTCGGCCTCCAACTCCTCGATGGTGGGCACCTCGTCCTGGGAGGTGATGAAGAACCGCGGTTCCACCGCCGTGTAGCGGTCGAAGAGCGCCCCCCTCTCGTCGATGACCGCACGGAAGGTGGACGGGTCGACCAGGTAGGCCGGGAGTTCGTCGATCGGATCCAGCAGGGCCACCCTGACCGGGTCGGGGTCGCCGCCCCGCTCGGCGGCCCGTCGCACCAGCTCCCGGTAGGCCTGCTTCGTGGGCGCCCCGATGCGGATGGCCCGGTCCCGGGTGGCCTCACGGGCCTGGGCCCACCAGGGCGCGGCGGCGAGTGCCTTGTCGAAGTTCTTCCTGTCCATGCCCTTCAGGTGGGGTCGCACCGTGGCGACGGCGGCCTCACGTCGTGTCGCGTCGTCTGCCAGCCGGGCGGCGGGATCCAGGTCGTGGTCGGCCATGCGCATGCGGTCGATCGCCACGAGGGCCAGCTCCGGCGTGTTCTGCCAGTTCCGCGACGAGAGCTCCCAGTCGTTGGGTCCACGGTGCCCGTGGGTGTCGATGAAGGCGGCGAACCGTTCCCGGAAGTCGGCGGCGTCCGGGTCGTCGGCCACGCGGTCCATCAGGCCTTCCACTCCGGCGTCGAAGGCAGCGAGGACCGTCGGCTGGCCGCGCACGGCCCTGGCTATGGCGTACAGGTCCAGGGAGTACTCGGCCGACTTCACGTCACCGGCCGATCCGATGAGGTGGGTGACCAGGCCCGGCTGGCTGGCCGCGGCGCAGGCGTCGGTCAGCACGCCGCTCACGATGGAGGCCAGGGCCGTCGACAGCATGTGGTTCTGGAAGGCCGGCTGGAAGGCTGCCGGGAAGGCGTGGAGGTAGGCCAGCAGCTCGTCGTCGGAGGCATCCAGGTCCGGGCAGAGCGCCCGGTGGGCCTCGGCCTTGGCATAGCTGTCGGCGACCATCGACGGCATCGACTTCGTGCCCAGCGCACCCAGCACCGACTTCAGGATCCGGAGGGTGGAGAGCAGGCTCTTGTCGCCCTTTCTGGGCACGTAGGGCGGTGGGTCGCCCTCGCCGAAGAAGGCCACGTCGATGGCCTCGGGCGACGAGCCGGGAGCACGTACGCCCAGGATGCGCAGGTACGAGAGGTTCAGGTAGGCGTAGCCGCCGTAGAGGCCGACGATCACCGGTTCGTCACCGGAGAAGTCGCCCTTCCGGGCCACCCCCAGCTCCGTGTAGGCGTCCCGCCAGGCCTTCTCGGCGTGAATCACGCCCAGTCGGTATGAGAGAGGGGTGAGTACCTCGGGGAACACCTCGCCGACGTTGCCGCGGGTGTTGACCGGCCAACGCGGGTCGACCTGTCCCTCGATGATCCACGACGTGCCCATGTAGCCCCCTCGACTCCTTCGGACCCATTGGACGGGCCCGGTCGGGCGAGGATAGGTCAGGGCCCGGCCGAGTCGCCGTGCCGGAGCCCACGGGGTGGACGGCGGACCGTAACGCGGATCGAAACCCCTTGGCGAGGTGCCACGGTGGTCATGCCGGGGGCGGGGTCCTGGGCGGCCTGAAACCATCAAGGCGGGCGGTGGCATCGGCGACCATCTGGCGTACGACCTCAGCTGCGGGCACCACCTCCTTGACAAGGCCGACGATGTTGCCGGCACCGTTCATGGAGATCCCTTCCTTGCCGCCGCGGTCAGTCGCCCAGGACCCGAGGGTCAACTCGGTGAGGACCGGTTGCAACGGCATGGGAAGTGGGTCAAGGTCGGCAGCCTCCCAGGCTTCTGTCCACTGGTTCGGGAGAAGACGGAATCGCTTACCCGTGTAGGCGCGGCTGATGACAGGTGACTGGTCGGCAGCGGCCACCAGGCCGGCCTTCTGCCAACCAGCGATGCCTGCTTCTTCGGTAGCCAGAAAGCGTGTTCCCACCCACACGGCCTCGCAACCCATGACAAGGGCAGCCGCCAGGCCGCGCCCATCACCGATTCCGCCAGCCGCGACGACGGGAACCTCGACAGCGTCGAGTACCTGGGGAAGAAGGGCGAGGGTGCCGACGTGTCCGGTGTGGCCACCACCTTCCGTGCCTTGTGCGATGACGACGTCGGCACCGTCCTTTACGACACTGACAGCCTGTTTCGTGTTGCCGACCACCGACATCACCACTGCACCGGCTTCATGGAAGCGGTCCACCACAAAACCAGGTGAGCCGAGGGCACCGACGAATACCGGGACCCCTTCCTCCAGGATGACCTGGACTTGAGCCTCAGCATCAGTTCCCAACGCGTTTCTGCCGGTTCCACGATTGGCACTTCCCCCCGGGTGCTCGACACCCAGTTCGGTGGCAATACGTGCCGCCGTCTCGCGGTGTTCAATGGGAATCCGTTCGGCAACATCTGAGATCTTCGTTCCGCCCTGCTCGATACGGGCCGGCAGGATGAGGTCGACACCGAACGGCCGATCGGTCAATTCCCGGGTGCGTCGGATGACGGCCCGTACCTGTTCCGGGGACATCGAGGTGCAACCAAGCACTCCGAGCCCACCTGCGTTGGATACCGCTGCCACGAGTTCGGGTCCCGCGATCGGCCCCATGCCGGCCGAGAAGATCGGGAAGTCGATCTCCAGCCGTTCACACAGTGGCGTTCTCAACGATCTACTCAACGTCTTTCCCCAATGGCTTCGGTCGGGCCGCCAGACGCCCCCGGATTCCTCCAAGAGTTGCAGTTGCTGCCACTAGTCGGTCTCTTCGACGGGCCCGAGGCGCCGCAGTCGGTTCTTCCAAGGCCCGTAGCGCCACACCATTTCGTCCCCATTTCGGTAGCGCGTGACGAGCGCGACTCTGCGGTTTCCGGGGTACAGGTTCAGGCGACCGTCCTCGAATCGAGCCGCAACCGAGATCCGGCCGGTCTTGTTCGCGTGCACGTCGTTGACCCCACCCTCGAGGGTGCCGTCCGCGTACATGTCGTGGATGATTCCGCCAGCGGTGATGACGACCCGGTTTCCGGCCTGTTCGACGCGTTCGATGTGTCCCTTGAGCGGACCTCTGTAGGCCTGCCAGACACCTCGAAGATCAGGCGCTCCCGGTGTGATCGGCTCGTCGCACCCTGCAAGGACTGGTTGTGGAAAGTCCCGATACCCACCAGGAGGAGTATGCGCTACAGGGATGTCCACCGCCTTGACGGTCGTTTCAGCCGGGGACGCCGAAAGGGGTGTCGGCTCGAAGTGTCCACGCCCTGCTGGAGGTTCATCTGGACGTCGCCGGCTTCGGAGTGGGGCCATGAGGAGTCTCGGGATGACCGCTATCAGATTCGTCGCCTTCACCGTTCACCGCCCTTCACTGCTGCACCATCGCGGTTGCGGTTCCGGTGTTGGAAGATTCGAGTGGTTGGAGGAGTCGGTGCAGGGCGGTCGTCCATGTCCGCCGGACCTGTCGAGGCGTGCGGTTGTGGTCGTGCACGATCTGGTCCCAAGACTCGAAAGAGGTCAGGGTGCTGATGGTCGCCACGAGGTCGTCACGGGCAGAAGGACTCAAGGCCTCCAGTTCGTAGGCGAAGCATTGGCGAACCTGGTCTGCCTGCCTGGCCCGAACGGAATGCAACTCTTCGTCAACATCTGGAAAGTCCAGGGCCCTTCTCCGAGCCTGCCGGCACATCGGCTCGGTCGTTTCGTACAACTTGGCCCGGCAGTTCACGAACACCTGAGAGCGATGTTTGAGAGTGCCTTCGCTGATGTCCGGTAGCTGGAACAGGTGGTCGTAGCGCTTGAAGTATCGGCGGAGCGTTTCCCGCCTGAGTTCCTTGAGCGTTTCGAAATAGCGGAACAGGGAGGCGACCGAGACTCCTGCTCGCTTCGCTACCTGTTCGGCTGTCGGGTTCGCATTCCCTTCGAACGCAAGGTCGATCACTGCGTCGGACACGGCAATGCGGCCCCGTTCCCGCCGGGCCCGGCGGCCGTCTACGGTCTCGTCGCTCAAAGCGATCTGGGCCATCAGTGGTCGCGGTGCCATCTTCGCCTCGTCTCCTCCTTGCAAATCGTGAGTTTATCACTTCTCCCAGATAGTGATAGTTATACTCTCAGAAGATAGATTGCAACTCGAGGGAGGACACTGTGTCAAAGCCGGATCTGCCAACAGGGACCTTCCAAGGCCGCATCGGTCGAACGCTTTCCGAATCAGAACCCTGGTTCGAGGAACCGGCACACCCCGCAGATGACTCACCCAACGTGGTCATCGTGCTGCTGGACGACACCGGGTTCGCCCAACTCGGTTGCTACGGGTCAGAAATCGATACTCCACATATTGATGAACTGGCAGCGAGCGGCCTTCAGTTCACGAACTTCCACGTGACTCCGCTTTGTTCGCCGACCCGGGCCTCACTGCTTACCGGCCGGTCGCAGCATGCGGTCGGTATGCGAGCGGTGTCGAACTTCCAGACCGGATTTCCCCACCAGTTGGGCCACATCTCGAACCACGCCGCCACCGTCGCCGAGGTACTCCAAGCCGAGGGTTACGCGACCTTCTGCACCGGCAAGTGGCACCTGGCCCCCATGGAACAGTGTTCGGCGGCCGGGCCGTTCGAGCAGTGGCCGCTGGCGCGCGGATTTGACCGGTTCTACGGATTTCTCGAGGGTGAAACCGATCAGTTCCATCCCCAACTGGTCTGCGACAACCACCCGATCGAGCCACCCGGCAAGGCTGAGGACGGCTATCACCTCAGTGAGGACCTGGTCGACCAGTTGCTGCGGATGGTGTCCGACAGCAAGGGAGTCCGACCCGACCGCCCATTCTTCGCATACCTGCCCTTCGGGGCCACCCACGCCCCCCACCAGGCCCCACCCGAGTACCTGGCGAAGTACCGGGGCGCGTTCGACGAGGGTTGGGACGTTGTTCGACAGCGATGCTTCCAGCGTCAACTCGAGATAGGTGTCATCCCTGAGGGCACTGAGTTGGCACCCCGGAACCCTGGCGTGGAGCCGTGGGACACGCTGCCTGTCAACCAGCAACGCCTGGCTGTTCGGCTACAGGAAGCCTTTGCCGCCTTTCTCGACCACACCGACGACCAGATCGGTCGCCTCGTCGACGGTCTCCGCGCTATTGGAGAACTGGATAACACGCTCCTCGTCGTTCTCGCCGACAACGGCGCCTCTCAGGAGGGTGGTCCCTTCGGCGTCATGCACGAGATGAAGTTCTTCAACGGGATCCTCGAAACACCAGACGAGGCCGTCGAAAGGATCGACGAGATCGGTGGGCCACATAGCCACACCAACTATCCGTGGGGATGGGCCCAGTGCGGCAACAGCCCGTTCAAGTGGTACAAGCAGAACACCCACGAGGGCGGGGTCCACGTCCCGATGGTCGTGTCCTGGCCAGCCAGCATCGAAGAAGGTCAGCGGGGGACGATGCGCGGGCAGTTCGTCAACGTCGCCGACATCGTGCCCACCATCTACGACCTCCTCCAGGTCACCCCTCCGGACGTATTCAGGGGACGGACTCAGTTGCCCGTCACCGGTCATTCGTTTGCCGGTGTCCTCATTGATGCAGAGGCGCCGGCATCCAACACCCTCCAGTACTTCGAGATGGCCGGCAGCCGGGCCCTGGTGGCAGGCCAGTGGAAGGCCGTCTGCAAACACCAGGAGGGAGCGGACTACGAAACCGAACCTTGGGAGCTCTACAACCTCAGCGTCGATGCATCGGAGTGCAACGACCTCTCCGGCTCGGATCCAAACAAGTTGGCAGAACTTGTTGCGTTGTGGTGGTCCGAAGCCGAACGCCACGGAGTCCTCCCACTCGATGATCGTGGCATGGGCAGTCTCTTTGGTGCCCGGTTCCGGGATCACTCACCCCACCCGCTCGACAGGCGCTACGTGTATCGGCCACCAATGTCGCCGATCCCGGGCCAGGCGAGCGCAGCAACGGGCGGACGGAGCTTCGACCTGACCGCCCAGGTCACGAGGGCTAGTGGAGAAGACGGCGTCTTGTGGGCAACCGGCACCGAGAACTCCGGAATCTCGGTCTTCGTCCAAAACGAACGCCTGATCGTCGACTACAACGCGTTCGACAAGCACACCCTGTTGGAGTCTGACGTCGACCTACCCGTCGGCGATTCGGTTCTGACAGCACGATTCCGACGAACTGGTGCCCAATCCGGAACCGTGGCACTTGCCGTCGACGGCAATGAAGCGGGCCGGGTCGACCTGCCGTTCTACATGCGGATGATCTCCTCCGTCGGACCGAGCATCGGCTACGACCACGGCTCAGCAGTGTCCGATCGCTACCAGGCACCCTTCCCGTTCTCCGGGACACTCCACGAGGTCGAGATCCAACTGCTGTCACGGGCATCGGTGGAAGCCGAAGATGCTCTTGCCAGAGCGGAGATGGCCCGGCAATGACCACTGTCGAGCGGTCCCGCCTCGTTGATGCCGCACCGACCGAGGTCTGGAAGGTGCTGTCCGAGTTCGAGACCATAAGTTCGTGGGCGCCCAACGTCGAACACTCATGCCTCCTCACCGAGGAAACATCAGATGTCGGTACAACCCGTCGTGTGCAGGTTGGTCGATCAGCCCTCGCAGAGACGGTCGTCGAGTGGGAGGAACCGCACATCCTGTCGTACTCCCTCAAAGGGCTCCCACCAGTGATCCGCTCAGTCACCAACACCTGGCGGCTCGAACCAACCGAGGACGGAACGAAGGTGAGGCTGATCACCGACATCGATGCCGGCCCGCGACCCCCACAGAAGTTGATCGCACGCATCGTCGGGCGCAGGCTCGGGGCAGCATCCGACGAGATGCTCTCAGGGCTTGTCGCCCATTTGGGTCGGAGAGGGCAGCGGCCATGACCGTTCGACCCGACGTCATCGTCATCATGACCGACGAGGAACGCGCCGCCCCACCGTACGAAAACTCAGACATCACCCGGTGGCGTGCAGAAGCGCTGACCGGTCGGGCCTGGTTCGACGAACACGCACTCAACTTTGGGCGCCACTACACGGGCTCACTTGCCTGCGTTCCCAGTCGGCCGACGATCTTCACCGGGCACTACCCCGACGTTCATGGTGTGACCCAGACCGACGGCCTGGGAAAGATGGCCGACGACTCGCGCCTACGTTGGCTGCGTGCCGGCGAGGTACCCACGCTCGGCCACTGGTTCAGGGCAGGCGGCTACGACACCCATTACGACGGCAAGTGGCACATCTCCCACGCCGACCTGATCGACGAGAACACCGGCCAGGTTCTTGCAACCAACAACGCCGCCGGCGAGGTCGACCAGGAAGCCGTAGATGCATACCGCGCAGCCGATCCGCTCAACCCCTTCGGCTTTTCCGGTTGGGTGGGCCCCGAACCCCATGGTGGCCTACTCGCCAATAGCGGCTTTCGACGCGATCCACTCATCGCAGACCGAGTAGTCGCCTGGCTGCAGGACCGTTACAGCCGGCGAGCGGCAGGAGACGCGAACGCCTTGCGTCCCTTCCTGCTCGTCGCGAGCTTCGTCAACCCCCACGACATTGTCTTGTTCCCAGCCTGGGTTCGACGCGGAATCCCGATCAGGAACCAACCAGAACTAGATCCACCCCCGATACCCGCATCGCCCACGGACGACGAAGACCTGTCCACCAAGCCAGCAGCCCAGATCGCGTACCGGGCGGCCTATCCGACGGGATATGGGCCGGCAGCAGCGGTTGCGCGGACCTACGACAGGAACGCCCAGAAATACCGGGACCTCTACTACCGGCTACACGCAGAAGTAGATGGCCCAATTGACCGGGTGCGTCGAGCCGTAACCGATGGAGGATCTGAACACGCGGTGATCGTGCGTACCTCTGACCACGGCGAGTTGCTGGGCGCCCATGGCGGCCTTCACCAGAAATGGTTCAACCTCTACGACGAAGCTACCCGCGTCCCATTTTCGATTGCCCGGATCGGCACCAACGCCACCACCGGGATATTGATCCACGACGCCCCGACCTCCCACATCGACATCGTGCCCACCCTGTTGTCAGCGGCAGGTATCGACGAAGCGATGACCGCCAGCGTGCTCCAAGAATCATTCACCGAGGTCCATCCGCTGCCCGGTACGAACCTCATGCCGGTCGTTGATGGCGTTGAAGAGGTAAATCCCGATCGCACCGTCTACCTCATGACGCGCGACAACATGCTCGAGGGTGATTCCGGCGCTTCCGGCGTGGCCCGCGCCACCGGCCGTGCCGCAAAACCGCCTGGACCGCTACGAATCCGAGTTCCGGAACATGTGGGCTCAAACTTCGAAGGGCTCGTTGCACGGGTTGACGACTCGATCAATCGTGGTGAAGGCCACCTGTGGAAAGTGGTTCGCACCTTTGACGACCCGACTACGTGGACCAATCCGGGAGTCCGCCACCTCGCCTCAAGCGGCCTGGCTGGTGAGACGACCCGGACCATCCCACTCCCGGACCAGTGGGAGCTCTACGACCTCGACGCCGATCCGACCGAAGCCGTCAACCGATGGAACGACGATTCGGCCCGGGACGTGTTCGTCCACCTCCGCGCCCTCCTCAAGGAGGAGCGCTTCCGAGCCGTGCCCGAGCGAAACAACCCGTGGCCCTATGCGTCACGTCAGCCAACCGGGGGACCGGCGACGAAGCGCCCACCCCCACCAGCGAGAATGTTTCGCAAGCTTGTACAGAAGATTGGCATGCACCCCGAAGATCTGGACGCAGTCGAGTTCGGACTCGCCGGAAAGCGTGCCCTGGTGGTCGCAACGAACACCGCGGTAATGGACATCGGCAAGCCGACCGGCGTCTTCGCCAGCGAGATGACCGTTCCCTACTACGCGTTCCTCGACGCGGGCATGAAGGTGGACGTGGCAAGCCCCCTGGGAGGTGTGGTCCCAGTCGACCCACAGTCGCTCAAGCCGGTCATCCGCACCGGTGACGACGACCGTTTCCTCGCCGACGACGACTTCCGGAACCAGGTCACCAACTCGCTGGCGATCGGGCAGGTGGACATGGCCGAGTACGACGTGGTGTTCCTCTCCGGAGGTTGGGGCGCAGCGTTCGACTTCGGATTCTCGGATGACCTGGCAGCCAGGATCACCGAGGCGAACGCGCAAGGGAAGATCATCGGCGGCGTATGCCACGGGCCGCTCGGACTCCTCAACGCAAAGGATGCCGCCGGGGAACCGCTGGTCAAGGGCCGTCGAATTTCCGCAGTCACCGACAAGCAGGTGAGAGAACTCGGCATCCAATCCACCCCGCACCACCCGGAGAGGGAATTGCGTCGAGCCGGTGCGGTCTTCCAGAGCAGCACCAGGTTCCGTGACCCGTTTGCCAACCACTGGGTGGTCGACGGCAACCTTGTCACCGGTCAGAACCAGAATGCCGGTCCGATGGTTGCAAGGGAAATGATGGAACTCCTTGTTGCCCAGGATCTGTAGCCCCATCCAAGATGACCACGACTCGTAAATGAAGGAAGTACCAGATGACAAGCAGTGCACCTCGCTACGGCCTCGTCGACCGGGAATACGGCATCCGGTTGGCCACCACCTCACCAGCTGACGATGGCCCGGTATGGATGGTCAACCTGATGAAATATCGTGAAGTTGCCGACTACGTAGACGGCCGAAAGACGACTATCTCTGGTCAAGCGGCAGATGACCTCTACTCGCCAATCGACTCACTGACCGCGGTCGGAGCCGAGATCGTCTTCCTGGGAGACGTAGACCAGCAACTCCTCGGCGACAACACCGTCTGGGATCGCATCGCTGTTGTGAAATACCCAACCCGCAGGTCGTTCATCGACATGCAGTCGCGCCCCCAATTCCAGGAATCCCACAAACACAAGGAGGCTGGGATGCAAAAGACCTTCGTCATCGGGTGCCAACCCCTGCAGGTTCCGGAGCTGCCACCCGACCTGGAACTCCTCGACTGGGCCGATGTTCCATACCCGCCGACGAAAGACGATGGTCCAGTAGTGGTGATGCACGTGTTGCGGTTCGAAGACGTAGATGCCGGGGTTCAGACCCCCGCACATCTGGAGGCTTACCAGTCGACTGCGGCAGTAGTCGCCTCAAAGCACGGCGTAAGGACCCCTGCCTGGTTCACAGTTGAAGGAACGATCATCGGTGACGGACGGGATTGGCACCAGGTGCGCTTCAACCAATTTCCAAGCAAGGCAGCGTTCATGGCAGTTGTTGCTGATCCAACCCGTCTGAAAGCTCAACATGAACATCGCGAGGCAGCGATTGCTGATACCTACACGATGATCGTTCGACCGAGAATCAATCAGCTCGGAGAGTCATTGTGAACCCCAAAGAGGCCCTCCTCGATCCTGACGTCATGCGGGAGCGTTACCGGGTTGAGCGTGACAAGCGTCTTCGTGTCGACGGCAACGACCAGTACGTCGACGTCGTCGGACCGTTCGCCCACTACACCGATGACCCCTACATCGAGTCGGGTATCGACCGTCCGCCCCTGGTCGATGAGGTCGATGTCGTGATCATCGGAGGTGGTTTCGGGGGACTGCAGATGGGGGCCCGCCTCCGTGATGCCGGGGTGGAGGACCTGCGGATCATCGAGAAGGGAGGCGATTTCGGTGGCACCTGGTACTGGAACCGGTACCCGGGGGCCCAGTGCGATATCGAGTCCTACATCTACCTTCCGCTCCTCGAGGAGGTCGGCTACATGCCCCGGGAGAAGTACTCCCACGCCCGGGAGATCCTTGACTACAGCCAACGACTCGGTCGCCACTACCGCCTCTACGACGGGGCGCTCTTCCAGACCGAGGTGACTGGGATGTCCTGGGATGATCAACTCTCACGCTGGATCGTGGACACCAATCGGGGAGATTCGCTCCGGGCCCGGTTCGTGGCCATGGCTAACGGTCCGCTGAACCGCCCGAAACTCCCCGGCATCCCCGGCCTCGGCGACTTCGCGGGTCATTCCTTCCACACGAGCCGCTGGGACTACGAATACACGGGCGGAGGGCCAGACGGTGACCTCGATCGCCTCGCAGACAAGCGGGTGGCGGTCATCGGTACCGGGGCCAGTGCCATACAGTGCGTTCCGTTCCTCGGCGAGGCCGCAGAGCACCTCTACGTCTTCCAGCGCACACCCTCGTCAGTGGACGTGCGCGGCAACCAACCCACCGAACCAGGGTGGGCCGCCGGCCTGGATCCGGGCTGGCAGAAGCAGCGCATGGAGAATTTCAACGGCCTGGTTTCGGGCCTGCCCCAGCCCGAAGACCTCGTTGATGACGGTTGGACCGACCTCATCGGCAAGATGATCCGACGCTTTCGGGAGGCCAGCGCTGACGGGAGCGTCGACATTCCCGAAGTGATGGAGCTGGCCAACTTCGACAAGATGAACGAGATCCGCTCTCGGGTCGACGACCTGGTGGAAGACCCGGAGGTCGCCGAGAAGCTCAAGCCCTATTACCAGATGTTCTGCAAGCGGCCGACCTTCAACGACGAGTACCTCCCGACGTTCAACCGGCCCAACGTCGAGCTCGTCGACACCGACGGGAAGGGTGTCGACCGCATCACCGAACGCGGCCTGGTCGTGGCCGGCGTCGAGCACGAGGTCGACTGCATGATCTTTGCCACCGGCTTCGAGGTGGGGACCCCGTACGTCCGCCGGGCCGGGTACGAGATCCTCGGCAGCCGGGGGCGGACCCTCTCGGAGAAGTGGACTGATGGGATGGCCACCCTGCACGGGATGCAGAGTCGGGGCTTTCCGAACTGCTTCTTCATGCAAATCAGCCAGACCGCCTTTACAGCCAACTTCCCCCACCTTCTCGAGGAGCTCACGACCCACCTGTCCCACATCATCGGTCACGCCCTGGATCGTGGCATCAGCACCATCGAGGTCTCACAGGACGCCGAGGATGCCTGGGTGGCGACGATCCGGGAGAAGGGCCTCGGTGCGATGGGTGCCCTCGGCGGGGCGGATTGCACCCCCGGCTACTACAACAACGAGGGACAGGCCCGCGAACCTGGCTCGATTCAGGCGGCCCCATATGGTGGCGGTTCCATTGAGTTCTTCCGAATCCTCCAGCAGTGGCGGGACGACGGAGACTTCGCCGGTCTGGAGTTCACCCACTCCTCCACGAAAGATGGTGGACGGCCGCCTGAGTGACCTTCTCGTGGGCCTCTTCGCTCGGCTCTGAGCGCTTGGCACCTGGAGACGGATGGTGCGATCGCATTGGCAACGGCCCTCAGGTCGCCGGAGACGATCGTGAGGTCCGACGTCTCGATCGCCACGTCGGTTCCTGTCTACACGTTGCCGTGATGTTCCATACCGGTGGGTCTGCGCGTAACCGGAATTGCCAATTCGCGCAACCGGACCCTGTTGCACACGCCGTGGACCTGCGGTAATGGAGTTTCGTGCCGCCGCCCACAGGGTGGGGTGGCGCTAGGGCTCAGTCCAGGACCTGGCGGGCGATGAGCTCCTCGAGGTGATCGTCCTCGAACCAGTTCAGCTGCCATGACTTGGCGCGTCGGAAGTACAGCTGGGCGTCGCACTCCAGGGTGAACCCCATGCCGCCGTGGACCTGGATGGCGACGCCGGTGACATCCCGACAGGTCCGGGTGGCGAACATCTTCGCCATGGGCGCCAGCGTTTCGATGGAGCGGCCCACATCGCGGGTCCACGCTGCGCGCTGCACGAGCACCCTGGCCCCGTCGATGGCGGTGATGCCGTCGGCCAGCGAGTGGCTGATGGCCTGGAAGGCGGCGATCGGCTTGCCGAACTGGTGGCGTTCCCTGGAGTAGTCGGTGGTAAGCGCATGCGTGGCTTCTGCTGCGCCCACGGCCCGTGCGGCGACCAGGACCAGGGCGTCGAGCATCACGGTGTGCCAGGTGGCCCAGCCGGTGCCGGGTGCCCCGATGCGGTCGGTGCCCGGCACCCTGACGCCGTCCAGGTCCACCCGGTACTGGGTGTCGCCGGCGACCGTGCGCTGGAGGGTCAGCGTCACCCCGTTCGCCTTCGGGTCGACCAGGTAGAGGTCGATGCCTGTCTCGCCCCGGGCCAGGAGGATCAGGCGCTCAGCCGTCGATGCGTAGGCCACATGGCGCTTGGTTCCGGTCAGGATCACGTCCTCGCCGTCGGCGACGGCCGAGAGACGGATACCCGACGGGCCCGAGCTGTTGTCCGGTTCCAGCCAGGCCGGGGTGAGGATGGATCGGCCGTCGGCGATGCCGGGCAGCCACTCGGCCTGCTGGTCGGGCGTCCCGGCCCGGGCCAGCACACCGGCCGATACCACCGTGGATTCCAGGTGCGGCGAGGGCACGAGGCTGCGGCCGAACTCCTCGTAGACGATGACGGCGTCCAGCAGTCCCATGGCCGAGCCACCGTGTTCCTCGCCCAGCATCAGGCCGGTCAGGCCCATGGATGCCAGCTGGCCCCAGAAGCCGTCGTCGAAGCCCTTCGGGTCGTCCTCCAGCAGGCGTACGGACTCCAGGGCGTCCGTGCAGAGGCCGCGCACGGCCTGGCGGAGCATTTCCTGTTCATCGGTGAAGGCGAGGTCCATCGGTTCTCCTAGGGGCGCCAGTCGTCGCCGTGGCGCGACCATGGATTGTCCTGAGCGTCCACCGGGACGGCCACGCGGGTTGCACACGTCGTGGCGACCACGTCACCCACGGTCAGGGCCACGTCCAGGTCGATCCATCCGCAACCCGCATCATCGGTGCCGACGAGGGTGACCGTGGCGTTGAAGGACATCAGGTCACCGGGGAACACCGACGTGTTCATGCGGAAGGTCATCCGGCCGAGGCGACCGGTGGGTCCGGTCCAGTCGGTCACGTAGCGCTCGAACCAGGCGGCCTGGTTGGGGGTGTTCAGGAATATGTCCCGGGTGCCGTTGCGGTTGATGGCGAAGTCACGGTCGTGGTGCATCGGGCGCCAGTCCCTGGATGCCAGGGCGCCGAGGACCACCGTGGTGGCGGTGACGTCGTGGTCCAGGCCCGGCAGCGTGTCGCCGACGGCCACGTCGCCCAGGAGCAGCAGCGGCGCGCTCACGGCGTGTCCTGTGGTGTCGGGCCCGTGCCGGCGGGTCGCCGGTAACCGAAGGCCGTGTACGACTCCACGCCCAGCAGCTGGTCGTCCTGGTTCAGGTACTCCACGTCGATGGTCCAGAACCGTCCCCTGCCCAGCTTCGTGGTCTTGGGTTCGCTGACCGACCGGAGGACCTGGCGGGACCTCACCCGGTCGCCGATGCGTACCGGTTCGTGGAAGGTGTTGGTGTTCGACGAGATGATCGCCTCGGGTAGTTCCAGTT